>JAEIGA010007773.1_pt1 | contig 16265 bp, 8 predicted proteins | sample 9270691 | NCBI WGS metagenome assembly JAEIGA01 (sample SAMN17057246, study PRJNA624740) | gut metagenome | biome: biome; isolation source: fecal sample | host: Bos grunniens | place: China: Xizang | collected 2019
ATTCCGATGTATATCGCCAGTCTCTGTTATGCATACACCTTGCTGGGTATAGAGCGGGATTCTGTGACTTTCTATCCTCAGTATTCAAAGGACGCACATCTGACCGGTGACACCGGCAGCACAATCCGAACAAAAAGACTTAACACTCCTGAAGACGCAGCGAGTGCGCGCCGTTGCGCTTGGGAGGTTTGTTATTCTCATGTCCGCTAGATCTTATGAAATACTCTATATAAATTCGTGTAGGTAAAAACCTTGAAAAAGGCCTCTCATGCTATTATGAGGGGCCTTTTTCTTGTGAAAAGCTCCATAATTGTCTATATATGGCTTTTAATATTTGCCCCATATGCGCGCGTTAGTTAAATTTGCTGTCAATAACTTACATTAACCACAAATGAAACACTATTTTCTGCCGCTTTTTATGCTATGCATAAATCTGATCTCTTGTGAAAAACCTCAGCAGGAAGGTCAGGACCCGGGTGCAGGTGGTGAAAAACCAACATATGAATTTGTTCTGAATTCTGGCAACAATCTATATGGCCAGATTACCGATGCGAAGACTGGAGCACCTCTGAGTGGAATTCCAGTTACTGACGGCTATAATTACACTCTCACTGACGAAGGTGGATACTACCAGATGAAGTCATATTCTTCAGACACTGAATATGCCCGCACAGTCTATCTTTCTGTACCTGCCGACTACGAAATTCCTTTCGGAGAGGATGGATATCCTTCGTTTTACGAGTACATAGACAAAGATGAAGATGGTCTTTGCAGAAAAGATTTCAAGCTGGCCCGCAGGGAATCCGTCTACGAGGATTTCACAATAATGTCATTGGCTGACATCCACATCAAGACCGCAGATAATCTTGCTCGTTTCACATCAGAGACCATTCCGGATCTTATCTCGACAGTTTCAGAGGGCGAATCCAACAAGATCTATAAAAACACACTTGTGCTTACTCTTGGCGACAATGTCTGGGACACTGCTGATCAATATGGCCCATTCAAGGCTTCGATGAGTGACCTTCGCCTGACAAACGGCCGCCAGCTCAATGTTGTTCCTTGTATCGGAAATCACGATCTGATGCAGAAGGAGGGAACAACGGATTTTACCGTATCCAAGAGATATGTCGACAATTTCGGTCCATATGACTTTTCCTTCGATGTGGGAAAGGTTCATTTCGTGTTCATGAGGAATTTTATCAGAAGCGGAGCGGGTTCCGGCAACACAGTGGCTACTTCCGGAGGTTTTCTTGAAAGTCAGATGAAGTGGCTTGAGCAGGACCTCGCTTTGGTCAAGGATAAGGAGGACAAGCTTCTGATCTTCTGTGGACATTATCCTGTGCACGAAAACTCCACCGGCAACAAGGATGCATTCTTTAAGATGCTTACGCAGTTCCATGAGGTGCATTGCCTCACCGGACACCATCACGGGGTGTATAACCGATTCTTCGATTCTTATAAGGCCAAGGGTGGAAAGCCTATGTATGACCACAATCAGGTCTCGGCAGGCGGCGTGTGGTGGAAGAGTAATCTGAATCCCGACGGCGTTCCTAACGGTTACATGATCTACAATATCAAGGGCAAGAGCGTTTCTGCATGGTACTATAAGGCGGTTGGAGCGCCACTGTCGCAGAAACAGTTGAGAGTCTATGACGGAGATGCTTCCTATGAGGCAGTTACCGGTAAATCATACGCTTGGACGTCGATGTTCTCGGAGGTCGGCTACAATATGGATCCGAAAGGAAAGTATATTGTCAAGGTGCATGCTGCTGACACCAGGAACTGGACAGCAGAGTTCGTTCAGGACGGCAAGGTCTTGCCTATGACAAGGGTCACTACAAGCATATACGATCTGTGTGCTTATGTCTTTTCATTCTCTTATCCAAATTCTGCCGGAGGATATGAGCCCGGAGGAGACAGGTACAAGCAGAAGAATACAAACTACTGGTACATAGATAAGTCTAAGGTCGATTTGCAGAAGGGGTGGATTGTCAAGGCATATCACACTCTCCCTACAGGGGCAAAGATGGAATATCGCAGTTCGGCCCTGCAGAGTGGATTTGAAGGATTTTAAATTAAAACAACTATACTAACAATGTCTAACTATCGTAGAATCGTATTGGCTCTTGCTGCGCTGATGATCTCAGCTGCAGCTTTTGCTCAAGGATCACGTACCATCACAGGTACAGTCCTGGACGAGAAAGGAGAGCCGCTTACCGGAGCAATCATTGCTGATGAGGCCGGAAAGCAAGGCGTAATGGCGGATGGACTGGGTATCTTCAGCATCAAGATCCCGTCTGCTGATAAATTCATTGTCGTGTCCTTTCTTGGATACGACAAGCAGAATGTGGATGTATCCGCGAAATCTGACGTCAAGGTAATCATGGTGCCGGATCAGGCTACAACCCTCAATGAGGTTGTGGTCATCGGATATGGCGAGGTCAAGAGAAGGGACCTTACCGGTTCTGTGGCATCTGTGTCTTCAAAGGATCTTGAGAATGCTGCAACACTTTCGGTGGATGAGGCTCTTCAGGGACGTATTGCCGGTGTGGATGTTATGTCCACAACAGGTGAGCCTGGAGCTTCAACCTCTATCCGTGTCAGGGGAACGCGTTCAATCACCGCATCCAATGAGCCTCTCATTGTGGTCGACGGTGTGATCGATGCAGTGAGCGACATGAGTGACATCAACTCGGATGACATCGAGTCCATCTCTGTGCTCAAGGATGCTTCATCAACAGCAATCTACGGCGCGCGTGGTTCAAACGGTGTCGTTATCATTACCACCAAGAAGGGTGTCACAACAAAGCCAAGCGTGACTGTCTCTGCAGAGTATGGTGTGGCCCAGCTTGCAAAGAAACTTGATATCATGAACAAGGAGGAGTTCCTTCGTTACAGAAATGAGTATGCTTACCACAGATATGGAGCAACCTCACCTCCTCGTTTCGACCCTGCAACTCCATCATATTCGGACACAGACTGGCAAGATGAGGTGACACGACTGGCTCACTATCAGAACTACCGTGTGGGCATCAGCGGCAAGACCGGCCAGATCAACTACTATGCTTCAGTGGGTTATACCGACAAGCAAGGTATCATCGACGACAGTGGTGTCAAGAGAGCTACTGCCAGACTCAACCTTGGCTACAAGCCTTACAAATGGCTCAGTCTCCGATATCAGGGTGCATATACTTTCACTCATAACAACCCTAACAAGGTGGCTATCGGAGGTAAGGCCTACTACAACGGCGTGGTGTATCTTTCGCCTATTATCGGACCTTATGACCACACCAACCCTCTTTACGAGAACGGAAGCCGTATTGACACTCCTCGCTCTCTGATTGACTATGTTACCATGATCAACGAGTATCACTCTGATAACAACTCCATCGAGCTGAAGATTACTCCGGTCAAGGGACTCACCATCAAGAGCCAGAATGCCTACAACAGATGGCAGACTCACAGATATCAGTTCTGGCCGAGCAGCATGCCTAAGAAGGTTGAGGGTGAAGGAGCAGATGCTTTGCGTTATGAGTTCGACAAGAAGATTCTCAGCTCGGAGAACACAGTTACATATGCAAACAAGAGCAGAAAGGGACACAACTATGATGTTCTGGTCGGATACACCTCGTACATGATGAGGGATAACAACTTCCAGCTCAAGGCAGTGGGCCTTCTTGTGGATGACATGACCTGGAACAATATGAACGGTATTGCCAGCAAGGAGAACTACACAGCTTCATCCGGAGCACACAAGATCGTGAAACATTCGTTCATAGCTCGTGCGAACTATAACTACAAGAGCAAGTATTATCTTACATTCACTGGTCGTTATGACGGCTCTTCAAACTTTGCAGCCAACAGAAAATGGGGATTCTTCCCATCCGCAGCCTTCAAGTGGAATGTCATCCGCGAGAAATTCATGAGGAAGGCAGGCTGGATCGATGATCTGTCTCTGCGTCTGAGCTACGGTGTGACCGGTAATGATGCGATCTCGGCTTATCGTTCGCTCAAGGCATATACGTCAAGTTCAAAGGGATATCTTTTTGAGGGAGTGCAGTCTGCATACTACAGTTATGCTCGTATCCCTAACCCGGATCTTACATGGGAAAAGACAGCTTTGGCAAATGTAGGAGTTGATTTCGCAGTCCTTGACAACAGAATCAAGCTTACAGCAGAGGCATATTACTCAAAGACAAACGACCTGCTTCTGACCGTACAGACCCCTACAACCACCGGATTCTCGAATAGATATACCAATCTTGGAGAGACCACGAATGCCGGTATGGAGTTCACTGTACAGACCAGAAACATTGTGAAAAAGAAGTTTGAGTGGAACACAACTCTGACTCTTTCTCACAACAGACAGATGGTCAACGACATCGGAAACGAGGACTATGTTGCCGTGCTTTCTGCCGCAAACTATATGATGTATGGTTACAAGGCCGGCTATCCTCTCAACTCACTCTGGGGATTCCAGAATCTTGGTGTAATCAAGTCAAAGGAGGACATCGAGAGAAATAAATTGACCAAGACCTGGGCTACTCAGACATCGCCTTCGCTTGGTGAATTGAAATATGCCGACCAGAATAATGACGGCGTGCTCGATGACAATGACTTGATCTACCTCGGAAATTCTGACCCTATCCTTCATGGAGGATTCCAGAACAATTTCCACATCGGCAACTTCAAGATCTCACTCTACTTCGCTTACTCGCTTGGTGGAAAGATTTATAACTACGCTCAGCTCTACATGGGAGGTTCGGCTATAACCAACCAGTACCGTTTCATGCTCGATGCTTGGCATCCTGAGAAGAGACCGGATTCAGACATTCCAAGAGCAGGATTTGACCCTAACGAAATCGTTCCATCTGACTATATGGTCTATGATGCATCATACATCAGACTCAAGAACGCGGCGATTTCTTACAACTTCGATTTCAAGAAGAACAAGAAGGCGCTTGTCAAAGGACTTACGCTGACTCTTACAGGAGACAATCTGTGGTTGTGGAGCAAGTATATCGGTTATGACCCGGATGTCTCGACCGAGAGTGATGGTTCAGTGATGCGTCGTGTGGACATCGGAGCATATCCGAAGGCACGCATGGTGATCCTTAAGGCTAACATTAAATTCTAAGGAGGGCAGATATGAAGAAGATTATATATATACTTTCGGCTTTAGTGGTAATGACTGCCTGCTCGCTTCAGGAAAAGCCTTACGGAACCATCGGTGATCAACAGTTCTACAAGAACGAGACCCAGTGTACGGCAGCCCTCAACGGTATTTATGAGCAGTTTGACATCTTTACCCTTACATTTGAGTTCATGTCTGAGTGCTGCTCTGACACATGGAGAGCTGACGCATCGACAGATGATGCATTCCTTAATATTTCTCCGTCTAACCCGGGCTATGGCACCACAATGTGGAACAAGCTTTATGCGGGCGTGATGAATGCAAACGAGGCAATCTATTATATAGAGAAATCGGAGCTTGATCCTCAGTTGAAGAGTCGTCTTGCTGCTGAAGGAAGAGTGCTCAGAGGAACGGCATATTACTATCTGACATCGATTTTTGACGGAGTCCCGTATTATACAACTCCTGTCTTTACGTACGCGGTGCAGGATAGCATCAGATATCTGCCTCGCACTGATGCGCGAAAGATCCGTCAGATGGTCTATGACGATATCAAGGAAAATGCACTTCCTTATTTCACTGAGGAGAACGGTTACAGGAAGAGAACATCCGAGATAAAGGGAAACAGAGCCGGCTATGCCATGGGCCTTATGGTCATGGCTAAATGTGCAATGTGGAATCAGGACTGGGATGCTGCTCTTGAGCCTCTGAATGCACTTCAGGAACTGTATGGCGACTTCAGAGAGTCTCCGGAAGCCTTTGAGAGTGCATATCCTTTGGCCCAGACCATGTGGCGTTACAAGAACGAGGCTGAGAGCATCTTCGAGGTACAGCATGCATATTCGCTTACAGGAGTGCAGGCAAACGGTAACATCGCTCAGATCTTCATGCCGAAGTACAATGAGGGTACATTTGACGGTGTGAAGATGGATGGCTACGGAACCAATCTTCCGAGCTGGAACGGCGCGTACACCAACTATCATTTTGCAAGGTGGTATTACGATGCAGGCAAGACAGCTACTCCGACCCTTACAACTGACTCGAAGAATTCGCTCTTCTATCCTCTTCCGTTGAAAGCAACGACATATGACCCTAATGCCAAGAAATGGAATGTGGAGATTGATATGGAGGCTTATGAGTCGAAGATGAAGGATGGCAAACCAATTGACCTTCGTGCACTTATGTGTCTTGGTATCGGAAACTACAAGACCGGCGAGGTGTTCGGAAAGGTAAAGAGCAATGGTGTTTTCTGGGGTGGTCCTAAATTCTGGTGCCCGGACATCATCCAAGGATATGACAGCAATAACTACAATATCTTCAGATATGCTGATGCCATTCTGATGATGGCAGAGTGTCATGCGATGCTCGGAAACGGTACAGATGCCTTGAAGTACTATAATATCATCCGTACAAGAGCGGGAGTTTCTACAGCCAACGCATTTTACGGCACAGATGACATGATGGCTCTAATCAGGGCTGAGCGTGCTCGCGAGCTATGCGGCGAGTTCACAAGAAAGTTCGACCTGGTGCGCTGGGGACTGTGGCATGACCATGCAAAGCAATACAATGACAGATTGAAAAGCTCTACGTACAAAGATAAGTGGGGCGAGCGACATCAGTATTACCCGATCCCGGATAAGGTGTGCGCACTATCTGATTATGCTATTTCAAATCCGGCATACGGTGTCAATTAAATGAAGGTAGGTATGAAAAAGATAATATTGATGTTTTTTGCTTTGGCTGCTCTTTTCTCTTGCAGCTACAAGTATGAGGATATAAATGATGAGCTTAAGATCGATAGCCCTGAGCTTAAGATAAGCGCCAGTGCCGGAGCAATGCCGTTTTATGTCTATTATGACGGTCAGTGGGCTGCGGAGATTGTCGGAGGATGTGACTGGGCACAGCTCAGGACTACTTCCGGAGAGGGGGTGACCATGGTCTGGATGGACTATCAGGCTAACCCTCTTGTGTCACGCTCACTTGTGATCAGAATCACAGCAGGCGGCATGACCAAGGAAATTAAGGTCACTCAGAACATAGGTCTGCTGCCGTCGATGACTTTCGAACCTGCAACAGCTGCTCTTTCCCAGACAGGAGAGAAGGTGCAGGTGAAGGTGCTTACCAATGTGAATGAAAAGAATATCGGACTTCTCAACAGGAAGGTCGTTTATGGCGAGGGTGGCGAGGATTGGCTTACAGTCGGTGATTTTGTCAGAGGTGAAGAGGAACCTGTCATCAACACTGCTGACACGACCTACACCTATTATGTAGGCTTGCAGGCTACAGCAAACTCAATGGGAATGAATAAGGCCGCGACCGTGACATGGTCAGTAACAGATGCTACCGGCAAGGAATATCCCGCTATGTTGAATGTTCAGCAGACATATTGATGAAAAGTTTCAGAATCATAATAATCAGCATCCTGTTGCTGGCTGCGCATTCTGGCACAGCCCTGGCATTTGAGCGCATCAGCGCTATGTGTCAGGCGGGCAGTGAGGTCACTGTGCAGGAGGACATTGTTCTGGAGGGTGTGATTATCAGCGATTGGGAGAATCCTAACATGGAGGTCAATCCGAACGCATCTCACACACGTGTGGACCTTAATGTCAACGCTGTGACTGCCTACATGCAGGCGCTGGATGGCTCTTGGGGCATCAGGCTCAGGTTTGATTCCCGCCATTACAACCGCCTATGCAGGTATGACCTTGTGAAGATCAACCTGAAGGGTCTGGTACTGTCGCGCGCAAAGTGTACAGGTGCCGTGACTGTTTCCGGATTGACTCCGACAAATGTCGTAGCCTACAGTAAGGGCAGTGCGGCAGATGTTGTGGTAAAGGAAAAATACATCTCGGAGCTTAAGGACGAGGACATCTACACCTGGGTCACTCTCAAGGATGTGGAGTTCATCTTCAAGAACGGAACATATGCTGACATTCAGGAAAGCTATGGACAGCGCGTTGAAAAGTATCACTCCGGCTATAAGTCAATCCATGGCAGGATGGATGGTTGGGTAAGTTCTCTGAGGGATGTGCAGGGCAGTGCTATCTATATGATGGTGAATTCTCTGTGTGACTGGAGGCGTGATGGAGACGGGGTGCCTGCGGGAGTCGGGACGGTTTCAGGAATTATCGTTTCTTCGAAGCTCCGCAGATTCGGGGATTCGATCGGAAGATACAGCATCAGACCTTTCGACAAGGCATCCATTAATATGCCTTCGAAGAAATCCAATTGGAAACCTCTAACAGGATTCTACCTCGACGGTTCGATGGGACAGACTCTTTTCTTTGAGAAGGCAGGTGAGGTGCAGAATCTCAATAAGAAGAGTCTCAGGAATGACCGCGCTCTTAATGATGTCGGTGCTGAATCTTATCTGTGGACAGACTCGGGAGCAGAGATCAGACTTGTGAGTGACATGAATTATCTGAATGCCGATGCTTCTGCAAACGGCCAGGTCAAAAATGGCGCCATTGAATTCAAGACTTCCTTATGCTCGTGGTACAAGTTTGACGATTCCGGTAAGGTGTGCGGCACAAACGGCATCTATCTGGAATTTTCAACGAAGAAAGTGAAGGAAGGACAGATTCATTTGTCATTTGACATAGCAGCCGGAAACGGCAATATGGATTTCTGTCAGCATTTCCCATACGAATGGAAGGTGGAGTTCTCGCTTGACGGACAGAACTGGACTACTGTCGGCGACAATGCCACCGGTCTTGACTGCTTTGCCGTGAGGACCCTCCCTGCATGGAACAAGACAATAGACAATAAGAAGTATTTGACCCAGTATGATTGTGGAATGGGATATCAGCAGCATAACTTCAGATTGCCTGATGAGGCTGCTGGTAAGGAAAAGGTGCTCGTGAAGATATCGCCTGCATCAGCTGTCCTTGCCGCCCTGCATCCGACTTCTGACAAATCATCGAAACACACGAGTAATAAGTCCAATGTGGCATCACCGACCAATAAGGCAGGTACATGCATACGTTTCGGAACTATTAGAGTTGATTATAAATAAAGTACAGATATGAAATCATTGAAGATTTTCGCAATGACGGCTTTAGCTTTCGCGGCTATCGCATGTAATGAATTTTATGAGGGCCACTACAAGGACATCAGTGAGTTGCTTATCCCTGAGAATGAGTTGGTTATTCCAGCAGAGGGCGCTGAGGATGCCACTGCAGCTGTGTATGCCATGGGCGAGGTGTCTATGGAGTACATCGATGGTGAGGTAGAGTGGGCAACAGTGACCAGAACTGCTGAAAAGGATGACTTCAAGGTGGTGGTAAATGCTGAACCAAATGAAGGACTTCGCAGAATGTTCCGAATCAGGTTTACCCATCAGACTTTGGGCATCTCTGACACTCTTTATGTTAAGCAGGAGGGTGTGGTCGTTCCTTATCTAAAGTCAGATGCTCCATATTTCTCTGTGGGTGGAAAACTTCCGGAGATGGCTCAGTTCCAGGTTCAGACCAATATTCCTGAAAAGCTGAAGAAGGAAATTCTCTATGTTTCAGGCGGAGAGGACTGGCTGGAAATTGATGAGGTGGCAGAGACTTTCGTCAAGGTGGTTTCCAAGAAGAACGAAACAGATAAGGTAAGAAAGGCTCAGGTCAGACTTTGGTATGTAGACGGCTGGAATGATATGCACGAACTTGTGCTGCACCTTACTCAGGCTGACAGGAACGGACTTTTCGGAAAAACTCTTTCATTTGCAGAAGTACGTGCATTGGCATCCGGAGAGCAGACTCAGATAACAGAGGACTTCATTATTGATGGAGTGGTTGTCAGCGATTGCGACAGCCGCAACATGGCTCTTAACCCTGCAACAAACTACAACAAGGTGGATTCTACTTATGCCTTGAGAACAGCCTATGTTCAGAGCGCTGATGGTGGATATGGCCTGCGTCTGTTCTTTGATAAGGCTTCTGATAACAACCTGAAGTTCGGTTCCACTCTTAAGCTAAGCCTTTCCGGAACAACTCTGGTAAAGGAAATGAATCCTGAGAGATATACATTGACAGGCATCTTCAGCGGCAACATCGTGACTGTCGAAAGAGGTGCAGAGGTGGCTGTCAAGCAGAAGAATATCGCATCTCTTACCCCAGAGGATGTATACACTTATGTAACTCTTACCAACACTGAGTTTGCGCACAAAGATTACTCATATGCCAATGTGCATGAGAATTATGCTCTTAAGTCTGAACTGAATGCGGATGATTATTGTGCAGACCGTTTCGACGGATGGTCAAGCGTGCTGACAGATAAGGACGGAAATTCGATTCTGGCTCCTGTCAATTCACTCTGCCTCTGGAGACGCTCCGGCAGGGGTGTTCCTAAGGGTGTCGGAAACAGCACCGGAATCATAGTAAGTGAGGATATGCCTCGTTGGGGAAATGCTGGTCCATACCAGATTCGTGTAATTGATGAGGCTGGTTTTGCACAGTCCTGGAGCGAAGGATCATCTTTCGCTGATCTTGCTGTCATAAAGAGAAAGCATGCAGACTATAGTTTCAATAAATATGTTGAGTGGTATCCTGACGGACCGTATCTTCATGATGGTTCTTTGAATATCATAGTTCCGTCTGTAGATATAGAAAAGACAAAACTTCCGGTAGCCCATCTTTATTGCGAGAACAAGGTTGAGCCTGTTTCTGGAGACAAGGGCATCCGTTGGAGAGAGGCATATAATGGACTTACGGTCGCAAGAGACGGAAAAGCAACTATGACTAACAGCAAAGGAGAGGCTCAGGAGTATGTTGCATTGAACATAATTGCAGCAACAGCAGGATGGTATGACTTTGATGAGACTGATGCAGTGACAGAAATAAAAGGTATACGTACTGATTTTTCTACAGCAGGCATTTCAGGCTCGACAGGTATCCTTATGACATTTGATATGGGAGTTGGAGCAGCTAATTTCGCTACTTCGAAGGCTTTCCCTGCTCATTGGATGGTGGAATATGCACTCAATGACGGAGAGTACAAACCATTGAAGGAAACATACACTGGTGCTGATTATTTCCACCTCAGATCCATTCCTTTCAGTGACACTTACAGCAATGGACATCAGTACAGAACTTCATCTCAGTGCGGAATGGGCTTTACTCAGCATGCCTACCTCATCCCGGCTGATGCGTTCGGACAGGAGAAGGTGTCTGTGAGAATCCGTCCTTATGATGACGTCATAACAATCACTCCTATGCTTTGGAGTGATGACAGCGAGGTAGAAAAGGTGTCGCCTTCTGTCCTTGTGCAGAACTACATAAGATTTGGTGAAATCAATTTCAGATACAGGTAATATGCGTAAGACTCTTATCATATCAGTCTTGGCTCTGCTTTGTGTCTGTCAGAACAGCTGGGGATGGTGCTTTGCCCACAAGGTTGTAGCACACATCGCCACAAAGCATCTGACTGAGGCCACTCAGCAGAAACTTGACTATTATTTCGATTCATCCATTGTGGAGTATTCCCTATGGATGGACCGTTTCCGTCATGAACCTTCTGCGGCTGCACTGAACAAGAACCATATGGGTGTGTGCAACGAGGATTTCAGCTGCGACTCAACGCTTGCCTCAGAGATGGGTAACCTTGAGGCATGGGTGGCCAAGGAGTTTGAAATGCTGAAGAACTACAAGCAGTTGCCGGACTCTACCGTGAGGACAGAACTGAAGTTTCTTGTTCATCAGCTTGGAGATATGCACTGCCCAGGCCATTTCTACAGTTTTGATATGCCTGAGTGGAAGACTTATGGAAAAATCTTGAAGGGTATGAAGTCCAAGTATGGCTGGTTCAAGCTTACGTACAAAGGAAAGAAGACTACCTATCACGCGATCTGGGACCTTGCGCTGGATTATACTCATCCCGAGTTTGGAGAGAAGGTGGGACTTTTTACCAAGGCGATCGACAAGGATGTCACCCCGGAAAAGGCTGCAGAAATGGTTGCAGGCTCCATCTTTGACTGGGGCAGGGACAGGAATGTAAGATGCAAACCCATATATGAGTGGGCAAAGCCGGGTAGCGAACTTGATGAGACTTTCTTTCAGGAGCATGGATGGCTTGTGGACGAGATGGTGCTCAAGGCCGGTTATCGTCTGGCGCATCTTCTCAATCAGATTTTTGATGAAAACTACGGCAAGTGATGAAGAGACTTATATATATATTATTGATGGTGTGCGGATTTTCTGCCGCGGCCGAAGATTTTGAGTCTGTAAGAAAGCTTGCGGACCGCTCTTCAAATGTAAAGATTGCAGATGGTGTGTTCATCGAGGGTATTGTCATCAGTGACCGCACATCTTTGAATATGGCTGATAACTCCAATATTTCATGGAATGAGGTAGATCTGGGAGAAAATTTCAGGAGCCTTTATGTGCAGAGCGAGGATGGAAAATATGGATTCCGCGTTCTTTCGGGCACTTTGTACAACACGGCACCGAAATTTTCAAAGGTAAGGATTGACCTTACTGGAGCACGTCTGATAAAAGAGTCCGATCCGGAAAGATACACCATCAGCGGTGTTGCACCGGGAGCGGTGACTGTGATCGAGGAAAAGGTTGTCGTGGCGCCTAAGAAACTGCTGATTTCGCAGCTTAAGGATGAGGATGTGTACACATATGTCAGTGTGCAGGATCTGGAGTTTGCAAGCAAGCATGGTGCATATACTAACGTCTTTGAACCTTGCGTGCAGGAGAGCTGGCTCAATAAGTTTCGTGGTGCAACAGGCCGTACGGATAGCTGGCCGGCAATGTTGAAGGATGGCAATGGTGACGTGATCTATATGCTTGTCAACACCAAGTGCACATGGAGACGCAGCGGTGATTGGCTGCCTCAGGGAAAAGGTGAGGTGCGTGGCGTGCTCGTGCATTCTGCAATGCGCAGGCATGGTGGAGTCGGAAGATATTCTATCCGTCCGGCAGGACCTTCGGAAATAGCCATTGCCAAAGATCCGGCTTCTTCATATGAGACCATCGTGGAGTGGAACTGGAACAGGAACTATGAGTGTGCGCTCAACCTTGAAAAGGGATGTGTGGAGTGGATAATCAATGATGTTCTGGATGCCGACAGGATTCTCGCAGATGTAGGCAGTGGATTTCTATCCACTACCATTGGAGCTAAGATGACAGTTGCTCCGGAATATGATGCGCGCAATGCCCAGGATGGCTGCGAAGGAAAATATGGCTATGGATATGGAGAGGGCAGCAGGGAGTATGGTGCAGTGTGCTTTATCTCTGAACCATCTTCATGGTATGCTTTTGAAGGTGAGGGAGCAGTGCCTTCAGGTGCACTGCTTGTTGAGACTTCTACATCTGGAATCAGCGGAAGGACAGTGACCTTGGATTTTACATGGACAGCAGGTCACGAGCGCAAGATCGCTTATGCATGGGGATTCCCGACACAGTGGCAGGTTAGCTGGTCGACAGACGGACAGACATATAATGCGGTGGATGGAGTGATTGCCTTGAGGCCAATGTTCTGGGGTGATCAGGAAATAAAGGGTATAGGCAAACGAAATCTTGCATATGATGCTGCGATGGGCTTCACTGAGCATAGTGTCAAGCTTCCTGCGCAGGTTCTGGGACAGGAAAAGCTGTTCATCAGGATAGCTCCGTGCTCGGATGTAGTGGCCGTGATTCCTGCGGATCCGGAAGCTTCTATCGATGGCGGAAGAATCACTCCAGATGCAGCAAATCCGTTCCATCTTAACGTCGGAAAAATCTCATTACAAGTAATAAAATAAAGACTAGATATGAATAAGACATTTAGAATCCTTTGTTCTTTGACTGTTGCAGCTGCACTTTGGGGCTGCGGTAAAGAGCCGCTTCCAGAAGGAAATAATGGTGGTCAGACACCTGCTCCTGAAGTGGAGACACCGATTGTGTATGCTGATAACGAGGTTGTAGCTACTTTCTCTAGCGGACTTACCAAGACTATGAATGATGCTGAGGGTGCCTACACATGGGCAGAGAACGATTCCATTGCTGTCTACACGACACGTGGACATTTTGTTACCTATTATCTTACTGAAGGCGCTGGCCAGACTACAGCAAAGTTCAAGGCGCAGCTTCGTGAAGGAGAGAAGCCTCTTGCATTTGCGTCATATCCTGTGGGAACTGCGCATTATCAGATGGATAAGCTTTCTGTCGTAATGCCTTCATCTTATAAGGTGAATGACGGTCTCAATCAGGTCCCTATGATGGCTCAGTTTGAGGAAGGAACGCAGCAGATTTCATTTGCACCGCTTACAGGAGTGCTTCTGATTACAATGGAAGGCATTCCGGCTGAGGCGACTACGTTCCAGTTCCGCACTGAGGACAATACCAGAGTGACAGGAAAGTTTGATTTTGACCAGAATGGAATCACTGCCGCTCAGGGTGAGGGCAAGGATGTCGTTACTGTGGATTTCACACCGGGACAGTCAAGGATGAGCTTCGCCATTCCGCTTCCGGCAGGTACCTACTCCAGATTTACCGTTGGTTTCAGGAACAGCGAAGGTGTACTTCTGTCAAGCACCATGCGTACTTCCGGAAATGTTCAGGTCCAGAATGCAAGAGTGAAGGAACTCCAGGAATTCAACAGTTCGATGAATATCATATATGTCAAGCCTGGTGCGACCGGATTCGGATCTTCTTGGGAAGATGCTTCATCTCTTGAGGCTGCATTGGAAACGGCTCCGGACGGAGCTCTGATCAAGGTCGCAGCCGGAACACATGTTCCGACTAAGAGTTTCATGGTACGCAGCAATGTCAGTATCCAGGGTGGATATCCTGCAGAAGGCGGCACTGATGAGCAGGTGGATTCACTTAATGCGACTGTAATCTCAGGACAGATAAACGAGACTCAGAAGGCTTATCATGCGATGGTTGTGGCTGCTGCAGCGAGTGATGTCAGTGTGAAGTTATCAGGTCTGACATTTACAGGTGGTGAGGCTTCTGCAAATGAGACAACCACGACAGTCGATGATTTCAAGGTTTATGACAACTGCGGAGCTGGTCTTATCCTTGCGTCTGATGCTGAAGTGTCAGGATGTACATTCATTTCTAACAAGGCCCCTCAGGCTGATGCCTGTCAGGGAGGCGGAATGTATGTAATGGCAAATGTCAAGGCATCTTTGACGGACTGTACTTTCAAGGATAATGAGGCCGGTCAGGGTGGTGCGATTTCTACTGGTTCAAATGCAGAAGTAACTTTGGAGAGGTGTCTCTTTGAGGAGAATACTGCAAAATACGGCGGTGCTGTTGTGTTGAATTCGGGCACTGAAATGGCAGTGAATCATTCTGTTTTTGATCAGAATTCAGCCACTGGAGCATGGGGTGGAGCTATCAGAAATTTTGCTAAGCTCACCATTAAGAATTCTGTGTTTACTTCCAATTCAACTCCTCTGACAGCAAAGGACTGCGGTGGTGGAGCTATCCAGAACAACAGAAATACCCTCGTCATAAAGAATTGCCGATTTGAGGATAATCATAGTATCAATGGTGGTGCCGTATGTAATTTCGGTGAGGCAAATACAACGATCGAGGACTCTCATTTTGAGGGAAATACAGCCGTTTCTCACACATCGACAGCTCTTACTTCCGGTTATGGCGGGGCAGTGCATAATTTCTTCAGCACCAATCAGGGAACACTCAATCTCACAAGATGTCATTTCCTTGAAAATGAGGCAACCTATGGTGGCGCTGTCGGCAACCAGGTTGGAATCGTCGTGGCTGATGATTGTGTTTTTGAAGGTAATGTGGCAACAAAGAATCATGGTGGTGCGGTGCTGACTTTCGGTGCAGACCTAAGTTCTAATGCTGCGATTGCAACAGGAAAAAGAGCCCTGGCATACATTTACAATTCTCTCTTTGACAGCAATACAGCTTCAAGTCAGCAGGGAGGAGCAATCAAGGTGCATGGCTTTGCTGATGTTGCTGTTGTTAACACTACTTTTAAGGGAAATGAAGGTGGTACTGGAATTATCCGTCTGAGAAGTAACAGCGCAGGCGAGGCGAAATTGTGGCTTGTAAGCAGCACGTTCTCCGGAAACAATAAGTACAGCTTGTACAACCAGAGCTCTTATGCGTATATCTATAACACAGTTATGGATGATCTTAACTCTTATCGAAGCAACAATAAAGCGGGACAGCTAGTG
>JAEIGA010007774.1_pt1 | contig 16265 bp, 34 predicted proteins | sample 9270691 | NCBI WGS metagenome assembly JAEIGA01 (sample SAMN17057246, study PRJNA624740) | gut metagenome | biome: biome; isolation source: fecal sample | host: Bos grunniens | place: China: Xizang | collected 2019
AGTATTAACATTTTTATATTAAAGGATATGTACGTTTTAATTTATCAGACAATAAAACATAATAGTATCATATACCAAAGAGCGCGTTTATATAATGATTGGAGAAGCGCACAAAAGGATATGAACGAAGAGTATCAAAGAACATTAGATACAGTTGCTTGTACGTGGAACGCAAAGTATAAAGTATCCGCAACTATACAAGACGCAGATGGTGCAACATACGATTGGAGTATATTATTAGTATAATAAAAATAAAGAGTGTATGAATACAAAACTATCAGGAGCACAATTAGTGTTAGTTCCGATACAACGTGTCGGACGAAACTATCTTCCGTTTGTGGAGTACATTGACCACAAACTCATTAAGTATATAGATTTTTGTCCGGCTGACTTGTTGCCGGATACGGACGAGCAAGGTTGTCCTACATCGCAAGATTTATTTATTACTATATTTGACGAGAGAGGAACGCAAGAATTACACCGCAATTTGCCATTAGACAGACTTAACTATATTAGCACATTAGGAACAAGACAACCTATCTTCAATAAAGTAAATCTTACTGCAAGTTATATTGACTGCCAGGATGGCAATCTTGTAGGAAAAACTGTTGCTCTTGTATTTTGGTATGATTTGCCTAATTACAGCTCACGCAACACGTCCGATACGCTTTTGATGGATAGTATTTCAGTACCTATTACGAACATTATCCGCTACAACCAATTGCCGGATATTGACCGACTGACAGGAAAGCGTTTTAGAAAGATACTTTTAGGAACACCTACTACAACACCTGACCTTAACCAATGTGTATCACCTTTGAATATGTACTCTTGCTATCTCACGCTGCAAAAAGGAGCATATAAAGTGCTTTCAAATGTACCTATTGCTCTTTTATACCAATTGCAAATGTTGGATAAATCGGAGTTTCAAAATATCATATTTGACTTGCAAAGCAGTTACATTACAATCGGTGGCGCAGGAACTGCTACTGCTGCGGACTTTGTAGGAAAATATATTTTCTTTAACGTACAATATGAGGGATAAGTTATGAGTCGAGTAATTTTAGTATATAGCGAATTTAATACTCAATATGCTCGTTTAGTACAGCAGTCGGCAATCGTTTTTGTAAATAAGAAAGCAGCGCAAGATTTCATGAGACAAATGTACGATAGCATAAATGAGGACTTGCAATTTTTGACACATGGTATTTTTGGTAATACAAGCGCAGAACTTAACTCTGCACGTACACATGAAACGTTTTATTGGAGAATACTACCAGCTTTATAAAGAAAGGAGACAACTATGTTTACAACATGGGAACAAGTGCAAGAGTGGATAACTGACAATAACTTTGCACATTGGATATTTTACAAGAACAATCCGGAGGGAAGAGAGAACGAAAAAGCGAATGATAAAATCATTGATAGTAACGCTTTTCCATCAGACCAGGCAGACAAACTTGCTATGACGCGCAAGTATATTGAGCTGTACAATGGTCGTGTTTATGGTATCGGTTTCAAGACGCAAAACACAACAGTAGGAGGAACGATTTGCGAGGCACGTATCAATACATCCGAACAACCTACAAACGGAATAGGTTTCGCGCAGCCACAAATGCCTGCTTTTGACGAAAACAAATTGCGCGAGAGCATACGCAAAGAGATGGAGGCAGAATGGGATAAGCGTGAGTACAAGCGTTTGCGAGAAGATTTAGATAAAGAACGTAAGGCTTTTGAGCAAGAAAAGACAAGCGCAATCGGTTTGCTTACAAACTATCTTGCTCCAATCGGTAAGGCTTTGTTGGAGAAACGAGCAAGAGTTGCCGGAGTGGACGCAGAGGAACCTGTGCACGCTGCACGTATCGTACCAACGGACGAGCAAGAAGATACACAAGAGGAAAATGTTGAGACGCAAGAGGAGGAAATCTTTTCCGACCAGGAAAGCGACAAACTCTTTACGCTGATGAGGCGTTTCAAAAAAGCAGAGCCGGACTACTTAAATCTCATTGAGCGAGTTGTAGAAATGGCTGAAAGAGGAGACGGAGCATACAAAATGGCAAAGACTGCACTACTGCAATAAACAAATAGAACTATGAACTTTAATGTTACATATCAGGGAAAAGTATATGCATTAGCAGGAGGTATATTATACTCTTATTATGATAATGTATTTCGTGGTGTGCAAGTGTCGGCAAACATTGATGATAATACTTATGTCAATCGCCATCAAGTTGCTCTAACCGGATATTATGTTACATCAAAAGCAGGTAATGTAGGATACCAAACAACATCAGGAGACTATATTATTCTGAATGAGGGATGGGAACAAGTTGGAGTTGTGCCAATTGCTAAATACTCACAATCGCAAGCACAAGCACTTGTAAACAAAATTATAAAGAATAATAAAATCATTCTTCAAAATAACCTATTATGTGCCCGCTATGCCTCGAAACTGACAGAGGCTCAACAATCGCAAGTTAGGGAGTTGCAAAGACGCCTGCAAGCGCGAAATAGTGCGCTACAAGCAGGACAATTGACTACCAACGTGCAAACGTCCTATCCGGCAGGATATGCGGAATTGTCTGCTTATTTGGACGCGCTGATGGCAGGAGAAACAATAGGTATTGCAACGTGGGCAGTCATAGTTATAGCCTGCACTATTATTGCCGCAACGGCTACGGCTGCCTACTTTGCATATAAAGCATATGCAGACGAAAGTGAGAAAGATGTGAAATTCAGCAAAGAACTTACTGCTATACTCACATCAAAACTTACGGAAGAAGAATACCAACAACTGCTGCAAGAGACAAAAGGTATTGTTACGAAAGCACGTATCAAGCAGTCTATAAGCAGTTATGGGAAAGCAATTACCATCGCAGGATTGATTATTGGTGGAGCATTGTTGTACCGATATGTTAAAGACAAGATATGAAAACAAAGTACGGAACAATAAAAGCAACATACGCACAGTTGTACGATATAGATGGAAACCTACTCTTTTCTTTGCAGCATAAAGATATGGGAAATAGCGCAGCAGTCATTTGCTCATCTAACGATATGCAAAATGGATACTTGCGCGTACAGCTAACAAAGAAAGCATTAGAGGTTATCCAAAGACTGACGGATGGAAAATACAACGGAGGAGAAAATGTTTTTGTCAATCCGGACGCTTTTGATTGGAATGAAAAAACTAACATATTACCTTTTATTGGAGTAGCATTACTAACTGCATTTATTGTCGCAAAATAACTACATTATGGCAAGATATAAAATTACAACTCGCGTACAAACGATTACTCAAAATACGCGACTTAACGAAAAAGAATATGGAGCGTGGATGTGTGTAAACACAGGTACTGCTACCGCAAAAGTGATGGGTATTGAACTGCAACCATCAGAGGGATTAGACTTTTTACAATCTTTGCAACCAGGAGACTTGTGGGATAGTCCAATTGATATTGAACTCAATGCCGGAGCAGAAATTCGTATTGTGAGACTTAAATATATACCTTTGTAATATGGATATACAAACTATTTTAAGTTGGGTATTTGGTATTGCCACTACTTTATTTGGAGGTCTTAATATCTTCCAATGGCTTACTTTGCGCTCTTATAAGAGAATAAAGGAGGCAGAGGCAGACAGGAGCGAGATTGACGCTTTACGTGCTATTATTGACGCAAACACCGCAGAGATTGGCAGACTTAACCAACGTATTGAGGCAGCAGACAGAAGAGCAATTGAGGCAGACAATCGCTATAACAAACTCTACGCAGAGTATTATGCGCTTAAATCTGAATTTGAACAATATAAAATAACTAATTCTAAATAATTATGGAAACAAAGAAACCTACCAAACTTGCCATCTGTGGCAAAGTTATCTCTATTGAGAAAATCGGAGAAAAGTCTCTCGCACAATGGAAAAATCAATTGCGCTTGTGCGGAGTATCTGTTGATGAGCAAACCGCAGAGAAATTGTGGCTTAACTTACGCGGAGAATTAACCGAAGAACAAAAAGCAGCCAAAGCAGCAGCAGAAGCCAAAGCAGCAGAAATTAAAGAAAAGTATAATAAATAATCAGAAAGGAATATAATTATGATGAATGGTATATTAAGTCCTGTTTTCTTACAAGCAGCAGGCAGAGCTGGAAAAGGAGGTCATGTAGGCAAAATCACATTGTTTACGCAATTCGCCAATCCGTCTATTAGTAGTATTTCTTGCACAGGAGAAATAAAAGTATCTTCTATCTATAATGGAGAGCCATTAGTAGAAACTTATTCGGATTTGGATGGCGATGCGCTTTCTATTCAAGCAGACGCAAACACGCAAATTGTTATTTCCGGAACGGATATTACAGCTTGTGAGATTGGCGATAATATTGATTATACAAAGATTTCCGTCAAGAACACAGCACTTATGGGATTGTATTGTTCTTATTGCTATGCGCTGACCGCGCTTGATGTAAGCAAGAACACAGCACTTACGGAATTGTATTGCCAGGAATGCTATGCGCTGACCGCGCTGGATGTAAGCAAGAACACAGCACTTACGGAATTGTATTGCCAGGAATGCTATGCGCTGACCGCGCTTGATGTAAGCAAGAACACAGCACTTACGACATTGTATTGCGAGGAATGCTATGCGCTGACCGCGCTTGATGTAAGCAAGAACACAGCACTTACAAATTTGAATTGCGAGAATTGCACAAAACTCGTTTCTATTTCTTATCCGGCAACGAATGAGGATGTATCTACTGCTATTGCCGGAGCGATTACTGCTGCAACAAGCACAACAGGAACAGTTTATTCAGATAACACAGCAGCATACTACAATACTATCAAGATTGCTGCACAAACAAAAGGTTGGACTATTGCGCCAATTCCGGCATAATACCTTATAACTATGGATGGACTAATTGTAATTAGCATAATATTGCTTGGTGGATTTATCTTATCGACTACAAAGAAAGGCACAAGCGGAATGACAGATACTCCTGTATCGCTCGATAATATCCGGCGAGGAGTAGCAAATGGTTGGTATTCCGCAGTACTTACAAAGGTCGGAGATAAATTCGCCATCCGTCTGTCCGGCAAACTCAAAAACGGACAAACATTTACGGATGTGTATCCTATTTCTCAAATTGATTGGGAAACTCTGAAAGCGGAAAATTATCCGGTAGAGTGAACGAGACTATATCGAGACAATGTCGAGAAATAATCCTATATTCAAATATCTGTTATTGGCAATTCTATTCGGTTGCTTACTGCTTTGCTTTGTCGGGTGTAAAACTTGCGCGCCAATTATCGAAACGAGAGATAGTATCCGCGTGGAGTATAAATTAGATAGTGTTTACATATACCAGCACGATAGTATCTTCCGCGACCGATGGAGAGACGGAGATACAGTATTTGTGCAAGTAGAGAAATGGCTTACGCGATATAAGGATAAAATCGTATTAGTGCACGATACCATCGCAACACAACACACGGAAACGATACAGGTAGAGACTATTCCAAAGTTTTACCGCAATTGCACAATTGCCATGTGGATATTAGTCGCAGCCATCGCCATCGGCATTACAATTCGAATTTTAATTAAAGTATATTTACACAAATAAGTTTATGAAAGACTTTTGGAAAACATGGCAGTTTTGGGCAGCAGTTGTTGCGCTCATACTCGTTATCGTAGCAGTTGTACTTTATTTTTATAAGCCGACATTCTGCTATTTCGTAAGTGGTTTGATTATTGGTGCATTAGCTGGTTTCATTGCCGGATACTTTGTAGGAAAGAAACAATGAGAAAGGTTACAGTTTTATATTATAGTTGGTGGGACGAGAAAGCGCAAGAGTGGTATCATACTACTCGCGTATTTGGTTCGCGCAAGACTGCGGAACGATTTTCGGAGTACGTAAAATATAACTATCCAGAATCGGATGTAGAATTACAAACATGTATTGTTGAATAACTATGTGCAAGCAGTTACTATCCATATTATTTCCGCTTAATATATTAGGCAAAAATCGCAAGTCTCGCAAGTTTACGATTGGGGATGGTTTTGTAATTCTTAATATAACATACACGGGAGAAAAGTTGGATTGTTTGTGGACTTATGATGTAAAAACTGCTCCTCCTGGAATGAAACCTGTACAAGAGTATTTCCATGAAAGAGTAACATATTCTAATGGCAGTTCCACAACCGAACAATTATATATCAATCAGGGAGCGCAAGGTTATAGAGAACAAGTTGTTGCCGGAAGAACAATATATTTCTCTTGCACCAATATAACATCGCTTGTTGTAAACGGACAAACGCTTATATGAAAAATAGTTGGTTGCCAAACATAATAACTATAACTGCTATTGTTGGAGCATATATTCTTTTGAAAAAAAGCAAAAGGAGCAGCGTTCCATCATTAGTCAATAATAATAACACAACATATATGAGTAATCCTACTTTGCCTCGCGGATATAGAAATAACAATCCGCTAAACATAAGATATTCTAATGTCAATAATTGGTTGGGAAAAATCACAAACAATACGGATGGAGCATTTGAGCAGTTTATTACTATGCCTTATGGCTATCGCGCTGCATTATATCTTTTGAGAAAGTATATAAAAACGTATGGTTGTAATACAATCAAAAAGATTATTGAAAAATGGGCACCTCCATCAGAAAACAATACGGACGGATACATTACAAGCGTTTGTAGAATAACCGGATACCAACCGACAACGGAGGTAAACTATAACAACGCAGAGCAATTGTGCAAGTTGGCTTATGCTATGTCTATTGTAGAAAATGGCAATACGGAAACAACTCGCGCAGCTGGACTGCCGGATATGGACGCAATTTACGCAGGATGGAATTTATTATAATTAAAATTATTTGGATATGAATTATTATGTATTGATTTGTAGAGGCAAGCGTCTCGCTCCGGAGTTCTTATTAAAGTATTGGGATACATTTACCAACAGTTATTCTTACGGATGGAGAAGTGATAGTGCAACTATATTTACATTACAAGAGGCAAAATTATTGTTAGAAGAATTGCAATCAAAGGACGAAGAAGAGGCTTATCTTGTATATCTTAATGAGGACGAAGAAAATTTAGAATAATATGACAAGAGCAGAGAAAATAGAACAAACCGCGCTTAAAATTTTAGGCGCAGGCGCAGCACTTTGGGCAATTCTCGCAGCACGCGAAAGTGCAAAGAGAAAGGCTACCGAAGATTATTACTCCGAAAAAGCAGAACAACAAGATGGAGTTGGAATGATTGGAGATAGAACATTTGAATATAGACCAGATAGAAGAGAGTCGCATGAACATCTTGTACGCATATTCGCCTATGAACCTTATTTTGGTAAAAAAGTTTGGGTGGGAACTATAAATCATAAATTACGCGAGATTTACCCTTCACATGGATATTTTTACCCTCATAAGTACGGAAAGTTAATGAAGAATGTCGCTAAACAAATGGGATATACATTTAACAACAATTAGTAGCGTCTTAAAAATTTCCAAACTATTGCATACATCAAAAATAAGCAGTACTTTTGCACCGGATTAAAAATGAATAATATACAACGGGGAGTAAAATAGCGAAAGTTCTTCTATATTACGAGTAGCGTTCCCCACGCATACATTTTTTGATGGTGTCCATAATTCTTAAAATGTTGGCAAAGAGAAAGTAGGTTATGCTTTCTCTTTGTTTTTTTTTATTTTTATTTGCTCATATCAAATTTAATTTGTATCTTTGCACCGGATTTCAAAACAAACAGGATTATGAAACACTACATCTTTATTCTTATAAGTCTTTTCACAATTACTTTCTTTACATCATGCAAAGACGAAAAGCCAAATAACAACATTGATATTTGGAGTCCACACGCTAACTTTACATACGAAATAGATGGACTAACTGTTACGTTTAGGAATAAGACTACGCATGAGGGAACGGAATATGGTGGTACAACTATATATACCTGGTATTTCGGAGACGGAAAACATGAGAATAGTTACCACGTAACACATACATATCCGAAAAAGGATATATATAAAGCCACTTTGGTCGTATCTTCTACCTATTGGAGCATAGAGGACGAACACTTTGAGTACATAGATTTAAGGTAAATTTGTACTTATATATTATATATATAAATAGACTACCGACATTTTCGATAGTCTATTTTTCGTATTTTCCTTATTTTTATATCCTATATTTCGGTAATATACCCCATTTTGCTAAATCCGGTTTTACAAAATAAAACTTTTTTTGTGCCTATCTATTGCACATATTTTCCAAAAGCAGTACTTTTGCACCGAATTTCAAAATGTACCAATCGGTACTCGACCTTTGAGTAATTGACAACATTTGTGAACAGCTCACATTCAGTAGGTATTTTCTTTATTCTACCCTACTTTGAGATTATAAAAATTCACACTTGTTTATTTTACTCATTCGTGATTAGGTTGAAATTTGGACTGAAATCCAGCGCAAAGGTAACATTAAATTTTGATATACGCAAATTATTTGACTACCTTTGCACAAAAAAACTGAAAAATTATGAGTACAGCATTTAGTGAAAAGAAAGAACGGAGAGGAAATTTCTCCTACGCAAATCGCCATCCTGTTATGTATGCCATTAAAGAGTATCCTATTAACTTGGTAGATGGAAATCTTATTGTAGGAAATCACACTCCATTAGAATTGATGGTAACAAAAGGAGTTGCAGACTTTATAGCAAACTGCTCTTACTTTGACCAACTGAAACTACAATCATTTATTGAACATGACGGACAACAATATCCGGCTACCTATTTCATAATTAAGAATAAAATATCAACAAACTTTGCTACGCTGCAAGTTGTTATTACTACCAAGCAAGAATTTATATACGATTTCGAAGAATTATAATTTATTAAAAACAATAAAACAATGGAAACAACATTTATTTCTACTCTAAACTATTTAGCGGATATTTCGCAAGCTGTATCAAGAGGCAATGTTAGACAAATCAAACTATTGTTGGATGAAAGCAAAAGTGCAAATAAAAAGGCAAATAGTTTGACCACATCATTACTTATGCCAAAAGAAACCGCAGATATGATTATACGTTTGAAAAGGAACGCTAATGCTCTATCTATGACTTTATCTATTGTACAAGATATATATGTCAATATGAATACGGAAATATCTTCTATCTATAAATCTTTAACAAAGTTAGAGAAAGATAAGCAAAGACGAATGTTGAAAGCGCAAAGAAACAAACGATATACATCTAAAAAGAAGATACAGGCTATTCAGCCGGATAACTAAATTATCAACATCAAAACTAAATTATTATGGACACTATTTTAATTTGCTTGCCATTTTTAGAGCAAGCACTTATGGGAACAGGTATGTTTCTTACAATGTATTACGTTATTAAACACATTAAAGATTAAAGTACTATGAGCAAGTTACACGAACAAAAGCGATTAGAATTAAATGCTAAAATCGCGGAGAAAGAGACGCAAATATGCGATTTACAAATGCAAATTGAGGCTGCAAAGAGAGAGATTATCCAACTAAACTATGAGGAAAAGCAACTCTACTTTGACCAATACTACAACAACGATTAGTTTTACCAGGTAGGAGTGCGCTTGCGCTCCTACCCTATCCCATTTTAGAATTATGGTTACTTTACAAAACAACTTTACAACTCCGGAGCAGTCAAAGAGACTGTTGGAGTTAGGAGTTCCGGCTGATAGTGCGAATATGATATATGGCGAAAATGCAGATATAAAAGATGGTGTTGTTGTATATGAATGGGGAGAACCTGAACTTCTTCCAATTAGTGTAACAACAGGAAAACAAATATTATACTCTGAATATATTGACAAATACACAAGCGGCGGAAAATTTAATCTACCTTGTTGGTCGGATGGTCGGCTGATTGAGATATATTGTGTATTAACGGGTGTACATGAATTTAAGATGTATGTAGTAGATACACTTGTTGAGGAGATTATATATTTACTCAATGCTATTAAAATTGATGGTATTGATTTTTCAAAATTGGAGGAATAAGATATGGCAAAGTTTTGTATAGAATATAAAACCACAAAGGATGGTAAGCGGAATATAATAAAAGACGATTTCGCAAATGAGGCATTTTTAGACCTCCAACTACTAACAGCATATGCACCTATAATTTTAATTCGTTGTTGGGAGGAAAGATTATGAAACCAGACGGAACATATAGCGTAGAAGAGATATTGCAAATATGCAATGAACAGTTGCAGTCTTGGGAGCGTCAAGAACTTGCAGAAAGACTTGGAAAGGATTTTATCTATTCGACTATTCGTAATATGAGCGCAGAAGATTTAGCGGATATAACCGGATATTATGTTTATGAGGAAGAGCCGGAATTTGATATAGATGAAGAACTTTCGACAGACGAACTGATAGACGAGTTAGAAGATAGATTGTCATGGCAAAGTATCTTTACAACAGACAAGAGACGGCTAATAGAAATGACAAAAAAAATTAGAACTTTTGATTAGTTATGAGGATTAAGGTATTTACAGCTTTCTCCGGCTACGATAGCCAATGCCTCGCGTTGAACGTGCTTATGGCAAGTAGTATTTATCCACCAGGAACTCAATTCACCAAAGATGGGGCATCAACGCAACTTCCGATACCATTCATATACGAACTTGTCGGATGGTCAGAGATTGACAAGTACGCGATAAAGGCGCACAATGCGTTGTTTCCTCAATGGGCAGACCGCAACTACGGAGATATAAGCAAGATTGATTGGAACGATATTCCTGACTTTGATTTGTTTACATATAGCAGTCCATGTCAAGACTTTTCGTTAGCAGGCAGACAAGCCGGAGGTGCCAAAGGTAGCGGAACACGCAGCAGTCTATTGTGGGAGTGTGAGAGAGCAATTGAAACAAAATTACCAAAGTATCTGATATTTGAAAATGTGGAAGCACTTTCTACTAAAAAATTTATTCGTCTTTTCAATGAGTGGCAACTTACTTTAAGCAGATTAGGATATACTAATTTTACGCAAGTTATTGACGCTGCAAAAGTTGGCTACCCTACTCCAATACCTCAACATAGAGAGAGACTGTTTATGGTGTCTATTTTGAATTGTGATAAAGCATTTTATTTCCCAGAAGAGCAACCTTTGTTTGAGTGCCTTATGGATTATTTAGAAATAGATGTAGATAAAAAATACTATCTTTCTAATGAAAGGATAGCAGCAATGGAAGAAAGCAGTATGAAAGAATTATTAAGAAATAACTCTTTTTGTTTTAAGCCGAAAGAAATAACGGATATTGCAAATACAATAAATACTCATAATGGCAGTAGGAAAGTAGATACATATATTAAAGTTGTTGGAAATCTAAATCCAAATCAAGTATTCGGAAAAGGAATTAGACAACAAAATATACTTGTATCTTCGGATGGAATAGCACCAACTATTACAGCTAAACACGAATTACATCCTTATAAAGTATTAGTTGATGGAGAAGAACAAGATAGTAAACGCACAATAGGCATACGCAAACTTACGGAGCGAGAGTGTTTCCGACTGATGGGACTAAATGATAGGCAAATAGATATTATTCAGAAAGCCGGAATTAGTCGCACACAACAAATAAAGATGGCAGGTAATAGTATAGTTGTAAATTGCCTCGCAGCGATATTCAAACAGTTGTTGTTTGGTAATAGTAATAAATACCAACAAACGGAGATATTTTGATATGATTATACATAAAGTACGAAATACAAATCAACAAGCGTATTGCGGAGCGTTCTATAACCTTTGTAGAGTTATTGGTAGTGGTGCAAATATGGGAGTTCCGGAGACGGATAGTGCGTTATTGCAAGAATATGAGGAAATGCAAAACGCTAAAAGAATTATACTATTATGCTATGATAAAGTAGAATATATAAGCAAGCGCGAAATGTTTGATGAGGTAGATAAATTTTTAATTACATTTAAGTTATGATATTTGATTTTATAAAACGTACTTTGATAATAAAAAAAGCGTGGAATGAGGAGTTAAGAAGAAAGAGAGAGAGACAGGAGCGCGCACGATTAGAGTTAATAGAACGTCAAAATAAGGATATTGATTTAGATTAGTATGGAACAAAACAAGAAACGTATTTGTATTGCTGACTATAAGAACGGAATACAAAGATTAGAGAGAGGTTATATCAACCGGAAACAAGAGCGTAAGGCAAAGCGAGAACAACGGAAAAAAGCGCATAGTAAATGATAAAGAATGAGGAGACATATTGCGTAGTACCACACAAAATAGTGCGAGAGATTGGCGCGTATGAGGCTATTGTATTTGGTACTATATACACTCTATTAAGAAAGACAAATGGTATTGGAGAGGTTAAAAATGAGACCTTAATGGAGTTGTGTGGTATTACTAACAAAATGAGTTTATCCAGGTATATACGCAAGTTGATAGAAAGCGGATGTATTGAAAAAAGAGAGGGAAAAGGAAGAGGTAATATATCTATATATTATGTTACTGAAAAAGGTAACAATTTGTTACCTATTAAGACTAAAAAAGGTAACAAAAATGATATAGAAAAGGTAACAAAAATGAGCGAAAAAGGTAACAATTTGTTACCCTTATATATTATAAATGAAGATATAAATAAAGAAATAAATAAAGAAGAGGATGGTAATATGCGCGAGGCGCAATTCCCATCTACCACCACCACCTTTTTTAATAATTCAGAAAAAGAAAATCTTATGGAACATTTTGAAGAATTTTGGAGTATGTATCCTTATGCAAAAGAATTTGCAACAGAAAAAGAAAATTGTGAGCGAGTTTGGTACTCTATGCCAAAAGAATGGAAAGATAGATTATTAGCACAGCTTAAACACGGAAAACTATGGAGAAACAAAAAAGAGCCGGACAATCCATATTGGTATCTTAAAGATTACAATGGAGCAGTAGTAAATTTTGATTTGCCGATAATTAGGCAGGGAACACAAGAGTTTATAAATTGGTTAAGTAAAGCAGAAAGAAACAATGAGAATGTTTGTTTGTTTTTAGATAAACCTGGTACAAATCAACAAGAGGTTGTATATTGTTTAGAGAAAGATAGAAAAGAATGTGAGGATGGAGGTTTAGTATTCCTCCGATATAGATAAAGCAGTCCTTTTTCTTTGGACTGCTGGTTTGTCATAAACTAAATGAGATTTTTTAGGACACTTGCTTGTGAAAGTAGGATGTCCAACGAAAAGACTTGCTTGTGAAAGTAGGTCTTTTTTGTGCGAATAGGCAAAAATTTTTCACTAAAAGCACCTTTCGCGCGCGAGCGCACAAAAACACGCACAAAACGTGCGTGAATTGCTTGGCGAGCGTGCATATATCCGCGCGCGCGAACTGCATTTTTTTGCGTCTTAAAAATAAAAAATCTATTGTAATACGTATAAAAATGTTGTACTTTTGCACCGGATTTCAAATGTTTGTATGAATAAGTTAGGTATAATAGCAAGTGCATTGTTAGCAGCATTGTATTTCAAAGACGATAATAAAAATACCAATAGCAATGAAATACTGCTATTTGATGAAAAAGACTTGCCAACTACTGCAACACATCAAAATGTTAAGCCATCCGGAGTGCAAATAAAGCCTTTTGTTAGGCTGCAACTAAACGATAAAGGAAATCTTGTAACGGACAATAACAAACTTGTAGCACAGGGAGAAATAGAATTTAAGAGGAGCAGTTATACACAAGATATTGCGGTAAAATTTATCATATTGAACTTGTTTATCAAGAATGACGCAGGAGAATATGTAAAGGTTTGCGATAATGTGTATAATGGAATAGAGCCGAATAGATTTATATTTTCTTCCGGACTTAAAGGTAGTTTGAGAGGTTTTTGTAGATTAAATTGGGATGTTATCAAATTTCCATCAAAAGCGTATAGAAAGAATTTTTTAGAGCAAATAGCACTAAACTCAACAGCTGACAAAAGCAAACTTATATATGCAGACTACCATATAGAATGGTACGAGGGAACGGAAAAATGGTCGGAAATAAATCCATCAGAATTTAGGTCTTATGACGGATTGAAAGTGCCATGTGGAGTTGAATATGTTTACAAGCAGTTAATTAGTTGATGGGTACACGATTACTTAAAATAGTAACAGGAGCAGCACTATTATACTACGCTATATTGCGAGGAGCGAGAGGACTTGTAGTTGGTGTAAAATCATATTCTTTTAGAGGTATTGATTTGAACAACGGAACAGTTAGTTTCTTTTTGAATATATTGGTTAAAAATCCTCTTGTAGTAGGACTGACACTTAAAGGAGTTAAAGGAAATGTGTATATACAAGGTCAAAATGTTGGTCAAGTAAACACAAGATACGATTATTATTTATCCGGTGGACATACACATATAATTCCTGTGATAGTAAACTTGCAATTAGCCGGATTAGGACAAGCAGCCATCCTGAATATTCAGAGTGGAGATGTGAGAACGCTTACAATAGGATTTGATGGAAAACTATTTATTGGAGATTACAATATCGGTGTGCCTTTGCAACTGACATTAGATTATAACGATTTAGTAAAATGATAGCAGACGGAAAGAACACACTACTTAAAGAGTTCGGCAAAAATGGAGATATACTGCAATTATGGCAAGAGTGCTACGAACAATTCAAAGAGCAGCCGAATGATTTAGTAAGAGATTTAAGAGGTGGTAGTATTGACGAACAATGCCAGGCGATATTTGGATATTTATTGGATAATGTAACCTACCAGGAGGACGCAAGCGGTTTTCAATGGATAAAATCTCCGGCAAGACTTTTATCCGACCACGTAGGAGACTGCAAGAGTTTTACGATGTTTATTGCAAGTTGCTTGCATTGTTTAGGAGTAAAACACATAGTACGATTTGTAAATTTTGATGGAGGTACACAATATACGCACGTTTACCCTGTCGCTATTGACGAAAACGGATATGAAATAATTTTAGACGCTTGCGAAAAAGATAGACAAGGTTATCCGGTTTACGATTACGCAAGACCATTCAAGAAGAAAAAAGATTTTATATATGAGTGAAACGCTTAAAATATACGCTTGTAGTGGTATAGGAGACGCAACTTATACACAAGAGTATAATTATTGGTTGGATAATACCAAAACAATAAATAATACGCAAGCTGTAAACACACTTTTGGCAAATATCAATAGCGCAGCAGTTGATGTGTTATACTTGGACTTGCCGGAAGAAAAAGTGTTGGATAAATTACAATATATAGACCTTTTGTGCGTTTGTTTGTATTGTGCTCAGGAATATAGCCATGATACTGCACTTTTGCATAAAGCAGGACAAGTAATAGGCTCAATGTATGCAAAAGGAAAATTTGCATTTAACAGTTTCGACAATAGCGAGAGAGACGCTAATTTGGATAAATTGGTAAAAGAGGCAGATAGTTCTATTAGTGGCGATAGCGAGTATTCTGCTCCATCCGATTTTACTGAATGGTGGCACAAGACTATTGAGGAACGGAACAAAGTAGGACTTAACGCAAACAAAAGAAAAATTATAGAGAAAACATTAAAGAACGCTCCAAAACAAATTAGTGGCGATTGGACGGATAATGCCGATTTGCAAAAGTATTTGTTTGATGGAGCGAATTACTTTATATACTGCTATTTTACAGCTCAGGAACTAAAACAACTGCCGAAAGTATTTACTACAAAAGCAGCCGGACAATTACAAATATACAACTATTGTAAGGCTTTGTTTGTGGATGTATATGGCTCAGAGGAAGAAATGCGTAAGATTATTGAGGCAGGTATCGTGAAAAAATGTGGAGATACTCCGAGAGAGATTTGTAAAATCATTACAAATATGCCTAAAAAGGCAAAGGACTACGGACTAAACGGAACAAAAGGAGTAGGACTCACACCAGAGGTTATTACAGCCATCATAAGTGCAATAGTTACAGTTGTTGTTGCTTTAATTACAAGCGTATGTGATTGTGTAAAACAAATAAATGCAGATAAATACCAATCAGTTAGGCAACAAACAATTGACGATAGCCAACCGGAAAAAGAGGATTTTAGTGAGTTAGATAAACTCGCACAAAAGAAAGATTTTAATAAATACATCCCATATTTAATTATTGGTGGTGCAGCACTATTATTATTCAGAAAATAGTATGACAAGTTTTACAGAGTTTCAACATAGCGTACAAGATACCTACGTAACAAATCGA
>JAEIGA010007775.1_pt1 | contig 16264 bp, 14 predicted proteins | sample 9270691 | NCBI WGS metagenome assembly JAEIGA01 (sample SAMN17057246, study PRJNA624740) | gut metagenome | biome: biome; isolation source: fecal sample | host: Bos grunniens | place: China: Xizang | collected 2019
ATTTTTTTAGTTGCCTCTGACATTTTTCTAATCGGACCAACAATATGTTTAAATACAACTACCACTAATATAAACCCAATTAATGCAGATAAAGTTACTGTTTCAAAAACCGCACCAATAACTCCATCTACAACTCTCTCTTTATCTATTTGGCTAAAATCAATACCTTGTTGACTAAAAAGCTCAATCAGATAATATCTTGCATATCTAAAGTATAAACTAGTAATTAAAAACATTACTAACATAGTTATAACAAAAGCTAATAATATGTATCTATATAAAGACTTTCTTTTTATTTTTTCTTTTGAAAGCTCTTCTTTTTTCTCTTTCATAATAATCCCCTACTTTAACTATTTATTATTTACTATTCCTTTGTATCCTACTCCTCTAATTGTTACTATATCAAACTCTTCAAAGCTCTCAAATTTTTCTCTTAATCTTTTTATATGTACATCGACTGTTCTTTGTTCAGAATCACTTTCTAATCCCCAAATTTCATCTATTAATTGTTGTCTTGTAAAAATCTTATTTGGATAACTTAATAATTTATATAAAAGTTGAAATTCTTTTTGAGGTAACTGATATACATCTTCGCCTTTAGTTAATGTATATTCATCAAATGATAAAACAACATCTTTAATTTTAAGTTGTCGTTGATTAATAATATTTGCTCTTCTTAAAAGCACACCAACTCTTAAAATCATTTCATCCATATCAATTGGTTTTACCATATAGTCATCTACTCCAAGCATAAAACCTTCTCTTTTATCATCAATTGAATCTTTCGCAGTTACAAATAGAATTGGCATTGTAAAACCTGCATCCCTAATTTCTTTAGTTAATTCATAACCATCCATTTTAGGCATCATAATATCACTTATCATAAGATCTATATGATTTCTATCCATAACATCTAGTGCTTCTTCACCATTTTCTGCTTCTAACACATCATAATTGTTTTTTCTTAAATATGTTGTCATTAATTTTCTAATATTTTTATTATCTTCAACAAGTAAAACCTTAAACATATTACCTCCAAAAGCTTTTATTTAAAAAGCAGACAAATCTATTTTGTCTGCCTCATCTTTCGTAACAATTACATCATGTATTATATCGCAAACTAGAAGATTTTTCTACTCTTTTTATTGCAATAGATTTATCACATACAAATGAACTTGTTATGAACTATATTATATTTAATCTTTTTTCCATAAAAATGCTAAACGCCACATTGCTGTGGCGTTTTAAGCTTGTGTCTGCTTACGTTTGCAGTCACGTTGACACTGTAAGAGCTGAGTGTAATCACTTAGCCTCGTCTCCTTCTCCGGTAACGGGTTCTTCCGTGGGACCGTTGCCTGCTACAGGCTGTGCTTTTTCAGGATCTACGGGCGTTTCAACGTTTTCTTCTCCTGCTTCCTCATTATTTGCAGATTCATCAGCAGTCTCTTCTGCAGCTTCATCTACGGTTTCTTTTTTAAGGTCAGCAAAAAGTTTTTCACGTCTTTCTCTCTCTTCACAAGAGTCGTATTCTGCGCATTTTTTGCAATTTTCAAGTGCAATTTCCAGTTCTTTAGGATCTACCTCTACTGTTACCACAATGCCAAGGCGGAATCTAATATCATCGTAATACTTGATAGCCTCTCTCATAGCTTCGATAGCTGCATTGTAATGAACATCATCAGGGTTAGATACTACAAGTGCCTGCCAGAAACTCAAGATGTGCTTCTTTTCAAAGCCCATCAATACAGCAATAAGAGCTATGGCTGTAACTAAATAAATCGGCAAAGGCAAAAATCTAAGAACGGAGAATGCCAAGAACATAGTTGCCAGATAGCAGCCTTTTTGGCTCCGAGTGTCACCAGAGAAAGTGGAATACTCTCTGATTTCTTCCTGGTTAGGAACTCGGTCTGTGTCGTTGAAAGCGTTAATAACTGCATTCTTTGCACCCAAGAACTTGGAGTAATTTTTAATCTCCTTGTCCCCGAAAAGACGTGCAAAGAAAATGCCAACGCTGTCACTCATAATCATAGCTGCGATCATGACATAAAGAAGTGTGAATGTTACCTGATACATAGGACCCTCTGTGAGAGCAAAGACCAGGGTAAGGATAAGCATCAAAACTGCGCCAACGGCGCCGAAAATCAAAGCTCTTTTTTGTAGCTTATGAAGTTTATCCTTTAATTGATTGAATTCTGTCACCTCTTTAACTGTCTTGCAAGATGTGAGACCGTTTTCATCAACGGTTGCGCGAACTGCAGGACCTGTGGAAAATTCCGGAAAAATACCCAGATAAGGGCAAATTGTAACACCATCTTTTTCCGCAAATCCTTCTAACCGAGCGAACCCGGTCGGACTTACGACTTTCTTCATAATGTGTCCTCCTGTAAAAAATTTTATTGCACTTACTATTATAGCACACTTTTAGCCATTTTTCAAGTTTTATGTAAATCACATAAGGTGTAAAAAAATAAGCTTGCATTTATACAAGCTTATCATATATTTCTAATAATCTTTCTGATAATTCTTTATCTTCAATATCAAGCTTTAATGTTCCATAATACTTATTAAATAACCTAACTTCCTTATCTTCTAAATATCTTTCTACATCTTCAGCTAGTTCTACAAATGTACCATATAAATAATTCTTATTTTTCTTTTGAATTAATTTTACAAAGAAAATTGTAATCTCTTTTTTTAATACATTATTGTATTCTTTATATTGATTTTCTTTAAGATATTCATTCAGTAATAAATTTATTCTTTCATTCATATTATTCACCTATTTTATTTCTTCAAAATCTTCATCATCAACGATTTCGTGTTCTACATCGTCACCTTCAATTACATTTTTATATAATTTGTTTTCATGTTTTACTGGTTGACCTGCTTGTTGTCCTTTTTTAGATTCTTTTATTAAATAAACTACTATTAAAATCGCAATTATTGGAATAAGAAGAATTGCTCCTATAACAATCAAATATATTATTACAGAAAATATACTCATTGTTAATATTAATCCTATAAATCCTTCCATAAATTATCACCTCTATCTATCTTCATGACCACCTTTTGATGGTTCTTCTATTTCTTGAAGTATTCCGCCTTGAAGTTCTTTATATTTTTTACCATCAACTAAATCTACATATCTTCTATTTGGTCTTCTTTTTTGAATCTTTGCTTTACCTTTTTTTCTATTTGTATATTCTTCTTTTAAATGATCTGGATACTTAGTTGGATCAGCTAAAAATGCAATATGTTCAACAAATTCTCTAGAACTTGAAGAACTATTTGTTCTTTCCATTAACTTATCAATTCCATCTCTTTGTTTTTTACAAAGTGGCATTAACACTGGTGTAGAAATCATTTTACTTAAAGCTCTTGAATAGAAATCTCTATCACCTTCATATATTGGTAATTTTGTAGTTTCTTGATTTGCTCTTAAGAACTCAAGCACCATTTCTTTTTCTATATGAAGTCTAATTGGCATATTGAAGCCTTCAACGTCTATAGCAAGTAAAATCATATCTTGTTTTTCAATATCTTTTCCTGATTCTAATATTACGCCCCAATTCTTTGATGAATTATTTTGGTATAAATTAGATAAAATTGCAAGCATATTAAAATCTTTAAATCTATATGAATTATGAATTGCATTTTCAATAACACGATAATTATCAAATTCTTCTAAAAACTTATGAGATCCTTCTGGAAGCAATTTTTCAAAATATTCTCTATAATCTGCTCCCATCGTAAAATCCATTGATTTTAAAACATAAGTTGGATCAACTCTTTTTATTATTTTTTTAGATGTCATACCTTCAATAATTTCATCTGCATCTTTATCATCTTCTAAATCAAGTGCATCTAACATTACTAAAGAAGCCTCTTGAAGAAAATGTATTTTTCTATATACATATTTCAATTCTTCTTTATCTATATCAACACTAATCATTCCAGCATCCCCTTTAGGTTTTGCTGTTCTAACTTGATTCCATAACCCCAATTGATTTACAATACACAAAGATTTATTTAAAGCATCTAATTCTTTAGTGAATCTATTCATCCAAAACGCACTTAACATAGCAAGTTTTTCTACACTCATTTTTTCTAAAACTTCTCTTGTAAATAAACCTTCTATACTTAATGTATCTGGATTATTTCCTCTTAATGGATATTCTAAATCACTAACACCTAATGCTCTATATAATTTTCCTTGAATCTCAGAATATTTTTCTAATAAACCAAATTCTTTTAATCTATCACCTAAAAATAAAATACTTACAATATGATCTTCTTTAAGATTTTCTTCAAGTCCTGATTCACTTTGTTTTAAAAATACTGAGAATTGTGTAAATTCATCACCTTCAAAAAGTTCTCTTAAAGTATCAAGTTGTCTTCTTTCTTCTGAAGTTAAAGTTCTTTTATACTCATTTTGGAATTTCTTACTAGCTTTAAAAAACATTCTATAGTTTTTTTGCATTTCAGGCTCAAAAACATTGTGTTGTGCTCTTAGTCCTAAAAGTCCTTGCAAAGTTATAGTTCTTGCCGAACTTAATTTGTTTGAACTATATGTAGTAGTTTCATCCATTTGAGCTGGTCTACCTGCAAGTTCTTCCTTATGAACTTTATCATAAGCTTCTCTTCTTTTATGTGTATCTCTATTTAATTCTTTACAAATATTATATCTAAACGTATCACTTTTAATTGTTGGTATTTTAACAATTTCTGCATTAGTTCTAATAAATAATTCCATAATTTTATTATATATTTCTGCATTAGAAATATCTGGATCTTCATTATGATATTTTTGAATTAATTTATATAGAGCTTGTGCATCTGCTTCTGAATACCATATATCTTTTTGTTCGTTTCTTAAAGATCTACGTAAGACATGTCTAAAACTATACATAGACTACTCCTAATTGAATTTTTCTTTTACTAAATTCCATACATCTTCTGGTAAATACTTTGATGCATCTTTTCCATGTTCTAATAATTCCATAATTAAGCTTGAGCTTATATTTCCTAAGCTTCCCGCTCTAATATAGAATGTATCTAAACCCGAAAAATCTTCATTAATTAAAGCTAATTTTTCTTCGTATTCATAATCCATACTGTTTCTTAATCCTCTGATTAATACGTTAGCTCCACATTCCATTGCAGCATCTACTGATAATGTATTATATATTATAACTTCAACATTAGTTAAATTCTCTTTTTCTAATGTTTTTTCAATAGCTATTTTCATTTCATTATTATCGAATCTTGGAAGTTTATTTTGATTAATTCCAATTCCAATAATTACTTTATCTAAGAATTTACTAGCTGTTTTTACTACATGTAAATGTCCATTTGTAAATGGTGAAAAACTACCTGCAAAAAATCCTGTTTTCATACTTTTTTCTCCTTCTTAATTTTTAACCTTCAACTGGTTAAAATATCACATTAAATATTATAACATTTACTAAAAAAATTAACAACAAATCAATAAAAATATTGATATTGTTAAATTAATAAATATGATATATAATACAATGTGTTAAATAAAAAATATTTAAAAATGAAAATTAAATTTTTAAAATAAACAAGGAGTTTATATGGAAGATCCAAACAAAAAAGAAAACGACAGAATGCAAGACAAATTCTTAAAAAACATGTATGATGACCTTTATTCTCTACTTCAAGAAACACAAAAATCAATTGATAGTCAAAAATTAGATTTAAACAGCATTCCAAAGATTGAAATTCCAAAACAAGACAAAGCTAAACTTGAGAAAGAAATAAATGATGCTCAAGACGAAAAAATGCCTGATGAACCAATGGCAATCGCTGTTGAAGCTGGAACAAAAATCAAAGACTTAAATAAAAAAGTTGATAATTGTAACTTAACAGAAGAGTCAAAAAATGTTTTAAAGAAAATGCTTGAATATGCTAAAAAATATAATAGCGGAGTTGTTAAAAACTACATTCCATTCAATATGAGAATTTACTGCGATAACGATTCAACTCTTTATGAAATAATCAATATCTTAGCAGAAGGTTTTGAATATTTTAAATATACAAAATCTAAAGAGGCTGCTGAAAGATCATTCTATGTTGTTGAGGATTCAGCTCATATTACAGATATGTATACTGGAGAAACAAGTTTAGTAATCTTCAAAGATGTAGATGGCATATTAAATAAAGATAAACAATTAAAAGATAAACTTCTTAAAATTTGGGAACATGATATATTAAAACATAGTACACCAAAAGGATTTACAACAATTATAGTTGATAAAAACAAAGATAAAATTAATGAATTATTTATCAATAATCCAACATTAAGAGATAGAATCTTTGATTTTGAACTTCAAACTACTCCACCAGCAAATCAAGAAGTATTTAAAATGATTTTAGATAAATTCAGAAAAGATTATGTTGTTACAGGAGCTTTTGAAATCAAACTACTAGATTTTGTTAATGAAACATATAAAAAATCAACATTATCAGCACCTGAATATGTTCAAACAACAACAGATAAAATACTATTCAATCAAACTGGTGATGTAATTGATGATAATACAATTCCAGAATTTGAGAAAAACAAATCAATTGATGAAATCTTTAAAGACTTAAATGAACTAGTTGGACTTGATAATGTTAAAACAATGCTTAACGATTTAGTTAGCTTAATGGAATTTAGAAAGAAAACAGATAAAGAATTAAAAATTAAAGATACAAACTTACATATGGTTTTCTTAGGAAACCCTGGTACTGGTAAAACAACAGTTGCTAGAATGGTAGCAAATATTCTTTATAATTTAAATTATATTGATCAAAACAAACTTATCGAAGTATCTGCAAAAGATTTAGTTGGACAATATGTTGGACAAACAGCTCCAAAAACTATGTCAGTTATTGAAAAAGCACTAGGTGGTGTATTATTCATCGACGAAGCTTACTCTTTAGCAACAAAACCTGGATCAAGTACAACATTTAATGAAGAATGTGTTGCAACATTAATCCAAGCTATGGAAAACTACAGAGATAATTTAGTAGTTATCTTCGCTGGATACAAAAAAGAAATGGATGGTTTCTTAAGATCAAACTCAGGTATAGTTTCAAGAATTGGTTATACAATGGACTTCAAAGATTACACTACAGATGAATTAATTCAAATCTTTAGATCAATGTTTGAAAAAGCTGGATTTATTCTTGATGAAAGTGCAATTGAAGAAGTTAGAGGAATCATCGAAAAATATCGTGGCACAGAAGGATTTGGTAACGCTAGATTCGTTAGAAATCTATATGAGAAAGCAGTTATCGAACATGCTACAAATACTTCTGAAGAAACTGATAAAGTCATCCTTAAAACAATTACTAAAGATGATATTACTTCAGAAAACATTGGAAAATTATAAAATAAATAAAACATTTAAAGCTTGGGAAATCCCAAGCTTTTTTGTTAATATTTTGAATTTATTTTAGCCTCAATCTCTAGAATTTGATTATTTCTTTTTACAGTTAATTTTACTATCTCTCCTGGCTTTTTAGTAAATATTATTTTTCGTAATTCGTTCATTTTATTTACTTCTTGCCCATCTACTTTTTCTATAATATCCCCTACCATTATATTTCCGCCACTTAATGATTCCTGTTTATCTACACTTACTACATATATACCCTTTTCAAATTTTAAATTTGATTCTAAGTAAGGAAGCACTTCACTATCAAAAGCATATATTCCAAGATATGCATCTGAAATTTTACCTTCTTTTTCTAAAGTTTCTAATACCGGTTTTACAATATTTATTGGCACTGCAAAACCAATAGATTCTGCTTCAGATATCTTTACTGTATTTACTCCCAAAAGTTCACCATTTTCATTTATTAGTGGTCCTCCACTATTTCCATTATTTATAGTAGCATCTGTTTGAATTAAATCTTCCATATACATTTCTTTACCATTTTCAACTATTTTTATTGTTCTATTTTTACCACTAACAATTCCTTTAGTCACTGTCCTTTGAAACTCTGCTCCTATTGGATTCCCTATAGCAAATACATTCTCACCTAGTTCTACTGTATCCGAATCTCCAAAATTTAAATATTCTAAATTTTCACATGGAATTTTTATAATTGCTAAATCAAGTGAATCATCAGACCAAATAACACTTGAATTATATTTAGCTCCATTTTCAAGAGTTACATACACATTGCTATATTTACTGCCAGCAACATGTTCATTAGTTAATATATATCCATTTTCTGATATTATTATTCCACTTCCCACTCCTACAAAATTATTATTAAAACTTAAAAACGAAGATCCATTATTTTCAAGCTTTGAAATTCCAACTACACATTTTGCTGCTTTTTCAATAATATTATGAGTGCTTTTTTCCACATTTTCTGCATGGTTTGTGGAAAGTTTCTGTGCATTATAATTAACTTTTTCTAAATTTAAGTTATTACTTTTGTTCATGTAATCTACTTTAAGCATTAACATCCATAAAAATATAACTGTAGCACACATAAATACTACAATCCATCCTCTTTCTATCTTTCCTCTACTTGATTCTCCATAATACATAAGCTTCCTCCAAATAACTAACTTTTTCATGAATATTTTTCCTAAATTTTAACATCTTATACATTAGATAATTAAAAATCACTAGTATACGCTTAACTTATCAAAAATTGTTTACTTATTACGCAAAAAAAGATATAATATAATTGATATAATAAAGGAGATTTATAGTTAAATGAATAATAAACAAGACTCTAATAATTATAAAATTTTAGCTGTAGAAAATGGTACTAGCATTCAAGATGCTTTAAAGAAAATGGTACGTCAATCTAAATACAGCTTAACTGAATTTACAACATTAAGATCTGCTTTAAAAGAAATACAAGAAAATCATTTTGATATATTAATTCTTGATTTTTCTACTATTACTGAAAGCAAACTTAACATGCTTAAAAACATTAGAGAAAAAGATGAAAGCGTTTATATAATTTTATTAATTAACAGTCAAAAACTAACAATCCCTTTAAAAGATTTAAAAGCACTTTCAGTACAAGGATATTGTGAAAAAGACGATAAATTAGAACAACTTCCTTTATTTGTTGAAGCTGCTGTTAAATCAATCGATCAAATGAGAATCATTCAAAATATTAACGATGAGCTTATCGAGTCAAAAGACAAACTTGAAAAAGCTTATCTTGAAAGTATTGAAACATTAAGATATACAGTTGAAGCAAAAGACAGATATACTCACGGTCACTCTGATAGAGTATCTGCATATTCTGTTTTAATTGGTAAAAAACTAGGTTTATCAAAAGAAGATTTAGATACTTTAAAAATTGGTGGTTTATTTCACGATATTGGTAAAATTGGTATATCTGACGCAATACTTTTAAAAAATGGAAAATTAACTGATGCTGAATATACAGAGATTAAAAACCATCCAGTTATTGGAAAAAATATTCTTTCAAATGCAGCTATTTTTGAAAATATTATTCCAATCGTTTTATATCATCATGAAAGATATGATGGTAAAGGATATCCATATGGTCTTCAAGATTCAAGCATACCATTCTTAGCAAGAATTGTATCTGTTGCAGACTCGTTTGATGCTATGACATCAAGACGTTCTTACAGAGGTGAACTTGATCTTGAATATGTAAAAAACGAATTTAAATCTAAATCAGGAACTCAGTTTGATCCAGTAATAGCTTCAATATTTTTAGATATTTTAAACACAGAATATCACTTAATTGCTGCTATAAAAAGAAGTCATTAACATTTGAAGAAATTCAAATTTAAAATATATCAGGAGGCAAACTATGACAATTGGTGAATTAAAAAAAGATGCTAAAGTTAAACTTGCCGGAGTTTATCCTAGATTATTTGGAATGTCTTTAGCTTATCTATTACTATCATTTATACTAACAAATGTAGTAAACGTTATTGAAGCTTCATTCCAAAATCAACTTGTAACTTTAGTTGTACTTTTAGTTTTCATTGCTATTGATCTTTTACTTGTATATGGTACTACTAGAATTACATTAAAAGCTGTACGTAATGAAGATTTTAAAATGCTTGATTTCTTACTTGAAGCATTTAAAAATGTAAAAAAAGTTTGGGCAACATCTTTTAAATTATTTTTAAAATTGTTCGTACCTATATTTGTATTCATTCTTACTTTTTCAGTATTTGCAACAGGATTACTTTTATATGGAATCGCAGCATTACCAGACTTATTTACAATTTCACAAGATATTGATTTAACAATTTTACCTGTTCCTTCAATATCATTTATAGTAGTTTCAGGAATAATCGCATTAGCAGCTGGAATTTACTATATTATAGTTAATTTAAACTATGCTACATATAACTTAGTATTAGCTGATAATATGAATTTAACAGCTAAAGAAATTCTTGATAATACAAAAGCACTTATGAAAGGCCATAAAGGATTCTATTTCTTAATTGGGCTATCATTCATTCATTACTTTATCTTGATTTTCTTAGCATATGTACTTGCATTCATATTTAATCCAGGTGCTTCAGTTGTTGTTGCTTATGCATTAACAGCATTATTAACACCTTATTTAACAGCTACACAAATCGTATTCTATGAAGAATTAGTTGAAAATAAAGCTAAATAATTAAATATTAATAAAATAAAAAACAGGTGAATTATTAAAATTCACCTGTTTTTTTGTATGTAAAATTTACTTTATTGTGCTGGTGGAACCATACCTGGTGCAACTTTCTTTATAGTTCTCATTGGACTATATGTATCACTTGAAATTACATCTTTTGATACTAATTGACCATTATATCTTACTTCCTTATATGTTGTAACTTTTTGACCAGCATGACCTGCTTGAACTATTTTTTCTTGTCCTGGTAATAATGTAGGATCTTCTTCAAAAGTTATTGTATGTGGAATTGAAGATGTTTTTACCGGTAATATTCTAATTTCGTATTCTTTTTCTTCTTGCATTCCATGTATTTTAAATTCTGCTATACCATTTTTAACTGATGCTTCTAATTTAATTGGAAATTGTCTTGTATTTTTGAATTGGAAATCTGTTACTCCATAAACAACTGTTGCATCTTTACCAGCTGGTAAATATGAAGTTGTAAAAGTATGATTTCTTCTTTCAACTATCTCAAGATTTGCATGTAATACTGCGTTATATAATGTTGATGATATTTGGCAAATACCTCCTGCTAATCCATCAACTACACCACCATCAGCATATATTTTAGCATCTTTATATCCTTCTTCTACTGTTCTTTTCCCTACTGTTTTATTAAATGAGAAAACTTCTCCTGGCATTAAAACTAATCCATTAATTTTTTCTGCTGCAATTTGTAAATTTGTACTTCTATTTTTATTACTTGCATCATATTTAGTTGTAAATTCTGATACTAAATAAGGAAATGCTTCTGTTCCTAAATCATTCAATGTTTTTTCTGCTTTTGTTATTTTAAGTGGAATTATATATTCCTCTTTATCTTCTTTAAGCATTTCTTTTGCTTCATCAATCGATATATTAAAATCAACACCATCTTTATCAGGATAAATTTGATATGGTTCTAATTCAAAATAAGCATTTTGAGGAGTTGTATGTACCTCTTTATAAATCTTATCTATATCAATTTTACTAGCATGAACATTACTTACTGGAAGCATTTGTCTTGAATCATATTTATTATTCTTAATTAAAGTATAATCTCTAGTTACAATCTCATAAATAATGTTAGCTTTTAACTCATTTTTTCTAACTGTTAATCCATCTGTTCCTTTTGCTATATATAAGTTTTCATTTTCTATATAATAAGATGGTTCAACTACTACACCTGGTAATTTAGAGTTAATATCATCAATTATACTGCTTAATAAATCTTCGTTAAATGAATAATTTAAATCCACTTTTTTTCCAAATAATTTACTAAATATTATTGTGTAATTATTATCAATAATATTACCATTTCTACCTATATCATAAGCTTCTTGTAGCGATGCTTCTAAGTCATATTTGAACTCAATTTGTTCTGGAAGAATTGTTACTTCATAATCTCCATGAACTAATTTAATTTCTGGAATCAATTCAGTCTTTATAATCTCTTCCATAAGAGTTCTAACTTCATCTATTGATTTATTAGATATATCTACTTCATGTAATTCAATACCACTAATAAAATTTGTATTATTTATATTAAAAATCGCAAATAAAGTTGAAAATAAGATTAAACCAACTATAATAACAGAAAGTGCAATTATCTTTTTCATACGATTTTTTCTGTCTTCAATCATTTTCTTAACGTACTCTGGTTTATCGTCTTTATTTAAAACAGATTTATCTTTTTGTACTACTGGTTTGTTGCTTACTTTCTTTTCTTTTTTAGGTTTTACTTTAGCTTCTTTTTTCTTTTTAGGTTCTTCTTTTGGAAGTTCTTCCTCTTGTTTAATTTCCTCTAAAAGTTCTTCATCTAGTTCTATTGTCTCTTCCTCTATTTCAGGAATTTCAACAACTTCTTCTTGAACAACTTCTTCATAAGGTTCTTCTACTTCCTCTTGAACTTCTTGAACTTGAATCTCTTCTTCGACAACTTCAGGTTCAATTCTTTTTATTTCTACTTCTAACTTTTCTTCTGATGTTTCTTCCACATTTTCTACTGGATTTGTTTCTTCTGTAACATCTTCTTTTGTTTCTTTTTTTACACCAATTACAACTTCTAGTCCTTCATCATCTTGTTTTTCATTTTTGTGTTTTTCAACTATATGTTTTGGTATAAACATTCCGCTTTTTGAAGTAATATTTTGAGAACCTTTAACATCTACTTTTACCTTATTTTCGCTCTTTAATCCGTAACCTTCATTGACATTTTGACTACCGATTACCGTTTGTCTTTTTCTTTTTAGATGCTGACATTTAAACGTATTCCTCCTAATTATATTACATGTAAAATCTTATCATATAGTCATTTTTTGTGCAATATTTTTTTCGAAGTCTAGACAACAAAAAAAATTAATAATATAATAACCTTAGAATATATTTGAACTTTATGATTTATGGCAAACATACAAAAGTTAAAAATTATTTTAATAATTAAAAAATAAAATAAGTGAGGTTAAAAAGAATGATAGGAAACATGATTTCAAAGATTAGAAAAGAAAAAGGAATTACTAAAACACAACTTGCAAAACAAACAGATATCAACATAGGACATCTAACACATATTGAAAAAGGTGAAAGAAATCCTAGCCACAAAGCATTAAAAGAAATCTGTAACGCATTAGAAGTTCCATATCAACAATTATTATATACATATGATAAAGAACTTACAGAAGAACAATTAGACTATGGTTATTTAAATCATATTTCATATAACCAAATACCTGCGATTTCAAAAATAGATGAGTATATCTCTTGCCCACCTGACTATTCAAATGCATCTTTTGCATACAAAATACCAGATGATGCAATGGAGCCAATGTTCAAAGAAGGATCATATGCCTTTGTTGAAATTAATGCTCCAATTGAAAATAGAGCTGTTGGTTTATTTAAATTAAACGGAGATTATTTTATTCGTAGATTATTATACAAAAAAGATAGATTTATCTTAAGAGCAGATCACAGAGAAGAACGTGATATGACAGTAACATCTAAAGATGATTTCCAAATCATTGGAAGAGTTTATATTTAAAAATGATAAAAGGGTGCACACTGTGCACCCTTTTTGTTATTCCATTGCTTTACTTACCATTTACTTCTAAGCCCTGGAATCTGAGGAACTCGATTGTCTTCTGATCGTTCACGAGCATCACCATCGGCTTGCCTTCCTTATGGTATCTCACACAAAGCTTCGCATACTCAACCGTCCATCTGAAGTGGTCAATGCTTTTGAAGTTATGAGTGTAAACATAGTCATAAGGCGGTTCTTTGTAGAGTTCGGTACCCTGCTGGACTTCAGACTTAAATCTACTACTAGTGTACGTAGACACAAGTCTCACTCCCTCAGGGAAAGGACCAGCATAGCTCGATGCAACCAAGTAAACCGTGTTCTTAATCTTATCAATTTCTGCTTCCTTCTCTCCAACAACCTTCTCTGCAGCAACTTTTGCTGCTTCGTGAGAATCGTACTGCTTCTTCTGTGTTGCGAGCTTTTCTTCCGCCATCTTAAGGGCAGTCTTTGCTTCAGCAAGCATTTTCTCAGCTGCTTCTACATTTCCCTTTGCTTCATTAACTTCAGACTCTGCTACTCCCATGAGTACTTCTGCAGATTCTGCAAGTCCCCTCATACTATCAGCATGAGTTCTTGCTTTCGCAAGTTCTGCCTCGAGCTTTTCAAGGTTTTCCTGAACGCTCATCATCTCTTTGGCGGCCTTACCATTGTTTGCCGCAACTTGTCCATCTGTCTTCTTACCACCTGTCATCCCATTAACCTCCGTGTTTTCTACTGGTGCTGTTGTTGTCACATCCTTGTGGCCATCATCAATCGCATTTTGCTTTGCGTCCTCGTTATGTTTGCTGGCAATCTCAAGCTTTTTAAACTTTTTCTCACCAATGCAACGTTTTACTTCATCGATAAACGCATCCTCCGGCATACCATTCTTCACTGCGGCTTCACTCAAAGTTACGCCTTGGTTAAGAATTATGTGCTGGATCAACGCAAAATTTAATTTCCGATGGATTGTACATTTATAAGACATAAAAGCCCTCCTTGGAATATATAATTGTAAAATCCATTTTCTATTATATCACACTTTTATTATCTTTTCAATATTATGTAAATTAAAACAAAAAGATCTTCAGTTTTTCAACTAAAGATCTCCTTTTTTATTTATTTATTTTTTTAGCAATTTCATCATTAATATTTTTTATTTCTGTTTTCTCTTCTTCTAATCTTCTCTTTACTAATGATATCTCTTCTTTATATAGTTTAAGAACATTTACTAGTTCTGTTTTAGATAAGTCTTCAAGTTCCAGACTTCCGTCTTTAACTTTTCCATAGATGCTTAAAATTTCATCTTTTTCAGCCATATCTATCTCCTATCTTTCTTGAATCATCTTATCAACTTTTTCAACTTCACCCATTAATGTAATTACTCTTTCTGAAAAAGCTTTTGTATCAGTTTTTAATGCAATAGCTTCTTTTAATTTTCCTGTTGCTTCACTTAATTCTGCTTGAAGAGCTATAATTGTTTGAATTAATTCATCTTTTGACATCTCTTCATATGTTTTAGGTTTTACTTCCTCTTTTTCTTCACCTTGTTTTGCTTCTTGAGCAGAGTTATCTTTACTTTTAGTTTTTGGTCTTAAGCTCTTTTCACCTGTATATTTTGTTTTTGCAACTTTTGGTTTTTTTACATTTGATTTAACATCGAAATATTGATAACCAATAGCTTCATTAAATTTCTTTTTAAGATTTGTATAATATGTACTTGAAAAGTTTGAATCTTCTGGTTTTGAATAGTGATTAGCTTTTTGAATTCTATGATTTTCTTTTGATAATCTTGTAATCTCTAATCTTGATTTTTTAATTAATTCTATAGATTCTTCTTTTGGTAATATATATGTAGCATTTTCTGTAGCAACTTTTATACTTCCATCTTTATTTTCATCCCAGAATTTTTCAGCAATAATTAGATCAGCATCTTCTAAGTCAAATAATAAATATCCTGTAAATTCTTCTTTACCCATATATATTTTTTTAACTTTAAAGTTTTCTTTAATAAATTTTAATCTATTTGATGGAAGTAAGTCTTTTGTATAAACTGTTTCATCACTAGTTTGTCCGTTTCCCTCTCCACCTCTTACTAAGCTATCTAATTGTGGGAATATATCAAGTTCTAGTCTTTCAAAATCAACCATTTCTGCACATTCTCTTTTAAATAATTCAAATGCTGATAATCTAACACCTAAAACTTCTTGATTTAAATCTACATTATCACAGATTTCATTTAATATATTTAAAGTTTCAATAAATGATTGTTCTCCTAATTTATATTTTATAATATGATAACGATATTCAGCTTTAGCAAGATTTGTATTTCTTAATATATTTTTTACTTTCATATTATCTTTTTGATCTTCAACTAATTGTTTGTATTTTTCATCATTCTCACCAACAATTAATTCTAAAGTCTTCTTTGCATCAGCATATTTACCTTTGCTTTCTTGAATAGTAGCTAAGTCTAAAATATAATGGCTCACTGGAACTTGAATCGCTTTTTGTTTTTTTACAAAATATTTAACA
>JAEIGA010007776.1_pt1 | contig 16263 bp, 21 predicted proteins | sample 9270691 | NCBI WGS metagenome assembly JAEIGA01 (sample SAMN17057246, study PRJNA624740) | gut metagenome | biome: biome; isolation source: fecal sample | host: Bos grunniens | place: China: Xizang | collected 2019
CACACAATTATACAGGAACATCAACACCAGCAAATACATTGGGTGTAGATGGAGATTTATATATAATGACAAATTAGGAGGGAATATAAATGGCAGCAATATTAAAAGTTAGAGATAGTTCAGGGGCTTTCATTGATATCCCCTGTCTAGTTGGTCCACAAGGACCACAAGGGCCTCAAGGTCCACAAGGAAACACAGGACCGGCAGCTACAGTTGTAAATAACCTTACATCCACATCAACAACTGCGGCATTAAGCGCATATCAGGGTAACCAATTAAATGCAAAGTTCGCTAGTTACTTACCATTAGCTGGTGGAGCTATTACTGGTAATACATCAATAGCAGCAAACTTTTATCCATCAACAAACAATGCAAGAACATTAGGAACTTCGAGTTTAAAATGGTCAAACGTTTATGCAACAACTTTTACTGGTAGTATGTCTACTAGTTTATCAATCGTACAAAATGGCGCTACTACTACTTACAACGGTGGAACGGCTAGAACTGTTACTGTTCCAACAGTACATTCTGGTACATCTACTCCATCTTCTTCAACTGGACAAAACGGAGATATATATATCCTTAAGGGGTAATGAGGTGAATTATTCATGGGTTATGTAAGAGGAAAGTCGTATAGCAAGGGAAGTTCATTCTCCTGTCAACTTAAACAAAATGGTGGAGCAAGTTCCACCACAGCAGCCAATCCTCCTAATGGAGGGGCTAAGGCTTGGGATGTAGGAAAAACGCTATACTACGTTACGCAAGTAGCTTGGGAAGGTAATGTTAATTATCCTGTAGCAATATGCGGTACGTCTGGAGCGCCTTGGACGGATGGATGGTATAGACCAGACATCTTTCCTTGGGCAACGTATACAATTACATACGATGCAAAAGAAGGTACTTGTTCTACTACATCAGCCACTAAAACTTGTAATACCGCACTGACATTACCTACCCCTTCTAGGGGTGACGCTACGGCCAATGGTCATAAAGTTACTTACAATCAAAACGGTTGGCCAAATGCCATAGCAGCTTCTCAAGCAACCAATACAATTAAATATAATTTTGCAAACTGGAATACTAAATCAGACGGTAGTGGCTCAGCTTATACTACATCATTTAACGATAGTGTTGCGGCACTAGGAGTAGCCGCACCGGGTAATACAACTTTATATGCACAATATAGTGGTACAACGACCAAGGGTTCTGTAACGCTAGCAAATCCAAGTGCAAGTGGCTATGTATTTAAGAGCTGGAATACACAAGCAAATGGCAGCGGGACATCATACTCTGCCGGTCAAACAATTACACCAAGTAGTGACATGACATTATATGCCATTTGGGATTACGATCAGGCTACAGCATATGTAAAAGATGGTGGAGCTTGGACAAAAGGAAAAGTTTATTATAAAGAAAACGGAGCCTGGGTAAAGGCTAAAAAGATATATACCAAGGTCAATGGAGCTTGGGTTGAAGGGAAGGCATAATAGTCTTCTCTTTTTTTAATTTAAACTGTGATTATATACTATATATAGAGAGAATATAAGAAACGGAGGTGAATGCGGTGGATTTAGATGCTATTTTAGAAGCCGGAAAGCATATAGGTATTCTTTTAGCCGAATTGATTATTGGGCTTTATTTTTGCAAACAGTATATAGAAAAGATTAATAAGAAATTACCTATAGGCAAAGCGGTAGTAGAACAAAACGGGTTGAACATGGACATCTATCAACAAATGAACTACTACAAAGAATTACTAAAGGCGGATCGTATTTTATTGTTTGAGTTTCATAATGGTCAACACTATTCTAATTATCGTAGTGCTCTTAAAATGTCTGCTTCTTATGAAGTGTACAGAGCTGGTTTAAATAGTATTATGAACCAATGCACTAACTTACCGATAGCGGTAATGCCAAAATTAATACAAGATATTACCACTAAAGACTATACATATTGCAGAGATATAGAATATATTAAAGGCGATATGGGAAACAGCTATGAATTTAAAAAATCAATCGGTGTACACTCTTTCTTTGACGTGCCATTACATGACAAGTCGGGAGTTGTTATTGGATTTGTTGCAATACACTGGAATAATCCAATACCTCCACACGTTAATTTAGAGAAAGATTATAAAGATGAAATTTTCCACTTTGCTTGGAAACTAGAAGAGCTAGTTCAAGAGTTAACAAACATGGACTCAAACGCTAGAAAAAGAAAATAAAAATGAGAGGTTGAAAAACCTCTTTATTTTTTTAATTTACATTTTGCAATAATTACTATAATAATGAGATGACATTGGTCATCGGGAGGTAGGAAACTATGTTCAAAGTTAAAGTATTAGTGCCATTTAACGACAAACAACACAACGAAGAATATAGGGCACGAGGTACGATCTTTACTGTTGAAACCAAAGAACGTTTACAAGAGTTGATGGGACACAATTTTAAAAGAACTAAGTTTGTAGAGCTAATACAAATTAATAGACAACACAAGAGCAAACAAACCGGGCCTAAGATTGTAATATTCCAAGACTACTTATATTTCATTGGTGGGATTGAAACTTTTCTATTTAACTTGACAAAACACTACAAAGATCGCAACATTACAATCCGTTGTAATAAAGTGGAATTAGAGCAGGCTATAGTGCTATCACAGTATTGTAATGTAGTGATTGACAAAGGAGAAAATTTTAGTTGTGATGTTTTAATACTGGGCAACTATAATTGTGATTATGTGTTAGACAGAGTTAAAGCAAAAAAGGTATATCAAATGATCCATGCAGACTGGCGTGGTATTAAAAAGATACCAGGGTGGGCTCGTTTCGTTTGGAAGAAACATCCAAGAATAGACAAAATCATAAGTGTGTCAGAGGCGGCAGCACAGGGGTTGAAGGAAACTATGAAGTACGACAGTGAAGTTATTTATAACATTTTGGATAACGAGTACGAACAAGAAGAAGGACTAACTTTTATTACTCTTTCGCGCGCTACGGCAGAGAAGGGCATTGAGCGTGTAATTAAAATGGCGAAAGAAATGAAGAAACACAACAAAAAGTTTATATGGTTTATTTGCTGTTCTCTAGGCCAAATTCGTGATAAAAGCGTATTAGACGCGATACGCTCCATTCCTGAATTTGTAATAGTTCCACCTAGCGACAAAAACAAAATCTTATTGAAAAGTTGTGATTATTTAGTACAACTTAGTGATACAGAAAGTTTTTGTTATAGTGCCTATGAGGCGCTACAACGTAATGTGCCAGTAATTTTAACGGATTTCCCAGAAGCACATAATATTGTAGACGATGGAGAAAATGGATTCATCTTGAAGATGGATTTATCTAATCTTGACGTAGACAGGCTATTTAACGAGAAGCCAAAAGCAACATACTATATAGACAGATGTAACCACGATATGTGGGAGAAAGTATTTGGAGGAGAATTATAGTATATGCGCAAAACAGCATCCTTTTGGACAGACGATTTACTTGAGAGGTTTATTAAAACTGCTATGCTCGACTCAACTGATAGTCGTATTGTACAATTGCGTATCTATAGCTACACAATTGACGAAATCGCCGAAACCGTTGGTTTAAGTACCAGTACAGTATCTCGAAGGATTAAGCTGTTAAAAGATAAGTATGACGAACTTGAGCATGATGGGCATAACTTCCCATTACGCAAAGGTTTTTAGTAGAAGGACTCAGGTCCTTCTCTTTATTTTTTTGTCATTTTTCTATCACAATTCTATCAATGTATTATCATTATTATATCATTTCTTTATCAAAAATCTCGTCAGCCCTTGATTTATAAGGCTTCGCATCGTTTTTATATTATTTTAAATTGCTATAAAATCACTACTATATGGGTGAAAGGAAGTGAAAATAACAAGGAGGTGAACAGAATGTTTATAGGAAGCTTCTATCGAGTTGGTACAAGAGAAGAGATGGAACGTAATATTCCAATAGGTTCTGCGCCAGCTATAGTATATGTTGAAAGCGAGGGTAAGCTGTATGAGAAAAATAGATACGGTATGGTTGCCGAGTACCGAGTTAATACCCAAGGGCTTGAACCTCGCTTTTTAGAATTAGAAAACCAAGTAAAAACTTTGGAAACCGCTTTTCAAAATTTAGCGGAACGTATGGGAGGAGGTACATATGAAATTTAACCCACAAATGTTTATGCAGATGATGATGCAGCGTGATCCTGGATTGATGCAACGCTTTCAACAATTTCAACAAATGATGCAAAACAATCCACAAATGTTGCAACAGTATAACACATTTAAAACCAATCTAATGCAAAACCCACACTTGCAAGAACAAGCAATGAAAGAGGCTATGCAAAAGATTGGCATGAAAACTGAATAATACTTGTCAGGGCCCGACATGTTATTAGATAAATAAAAGGAGGAATGACACAATGGAAACAATGAATGGAGTAATGCCGGTATATAATTTATCGGAAGCAAACAAAGGTAGTATGGGATTTGGAGATGACTGGATGTGGCTTGTCCTATTCTTCGCACTATTTGGCGGAGGAGGATTTGGATTTGGAGGGGGTAATGGATTAACATCTGAATACTTGTTAAATCAAACAAGTCGCATCAATGAAAATATCTTAACTCAAGCTAATGCAACTAACCAAGGAATCGCTAACGCAACTTATGCAATTAACAATGGAGTTAGAGATTTAGGAGCACAATTTAATCAATGCTGCTGCGAAAACAGATATGACATGTCTCAAGGATTTGGCACTGTAAACAAAAACATTGACAACCTAAGATATGAAATGGCAGAAAAATTCTGCGCAGTTTATAACAACCAAGCAAGAGACACAGCTACTATCTTACAAGCCATCACAGAAAAAGGATATCAAGAACAAATCAGAGAATTAGAAAGAGATAATTTAGCATTATCACAACGTAACCAAACTACAACTATCCTATCTGCTGTTCAAGAGATGCTTAAAAATACCACAACGCCTACAACAAGCGTATAGTTTCTAGAGAGGAGTAATCCTCTCTTTTCTTTTTTGTTTTGTATTAAACGGGCATTCCAAATACTATATATGTAGGAAAGTATTTCCAAGGAGGTTAAATTCGTATGCAAGAAAACGAAACAAAAGTAGTAAAGTTGAGTATACTTGAAGGCGAAGAATATGATGTAATTGAATTTCCAGAACAAACTACATTCAATGAAGACAACATGATGGTAGTTGAGGAAGAGGAGGTTGAATAGTTATGGCATTTCAAATGAGAACTAGTAAACCAGGAGCCGGAAACAAATATTATATTCGTAAAGCATCAGGAGGATACTCTAACGCGATCAAAGGTAGTCCTACTGACAAAGACTGTGATGTATTAGCAAACTGCGTAGGATATGCTTATGGTCGTTTCAATGAAATAGGGGATTATGGTTATTGTAAATATTTAGCACCAGTAAATGCAGAAGACTTCATGAACTACAAAGGTTCTTGTCAAACAGGAATGACACCTAAGGTTGGAGCTTGTATGGTATGGGAAGGAAAAGGAAGTCTAGCTGGACACGTAGCTATTGTAGAACGTGTGGATAACAGCAACCAAGTTTTCACTTCAGAAAGTGGATATGGTTCAAGCGCTTTCTGGAACCAAACACGTAAGAAAGGTTCAGGTAACTGGGGAGCAGGAAGTAATTATGTTTTCAAAGGATTTATTTATAATCCAGCAGTTAAGGACGAACCAGCACCTACACCAGCACCTACACCAGTAGCACCTTTAAAATTCAATATCGGAGACAAAGTAGTAATCAATGGACCATTGTATTATAGTTCAACAGATGCAACACCAACAGGACACACTAATGGAGACAAAGTTACTAACATTGTTCTAAGAGCTGAAGGAGCTGCACATCCATATAACACAACTGGATACTTGGGCTGGATGAACGAAAGTGACATCAGACTTTACGAGGAACCAAAGAAACCTACATTGAACGAAGGCGACAAAGTACAAATCGTTGCCACAGGAAATGGTAGTTCATATGGAACTTCAAACACAGCGTATGGAATTGGCTGGACAAGAACAATTCTCAAAATATGGGAAGGTAGACCTTATCCATATCAAGTAGGTAGCGGAAGCGTTACTACTGGCTTCTACAAAGCAGAAGCACTACAAAAGAAATAATAAATCAAAGGAGGGTACTAATTATGTTATTAGAAGAAAGAACAGTAGATTTAACAAAAGTTAGCCCTGAAGATTTATTCATTAAGAAAGCAAATGGAGGCACTCTTTACATTCAATTAGAAGGGAATGCCTCTATTTCTCTTAGTGGTAAAAACTCAGAGCTAGAAACTTATGTTGACTTACCAGTAGTTAATATGAGTACATTTGCAAAAGCAAATAAAATTGAAGCGGCAGGTTTCTATATGGTAGTAATTGGAGGATTAGACCAAATCCAAATGAACGCTACAGGAACTGGGAAAATGCACTGGAAGGTAATGGGTGATTAATCATGGCAGTAGACGGATTTGCAAGAGCCCTTGCCTTCGCCGCTGCTACAGCCGAAGATGTAACTAGTTTACAAGAAGATGTAGCTGAAGTGCAAGCTAGTTTAGAAACAACTAAAGAAGAAATTAACACAACATTAGAAAATACAACTAATGAATTAAATGAAACATTAGAAGCTACTAAATCAGAAATTAATGCTGAATTAGAAGCAACAACAGAAGAAATTAATAATGAATTAGATAATATGTCTAATGAGTTAGAAGTTAAAAGAGTAAAAATATTTGACAGTAATATTGTAAAATTTGAAGAATTAACAGATGAAGAAAAAATGTTCTTTGATATATCTATAGTAGCACCAGCTGTTACATTAACAGACGAACAACTAGCATCAATCAATACTATGGTTGGAGAAGATACTGATACTATCATCAATTTATCAGAGGAAGAGCTAAATACTCAATTAGACAATATCATAGGCGGTGAATAATATGTCAACGCTTTTAGACAAAAAATTAAATAGAATAGAAACAGGAATTGACGCAATGCGTACAGATTTTGGACTATCTTCTACCAATAACATTGAAGACGTTGTAGCTCGTGCTATTGCCGGGCCTCAGGCCGAAGAGTGTATGAGAATATGTGATTTAATGGAAGGGACTTTTGATGAGTCAAACTATAGTCAGGGAACAATTGAACGCGTTGCCGAATTAATAGATTTCTATTTAAAGGAGGGAGATGAATAATTATGGCAAGTACTTTATTAAGAGTTTTAGAAAAAGTAAACAATGGAAGACTAGAATGTATTAAAAACGCCAAGGCAGCTGGTTTTACTATTGGTGACAACGCTCCTTTAAGTGAAGTGGCAGCTTGCTTGGCAGAATCACAAGGACCTTTCTATGCACCATCACTTGATAGTAGCGTATTAACAAGCTTGAGAAGTGCGTCTATTCCAAGAGGCAGTAATTTACCAGACACAAAACCTATCTTTGAAGAAGCACAGCCAAAAGAAATTAACGGAGTTATGTTATATCCTATATATGTATTAACATTTGCAGCCGGAGCCACAACTATTGATACATATTACACTTGTTACGGTACAGGAACTTCAACATATCTTATTACTTCTGATGGTGATGAATTACCAACAGCAACGAGTGGAGTGAATTACACGTTCTCAGGAGCTAACCCATACAATTATGTTATTGTATATGCTCCAGAAGCATATTATAATGGAACTACGGCAGTTCAAAAAACAAGTACTAATAATTCTAAAATAGAATTAGAAGCTTATTTAGGAGTAGGATATTATACTTCTTGGTACGGCGTTGGGACTTGGGCTAATAATGCAATTCAAATTATAAGAGCTTCAGAAAAAACCAACATAAGATGTACAGGGAACTTTGTAAAATCTGGCTATTTAAAATATGTAGAGGTGTTGGGCGATGCATACTGTAGTAATACCAGCAATTCGGGTAATTATTTCTTTTCATCAGCGGCCTCAGCAGCATCTAGTAATAAATTAATTATACCAAAATTGGCAACTTGTTATGGATACGCTTTCAGTTCAGCATATGCTAATAAAGAGACTGTTGTTGATCTTAGTGGGTTAGTGAATTGTACAGAACAATTACCTTATGATCCATTATGTATGTATTTACCAAATCTAGTATCTTGGAATATGGCAGAATCACAAACAATTGGTTCTCCGTTTATATATGCACCACAATGGGTTACTGGTAATGGTAGTTTCAATTTAACATTAAATAATACAGAGTCATTTGTGTATGGAAATAATTTACAATTAGGATCGGTGACTTTAAACAATCCTAAGAAAGTATTTAGATTTGAAAAGCCTATATCTATATCAGCCTTAACTGTAACAGGGTATGTTTATCATTTAGATTTAAGCTACGTAACATTCCGTAGTGGAATGAATAATTTAAATATGCCAGCAGTAGAAAACTGTGTATTCCCAAGTATGCAATCTACCGATATCAATGCAGCTAAATGGGCTTGTCTATCTCATGAATCATTGATAGGTCTATTAGAAAAATTACCAGGATGTAAAACAAACCCACTAAAGCTTACGTTAAGCGATTATCAAAAATCAATACTTTCTGATGAAGAGCTTAGCATAGCTACAAATAAAGGATGGGTGATTGTATAATGAGTACACTAGAAACAAAATTAAATAGAGTGGACAATGCTGTTGCTTCTATTAAAGAACATTTATTGTTATCAAATAATGCGCCTATTGAAGATGTAGTTGACGCCACAGACATTCAATTAAAAAAATTATTAAATGTATATATCCAAGAAGAAGAGCCTGAAAAGAAAGACGGTATTTGGTTACAAATGCCAAGCTTTGAATATACTAATATTACTATTGATGAACTACTTGGTATTAAAGACGAGCCTTGTGGTGAAGACAGATGGCCTAAGTTTTCTCAATCTAGAGGGCCTTTATGCACTGGTATTATTGACGGAGTGCTTTATGGGGTTTGTGGTAACCAAGTATATATTTTTGACCAAGACACTATGCAAGCCACTTTGCACGCTACGGCACCGTTTGAAGTTACTGGTTCTAGTCATGGAGCTATTTTCCATAACAATAGATTTTATAGTTTTAATGGATTAAATAGCATTCACTGTTACAACCCTGTAACAAACGAAAAAGAATTCCAAAGCACCAAGGTGCCAAAAAGTACATATTACGCTGGGTATATAGGAGCATATGAAAATTATATTTTTCTATTTTCCCAAACAACTGATGCTAGTTTTAAATATAATCTAGATACACAAGAATGGACTGAACTGGCTAAAGCGCCTAGACACTTACAATCATCTCAAACAAACGATAATCGTACTTTAGTATGGAACGGGATGTTTTTATTCCCAAATACTTGTACAGGTTCCTCATATAGCGATTATCAATTGTATGGATATAATATTGCAACAAATACCTGGTCTAAGATGCAAGCACAACAAGGTGCATATCAATGTTATTCATACGTTGTTGTTGGAGATTATATGTATACAGCACAACGTTCATATAATCCAGATTATTGGAGAAAACTAAATTTAGTTACTGGCGAAAAGACATATATTAATATTACTCGTGAGCCTAATAATAGCATGTTTAATATGAATGTTATTAATGGTACAATCTTTATGTTTTTCAATAGTGGGGCAAGTGGATTGGTTCTAAGCTTAGACACAGATACTTCGTCTTATGATGAAAATACTGTAGTAGTTGTACAAGGACAATATAAATTAAATCCATATAATATTAATTTATTCTCATTACCGGAAACAAAGGGTGGTAAATTATGTTGGTCATTTGCCGATGTATATCCATATAAAGATGGAGAATTATTAACAAACATACCCTCCTACTACGGAAATGGAACCGAATGGGTAAAATTCAAAAACTAAGGAGGTAAACAGGAATGAACAACAATACATTAGAAAATAAAATGCTTCGTATAGAACAAAACGTTGCATTGATGAAAACTAACTTACGTTTGCCAGAGGATGAAGTAATTGAAAAGGTTGCTGAAGGCACTAATTTAAAAACACTAAGCAATATTTTTATTCAAGAAACTGAGCCATCTATTAAAGATGGAATCTGGATTAAAGCAAAAACTGAAGAAAATCCATTTGAAGAAATTAAAATAGATAAAGATATAATCATACCTGGCAAAATGAGATTTGACCAACAGTCTAATCCATTGTTATATAATGGCACATCTAAAATACCTTTAACTGGATATAATTGTAAGGAACGTACATGTGTTTTAAATGGGAAAATTTATTATATTATGAAGAACACTACATCTGACACAACTGAAGAGATTATTGAGATCGATCCTCAGACTTATGCTACTAAGTCGATTGGTACTATTACTGATGCTAATGCTAATAAAACAGAATTAAACATCTGCACAGATGGTACATATTTATATGCCTGTGACATATACGATTATAAAGTATATCGCTTTAAGCCAGGCTCTACCACTGTAGCAAACTATACAATCAAACCTACTGGAGCCCCTACTCAAGCCCGTTGGCACAGAGTACAATATGATCCAAAAGACAATAGTTTGTGGGTTACCGGAGAATTTTCATATAGTGGATACTTAGGCAACTATAATCTAACAACTGGAGCTAGTACATATTATGGTAGCTTAGGTTCGACATATGCTTATTATACCTTGATAGGTGATTATTTATTATTGTATGGAAAAAGTGTAGATAGTGCTTTATATGATCCATCAACAAGAACATCAACAGTTATTGATAATTTGAAAGGATATCGTTTTAACTATGATGATCAATTCTTGGTACATACAGACTGTATATATGTATTTGGATATAAACAAAGTACAAACGCTCGTGTATTAGAAAGAGTGTTAAAAATCGATAAGGAAACATTTGAAGCTGAAGATGTTACAGAGCAATTTTTGGATGATGAGTTAACATACACTGATTATGATACAAGCATCTTCCAAATTATTGATAATAAATTTTATGTCCTATATGGAAAAATCATAGTATCAAGCGTCGCTTATAATGGTCTAGTCGTTATTCCTATGGACTGTGAAGAAAAAAGTTATGATACTAACTCCGTTATATTTATGCAATCGCCTATTACTAGAACAGAAAAACAGGCATCAATTTGGACATATCCATTCATCAAAGGAAAATTAAAACAATCCTTCTTTGACGTATACTATTACAACAAAGAGAGGGGATATATAATGGATTATCCTACTTACTATGGTAATGGGACAGAATGGATTAAATTTAAAAACTAGGAGGATACGACAATGAATGAAAATTTAGATACAAAATTAAAGCGTTTGGAAACAACGGTTGGTACGATGAAAAGTAACTTAGGTCTTCGTGAGGATGAGGTAATTGAGAAAGTCGCCGAAGCAACTAACTTACACACTTTGGCTAATATATTTATCCAAGAAGAAGAACCAGAAATTAAAGAAGGGATTTGGATACAAGCAGATTCAGAAACCCATCCATATGACACAGTTAAAATAGATAAGGATATCGTAATACCTGACACTTGGAGATTTGACAAAAAGACTATACAAACCATAAACGGCTCATATCGCGCTTACAATTCATCAGAGAACCGCTATCACAACTATGTAATTTTGAATGGTAAGCATTATATAGCTGTTGATTATACAATGTATGAAATGGACCCTGATACAGGAAGTCTAACATCTATGGGTGGTTTGTCTGGACGTGGCGATCTTGTTGCTGCTGGAGGTAAATATGTGTGCCACTATGGTAGCAATGCTTCCTTTGCAATAGATTGTTTTAATCTTGAAACTAACACTCGCACCGTAGTAAACGCTCCAAAAACTTTCGAAGCCATGTGCTATTGCCCATATGATGGATATTTTTATGTTTGGGGTTCTGGGTTGTCATTATGTAAATTTAATCCTGATACAAAAGAGTTTGTATCAATGTCTGCAAAAGGGATAAATTATTGTTCCAATTTAATTCCAGTGGGTTCACAGATTTTAGCAATTGGGACAACAGACAGATGGGGTGTATATAATGGTCTTTATGATATAGAAAATGGATATACATATACAAGTTTAACCAGTAAATTAGATGTATGTATGGCAGGAGATTATTATAATAACGCTGTTGTAGTAGGTAATAGTATTTATTTAATAGTATATAAAAATCCATCCAGTACGACGCTTCCTGCTTTTGAAAAAGTATTTAAAATTGATTTAAATACTTGGGATTATCAAATAGTAACCGATGAATTCAGTTCAGATGAATTTGACACTGTAGTTGGATTCGCTTTCGATTCACAACGTAATGCTTTTTACGCAATTAATAGAGATAAAGGCAACTCTAGTGGTAAATATTATAATATTCCAATGGATTGTAATAGTGTTCAATATGATAAGAATTCAATAATCATCATGCAGTCTCCAATTACAAAATCAGAAAAACAAACAGCCTTATGGACATATCCTTGTTTAGAAGGAAGAATGTGTCAATCTTTCTTTGACGTATATTACTATAATAAAGATACGGGATTTGATTTCACTGTACCGATGTATTATGGTGACGGCGAAAAATGGATTAAATTCAAAGGATAGGGGGTGTTAGAACATGGAAAATGGTTTAAATGAAAAATTAACAAGAATAGACACTGCCGTAGCTACTATTAAACACAATTTACACTTCACAGAGAATGCCGTGATAGAAGATGTAGCTGAATCTACATCTCTAAAAAGATTATTAAACATCTACATCCAAGAAGACGAACCGACAAACAAAGATGGTTTATGGATAAAAACTACTGACACAACAATAAATACAGAACACGTCTCAATTGACGAAAATTTTTATGAAGCTAAAACTTTCTTAAGCGCTGCTGAAAGACCCGCTATTGGCAGAGATGTTGATGGAATTAATACTTGTATAGTGGGAAATTATATGTATTGCTTTGGGAAGGTAGTAGCTTCTACACAAACAGATACCGTATATTTTAAAATTAACTTAGATACTTATGAAATATCTAATATAGCCAACCCAAAAATACCTTTACTAGAACATCCTACGCCAGTTGGAAAATATATCTATATATGGCAATGTTATATGAATGGTAGTAATTCTAGTTGGACTCCATCAACTCGTTATTTTATGCGTTATGATACTGAGAATAATACTTGGGAAACCTTACCCGAACAATTCCCTTTATATGTAGACTATAATCCACAAAGCAAACCTGTGGTTATAGGGGATGATATATATTTTATAGGGTTTACCAAAGCTAATCCAGATACAACTATTACACCAGGTTATATGAATGGGCGTGTTTCAATGAAATTTAATACCCAAACATTACAATGGACGCAATTAAAAGACTACCCTTATTGGGTGAGACCTCAAGCTCCTGGTATTGTATTAGGAGACGTTATTTGGTTCTTATTTGCTAATGTGTCAACGGCAGCGTCTACAAATGTACCGGCGACTTATTCTTATCAAAGGGTTATCGCATATGATGTAACAAAAGATGAATATATATATCCAAATATATTAATTAGTGGAATGAGTTCTTACAGCGCTCCTATGTTATTTACAGATGATGAGAATATGTATTTTACTAACAGTTCTTATAAAAATGAATTATTTGTAGCGCCTTTATCTGTTTTAAAAATATATGACAAACAATATACTTTTGCCCCTTCTTCCCTAGAAAGAATACAAGACAAGGTTAACAGTTATAAAGAAATCTACGGAGGCAATCGTCCGGTAGCAACATGGTATAAAAATAAAATCTATTTTACTGGATATGGATCTTCTAGTTTCCCTTACTTCTTAAAAGAAATGGCTATGGAGGATAAAGACTACGAACAAAATACATTAATTATTAAACAAGGACACGATCGTGAAACTTCGGTCCCTGTTCGTATGGTTAGTATACCGTTAGATTTTGGTGAATTACACACCCTTGTGCAAAGAGTTGCATATTATAATGTAGACAGTGGGTTAAATACCCTATTAGATGTATATTATGGCAATGGTACATCTTGGAACAAATTACAATAGGAGGTAAATTATGGATAGAATATTTATTAGAAATAGAGAAGTAGCTACAAAAGAATATGTAGATACCGTTGCTGGTGGTGGTTCTAGCGTAGACCTAAGCAACTACTATACTAAAGCAGAGGTAGATGCTGCTATAGCAGCCGCTTTAGCTGAAATCCAAGCAGATTTAGACGTTGCTAAAGCTAACTTAGCGACATTAACTAATCTAGAGGCAGGTGAATAATCATGCCAACATTAGCAGAATATACAGAGCACTTAATGCAAGATAAGGAGAATATGCGTTCTTATCTTGCAAGTGCAAATATTGAAAGTAAAGAATCTGATACTTTCACAGAACTTTCACAAACAGTAGTAGAAAATTCTGGTACACAATTATGTGTATATGCTCAACCAGACGAACCAACATTTAAATATGGTGTATGGTTTAAAACAGATGAACCAAAGACTATTACAGGTATAAAAGCAAAAGAGCATTTCTATGTTAAGGACTCTTGGGCAAAAGTGGAAGGGATACCACAAACAGACACATTACATACTCACGGATGTTTCTCATATGGAGGGTATGTATATTATATGGAAGACGCTGCTAACTGGGTAAGATATCCTCTAGCGGACAATTTTGGTACAAAGGAAACTTTGTGCAGTCTAACCGAAGTGTTTGGTGAAGATAAGGTTACAGCATCAAATTTATTCCCAAGAGGATGGGCTTATTGGAATGGGTATATTTACGCCTGTGCTTCATTAGTTGACTATGGAGCTCCTACACCTTATCCTGAATATAACTGTGATATAGTTAGATATAGTATTGAAAACAATACTTGGGAATATGTTAACACATTGATGCATCCTACTTATGAAAATACAAGTATGCCAATTAGAGAAATGGCGGCTGTAAATGGTTATATCTATATGTTCGGTAGCCATTTTTATGATGCATCACTTTCTACTGCTAGAGCACCTTTCCAAAACAAATACTGGATGTTAAACGTTGAGACGAACGAAATGCACGGACCAATAGATATGCCTATGTCTCGTTTTGATTACGCAGTTAACGCTGTAGTAGGAGATAGATATATATATTTATTTGGTTCTAGATATTATGGCAATAGCATAGCATCATACAACCCTAACACTACAGCAGGTTCAACATCATACTATTGTCGTTATTTAGATACTTATGACCATAAATGGACACAGTTTAAGGAGTTCCCTGAGACTGGTTATGGTGCTGATGGAGTACAAGCCATAGCTATAGAAAGCGATATTTATTTGATGGGGTGTTTGTCTAAGACCTACTCTACATATTCTGGTTATCAATGCTATCGCTACGACACATTAACGAACACATACACTCGTTTACCTAGGTCATCATCAAAGACTAATAAATATGCGGTAGCTTATGATGCAGAACGCAGAATAATCGTAGTGTATGGTAATAGCACCGTTAACAAATATTTTTATCAAGAAAGCGTGGGTCAAAATTTCCCAGAAGGAACTGTAGTATTAGACCAGTGTTTGCCTGTTAATGGAAAACACACTTGTCAATTTTATTATAATGATAAGTTTGACACTACGGATTTTAAAACCACATATTTTAACAATATATACTTGTGGGATGAAGCTAACGGAGACCGTTACCACGTAGATACTTATATAGGCAATGGTACAAAATGGACCAAAATTAATCAGGAGGTATAAAATATGTTAGAAGCAATTTTATCAACATTAAAAGCAATGGGGTGGTTAGGAATTGTGTCAGTACTATTAATGATAGTAAACACAATTTGCGGAGCAGTATTTAATATAAGTACTGGTAAAGAAAAGTTTTCTTTCAAGAGATTGTTAGGAGGAATTGGAAAAGCGTTAGTATTCTATATTAGCTCAGCATTAGCTGGGGTTGCTTTTTCAATGCTACCATACATCAACGTAATGATTGGAGATGTTTTTGGAATGCAATTATTTGCTGACGAATTACTACACAGCTTATCAAGCGTTGGTATATTAGGAGTAGTAGTTTCAGTTATTACTATGCAAGCAAAACGTGCTATTAGTAGCATCGTAAAATTAGCAAACATGGGGAATCAAACTGAAGAAATCACTTGGAAAGTAGAAGAGGAATAAGCCCTCTTCTCTTTTTTTATTTTGTATTAAAAATGTTGAGAAACTACTATATATTAG
>JAEIGA010007777.1_pt1 | contig 16262 bp, 27 predicted proteins | sample 9270691 | NCBI WGS metagenome assembly JAEIGA01 (sample SAMN17057246, study PRJNA624740) | gut metagenome | biome: biome; isolation source: fecal sample | host: Bos grunniens | place: China: Xizang | collected 2019
TATTCAAATTTACCCGGATGTACTCTGTTTACTTCTGTTATAACTTGCTCCCAAGTACATTTACCATTGTCAATATATGTTGTAAAGCAATCTCCATCATCAAAAGTTATGTGTGGAATACAACACATTTTCAAGCAAGTGTTTAATCTGTCTATTAGTTTTATTTCATGAGGATATTTAATCTTCATCAATCGCATATTAAAAACTCCTTCCGTAAAGCAATTTATCTGCTTCTGTAATAAACTCTGATACCGTTTGACCGCCTATAAGATAATTTCCATCTGTATTAAAAATGTACTGTCTAAATGCTTCTCTACAAGCATTTACCCTCTGCCATTCCCTTTCGTGTTCCAATAACCATTTTAAAATTTCCGCTTTCAGCTCTTTATACATCATTGTTTTATGCTCCTTTACTGATACAAACTATCCAAAAACTGATCTCGTTCCTCGTTGCTGATACCATTCAGGCAACTTATAGGATTTTCCTCTACATACTTCAGCAACCAACTTTTATGCTCAAACTCTTCCGTTATATGCTCTATATAAAACCCTGTCAAAATCTCGTCTCCATTGTCTGTGTTTTCAAATCTGAAAATCAAATCCATCATTATATGATTGACTTGAAAAAGCTCTATAAATAACTGTTTTAAAATATCCGTATTCATAACAAAACCTCCTTTTAAATCCTTGTTTCATCGTGTCTTTGTAAAGTAATTTAAAAATCATTTTCCTTTCAATTTAATTCTTAATATTGTTAAAAACGCAATGGCTTCTGCATCCTTAATACTTTCCTCTACACTCTGTTCTCGCTGCGAAAATACTCCGTCATTCTTTAAAAGTTCAATTTGCACCTTGTTTATTGCTTCTGTTATAGTCATAGCATCACCACATAATATCTTCTGTTGTTTGATAAACCCCACCTATATATCCTGTCGGTTTAATGATATATCCGGCTTTTAAAAATCGTTCTTTTACTTCCTCTTTATAGTCTGAAAAATAATATTTGCTACAATCCCACTTGTCTCTTTCTTTCCATTCGTCATATTTTGGGTGTGTTGCAATTTCATTTGTTGGCTCATAATACCATAGGCAAGCATTGAAACAAACCTTGTTTCCGCCCTCTTCTACTCTCTTTTTAATTTTTTCCATAATAGCATCACAAAAACAATCTATAATTTTTTCTCTTGTTAATGATACATTTAAGTCTTTAGCTGATATAATCATTTTTTATTCCTCCGTAATACATTCCGTAATATTGTTTCTTTCCTCGTATTTCTTGACACTCGCTCTAATCGTTTCTACACAATCCTCTATGTAGTTTTTATTGCTTTCATCTTTCCAAAGTGTTGCTCCGTAAACATAGTCAACAAAATTTGTATCTACATTATAGTTAGCATCCATAAGCATTATAAAGACAATATCACTTGTATATTGCTTTTCCGCTCCCATTGATACACCCTCTAAAAGCTCATATTCAATGCCTAAATCACTAATAAATACATAACCATCTGATTTTAATTTAATCATCTGTTTTTACTCTCCCATTCTTCAAACTCTTTCCATACAGATTCTCTGTAATATACATCACTCAAAAAATAGTGTGGATGTGCTTCTAAAAATGCTTCTATATGTGAAAACTTTTCTTTTCCAAGTTGTTTTCTTATCTGCTCATATTCTTGTAAAATGCTCATATATAATCACTCCTCATAATTCCACAATTCAAGCTCGTCAAAAATCCATGTATTGTCTTTGTATTCCTCTGCAAGTTCTGTTCCAATGCTTCGCCAATTTGACGGACAATTTATAGTCATTACCATCTGTTCTATTAGTTGTGCTGCAAACTGTAACAGTTCTCTTGATTCATCATATAGGCTTAAATTTTCCTTGTAATATATAGCCTTTTCAATCATGCTTTTTATGATATTTTCCATCTGCTTATTCTCCTTTGCAATACTTTTTAATATATCGTCTGAAAGTTGCTTCTGCTTTCTTTTTCTCGTCCATTGTGTAATACATTTCATTTATAGGATTTCCGCATCTGCTTTCGTCATAGCATGGACAAACTTCTACATGATATACGTTTGTTTTATCCCATTCCATAAGCACATAAAAACCGTTTTCCTTGTGCTGTTTTATTGCTAAAGTCATAATTTAAAACCGCCTTTCATCCTTTTAAAATCTTGCTTTTAAAGTGATTTTATACCGCTATATCATATAAGTATTTCAAACCCATTTTTCGCTTAATAAACTGCTTCAAATAGTTGTGTATTGCTCCCGGCACATCGTTCCCCATTGAATAGGATTCAAACCAAAATACACCGTTATTTTCCGTTATATCCGCTATGCCTTCAGCGTTTAACACTTCAAAGGCTCTTTTACTTATGTTTGTATTTTCCGCTTCTACAAGCTTGAAAACATCGTTATATATACTTTTCATTTTGATTCCCTCCGTTATTTTCCGTTTACCTGATTATAAATGTAATGTAATTTGTCTTGTGCTTCTGTTTCCGTTTCAGCTTCTGCAAGTGCAAAATTACCGCATAAATTAATACTTGCATATATGACATACTTCTTCTGTTCGTGTTCCGGCTCTGATATATAAATACTTGTTATTTGTGCCGTGTTCAATAGTCTTTTATTATCAAGTGTTTTTATAAACATTGTTAAACCTCCGTTATTCTTTTATAACATCCACAACTCCGCCTGAACTATCAATAATTTTGATAATATCCGGCTCGTAACCGTAATGATTAAAAAAATCGCTTTCCGCTTCTGATACCGTCAAAAATTCTGCCGTCATTCTGTCCGTTCCGCTTCTATCCATCATTAAAAATCTTTTCATAATAACCTCCACGTTTCGGCTCTCCTTCTGTTTCTGTTTCTTCTATGTTAACAACTCCGCATGGCTCTGTTGCTCCGTTTTGGTATTGTCTGCCCTCAAAATAAGCATAACAATCATTTAAAATAATTCCCTTTTGGTAGCCGTTCAAGGTGTTAATGTCAATTTTATTTCCGTTGTAGTCTGTCAATGTGTATCTATCAATATTTTTTCCGCATCCGTAAAGAGTAAAAACCGCTTGAAAACTGTCTTTTTCTTCAAAATGTTTTTGTAGCTCCGGCTTTCCGTCAAACTGATTTATAAAATATTTGTTATCATCAATTAAAAATTTTACTTTTCGCATGTTTCAAAATCTCCTTTTATTTGCATCATGGCATTAATTAAAAGCTTGTTTTCTGCATACTTTCCGTCAATGATAGTATATAGATTATAAGTAATTGGCATTGTTTTCATTGTTTGACCTCCTCTGTTACCGCCTCCGCAAGTGTAAAGTAATTTATATATAAATATTCTCTGTTATTCAATAACTAACTTAATGAAATTCAAAACCCATGCAACACCACAACACAAAAAGCCATGCAAAAGTTGTATGATAATTTGTGTAAATGGTATGCTATTGTTGTCTGACGCTCCTGCCGTGCCTATAATCCAAAAGATTCCGGCAAAGGCTAATATATAAGTTAATACTTTTAAAAGTGTTATAAATGCACTTTTTAAGCGACTTTTTAACAAGTCTATATTGATATATATTGTCTGTTTTTCTGTTGTTATAGTTAGCATTTTGTGTTGCTCCTTTCGTTTAACAGTTGTAAAGCTCTTCAAAAATGTTGTCAATTTCTTCTGCAATTTCTGAAGGTAACCATGCAGATTCTCTATCACTACCCCAAAAACCACGAATTTCATTATAGTTGGTATCTATGCAGACATTCGGACCGCCTAAAGTAACCCATATCTTAACGGCTTTATATGTTCTGTCACTGTTTATGGTGTATTCAAAATCTAACACGTCGTTAAAATAATCATATAAGCATGTAGGCTCTCCGGCTTCTTGCAGTTCTTCAATTTCTGCATCTGTAAAATCTGCACCATAAAGTCTTTCAAGCTCTTTTCTTATGTTCTCGCACATTGTTTTTAATTCGTTCATTGTAGTTGTCATTTTTTTTCAATCTCCTTTACAATTCGATAATTTTTATAACATTTTCGTTTTCGTCTTTCTCGTATGGTACACACAAAACGCCTGTTTCTTGATTTTCAAGTTTTCCATTTGTTAAAGCTACATATTGAATGTTTTTATTGTCTTTGTAAATTCCCCACCCACAAGCGACAACAGATATAATGTCTTTTGTGGTTAGTTCTGTTAGTGTTCCGTTTTTGCTTAATGCTTCAAAAAGATAGTTGTTAAATGTTGGATATTCTTCTTTGAAAACTGTGTTATCCTTTGCGGTTTTGTTGTAACCCTCTTCAAGTTCTGATAAAGTGTAAATTCTTTCCGTTGCTTCATCATAAAATATTCGTTGTAATATTCGTTGTGTTGGCTCTGTGTTTGTATCGTGGATTTTGCCACATCTACCGCAAATATATAAACCGTTCCAATCTTTTGTTGGCTCTATCTCATTGCCGTTGTTGTCGCAAGGACAAAAACCATCTGTGTGTGTTGTATTGCCACAAGTACAAGTTAATTCAAAATGTTTCATTTTCAAAACTCCTCTTCATTTAATTCGTTTATTCTGTTTTCGATTTCGGTTAGTTGTCTATCATACATTTTTAAAACGGCTTGTGTCCGTTCTTTTGATTGTTTAGAGTTCTTTGTATACTCTTCTTTTATTTGTGTTAGTCCTATTTTTGCATAAAACAATAGTTGTTGTTCTGTAATTGTTTCTAGTTTTTTCATTGTTTTACTCTCCTTTTGAAATTACTGTTTTAACGATATACTTTGCCTGTCCAATCATCAACACAAATCATAGACAATATACAAGGTTTATAATTTAAAATACTTTGTTTTGTTTCGTTTTCGTCTGTGTTGCGTTCTTCTGTTGTTGTGTTATATTTGTTGCATATTGCTTTTAATTGTTTTGCTTGTCTTTTAGTTTTAAATAGATTTTTAAACATTTTTTGTTTACCTCTCTTTTTTTTTATATTCTCTAAAAATTTGTCTTGACTTTTAATTAATCATCGTTTATAATTGTTTTAGGTGAAATATAAAGGACTTACATGCAAGGAGTATTTTTCAACCCCTTGCAATGCCTTTGATTGGTTAGCTATTATTAGCTAAATACTCAAACGCTTCTTGCTCGGTAGGAAAAGCAATATTGCAATTCGGTATGTACCAATCGCCATACTTCATATATGGCATACCGTTCACCTCCCGCCTTGCTTCGGTATCGCTCGCCAAAGTGTCAACCGTTGCAAGGTTTTATTTTTGTAACAAGTGTAAAGCGTTTTGATTGTTGCCTTACCTTTATTACATTTATAGTATATCATATTTATTTACTTTTGTCAATACTTTTTTATTAAAAAGTACAGTTTTTTTATTTACTTTTTTATATATTTGCTTTACTTGTTTACATATTTATTATACTATATAATTATATATTTGTCAATAGTTTTAATATACTTTTTTTATTTTTTTATTGACTTTTTAAAAATGTTGTATTATAATTTTGGTATCAGAAAACAAGAACGGATAAAAGGAGCATGTAAAAATGATATACAACAATAATGATGATGTTATAAGGGAATTTAAAAAGGTATTAATTGATAATGGTATAAAACAACAATTTATTGCTGATGGTTTAGGAATTAGTAAACAGGGATTTAATTTGATGCTGAATAAAAAACATATAACTTTTGATGATATGAAAAAGTGTCTGGATGTTATTGGATATGATGTAAAATTTGAATTTGTAAAAAAAGAATTGTAAAAGGGTATTATAATAGTAATGGTTACTATTTATTTTAAACTGTATTATTTCAAGTAGTACAGTTGACGAACCCGTAAACCGTTCAGAATTTCAACGGATGCAAAAACTCAAAACAAACATAAAAGCTTATAACCCTTTAAAGTAACATTTTGTTTATTTTTATTACTCCATAGGGGCATACTTTACATTATGAAAACCGCATAACAAAGCCATTTTGAGCCTATCTGATGTTTTCACACGTCAAGTCAAAAATCTCAACTCAATACACAAAGCAAGAGTATCAAATCCGATACTCTTTTCTTTTACCTATAAATACCTCAAATTCATTCGATACCAACTTCGACAAAACCCAATCATAGAGCCGTTTAAGGCTCTTTTTTTTATACCTAAAAACAAATCAATATGTCTCAAAACACCTTATAACCCTATTGATACAGGCATTTTCCACGAATTTTTCTATTTTTATTGCTATCATCCATCATTATTTCATCGAATAAAGCTTCATATCTCCCGTAAAACCCATAAAAAATCATACTTTTCTTATATCATCCTCGAAGTTTATTATTTTCAAATTGTTTCCTAGATTAAACAGAGAATATTAATATAGAGGCTATATTTTACATTAGCCTATCGGCATATACGGTAATCGGTTACTACGTAACCTCATACCGCTAACTCATTTTACTGGCGTAAAATTCGTTAGAAATATATTTATCTCCCCCTCTTATAATACGATAAGAATTTTTGTCCTTTAAGGGATAGGGGCTGAAAACCGCATGGTTGAGCCATTCTTTTTTAATTTTGTAAGGTTTGGGTATGTTAATCACCACTGTCTTTTTGAGGCGGTCAAAAAATAAAAACCCAGTATTTAAGCCATTTCTTAAAAAATTTTGTAATTTTTCGACCTAAAAAACCTTACAGAATTATTTTTGACCTATTTAAACAGATATGAGAAGGCTAACGCCAGTGGTGCTTGCGAAGAACTGAAATCTTTTTTTTTACAGGTGGAGAATAATAAATTAGACACACAAAAAGAAAGGATGATGTTTATTTTTAAATTTGATTGTGATGTACGGATAGTTGATGAACTTATGGGGCGAGGTAAAACCAGCAGTGCTATTCGTTTTATAAATGAATCTGGCGAAGACGAGAAGTTTTTATTTATTACTCCATACTTAAAAGAGGTTGAGAGAATAAAAACAAACTGTCCTACTAAAAGATTTAAGGAACCTTGTTTTCTTAAAGGCAGGAAGTTAGAAGGTATCAAAGATTTAATCAATCGGGGTGAAAATATTGTTTCTACTCACGCTTTATTTCAAAAGTTTGATTTAGAGGTTATTGATTTATGTAGGGCTAAGAACTACACATTGATTATGGATGAAGTTACTGATGTCGTTGAGAAATATGAAATATCTAAAACTGACTTTGAAATGCTAAAAGAAAAGTTTATCGAGGTTGATGATAGTACAGGGTTGTTGCGTTGGATTTATCCTGATGAGAACTATTGGGGTAAATTTTCAGAAGAAAAAAGACTTTGTGAACTTAATAGCCTCGCTGTGTATGGCGGCTCAATAATGATGTGGCTCTTCCCCATTGAAGTTTTTAATGCATTCAGAAAAATCATCATTATGACATATATGTTTGACGCCCAGATACAAAGATATTATTACGACTACTATAAACTTCCCTATAAATATATGTATGTTACGGGCGACAGTAGGGAAACTTATCATTTTACGGATGATGTAAACGAGCGAAGTCCTGAAAATTATGACTTTAGAAAACTGATACATATTTTAGATGATGAAAAATTAAACCTAATTGGCGATAGAGAATTTGATTTGTCTAAGTCTTGGTATGATAGAAATAAAAATAATGCATCTATTACACAATTAAAAAACAATATTGCAAATTTCTTTATTCATAAAAGACAAAGTAAAACGGCAAATAATCTATGGACAACTTTTAAAGAGTTTAAACCTTTACTTAACGGTAATGGCTATGGTCGTGGTTATGTGCCGCTTAATATGAGGGCGAGTAATAAATATGCAAATAGAAATTCTGTTGTTTATCCTGTTAATAGGTATATAGATCCCGGCATCAAGAATTTCTTTTTAAGACATAATGTTACCGTTGATGAAGACGGTTATGCCCTCTCTGAAATGCTTCAGTTTATTTGGCGTTCTGCTATTCGCAATGGTGAAGAAATCTGGGTTTATATTCCAAGTATAAGGATGCGAAATCTTTTAAAGCAGTGGATTGAAGAAAATTCACCTAAAACTTAAAAATTTTAGAGAATAATATACTAGAGCCACCCAAATTAATATAAAACACATAAAAGAAAGGAAAGATTTTAAAACCAAAATGAAGAAGGAAAATGAAATAATATTTAATGAGCCCGATTACAAGGCAATACAAAAATTATCACATCGTATGGATTGTAAACTATACCCTGATGATTTTAATACATATTATCCAAACCAATGGACGGATAGGACTTTAGCTAGCATAAATAGATATTTAATATATAGCGGAAAGGATGATTTGATATAAGTCGATATGGAATTAAAATTAAAAATATAAGTGCCGGAATGCTATATGATGTCAACCTTGGTGTGAGGGATTATTTTACATATACGGATGCGATGTTAAACAATAGTCTGTTCAGCGAATTTCTGAAAAAGAACGGACTGAATGTTTATCGCAAAAAACAAGATCAAGAATTTTCAAAAGATGAAAGCACCAGAGATATTGTTTGCTTAGATTTTGACTTTGGTAGCAGGTCGTATGATGAAGAATTTAAGAGATTAACTAGGCTACTCGATGGCGAATTAAGTGAAGATTCTCGTGAAAGAATAGAAAATGCAATTAAAAAGGTTGAATCTCGTAAAGAACTGTACTCTGAAAAGAAACGTGGTGAGATACGAGACCTGTTCTATAATGAAGGTGTAGACATTACATACAAGACTAAAAACAAAGACGGCTCGATAAAAAAACAGCAAACTATTCACTATGAAATGCTGTTTAGGACTTCGGCTAAAGCGAAGCTTGGACAAGTTATCTTCATAAATAGCAAACTTTATAAAAAGGCATATGATTGGCTCACTATTGGTCTCGGCAATAAACTGCCAAAGGATAACGCTAAGATAGTTGAGATATCAGCATATGCCCCACTTACTACTAGCACCATCGTTGGAACGATACATATCCCGGTAGAAGATATATTGATTTTAAAAGACCAAGATTCGTTCTTTGAGACCATAGCCGATGTTGTACGGGCTGAAGATTATGTGGATAACAATGATAAAATAAAAAAGAAATGTGTGGTATCGAGAGAGAAAACTAAGGTTAAAAATACTCTTTGGGACGGCATGGGCTTAATTGAATGCGATAGCCAGTGTCTTAAACTGCCAGACTATATAAATGGCATGGCTCTGATGAGAAATCATTTGTTTAAAGTATGTTGCGTTAAGACTAAAATACAAAAGTTCTTCAAGGACTGGTGTGCTGAAAACGGATATGTTTACGAAACACATCAGGTACAGGATATGTTTGGTAATTGGCACTACCTTAAAGACATTAAGATGATAACAACTGATAACGCTATCAAATGGAAAAAGTTTATCGACCTTATGGGCGGAACACTAGAAACCGCTTATGAGTATTGGTGCAATAGGATTCGTGCCGATGGTTGTGTGTGGGGCATAGTTAAAACAGACCATGAGAGTAAGTTGGGCAATTATCAGCAATTAAGTTATCAGATGGTGAACACACTTCCCTGTTCTAAAGACGATGTAAAGGCTATTGCTCAGGATAGTATTGATTATGTTGAGTTAATCAAGTCTGATAATCGTGAATTCGAGAAATTTTTGAGAAAGTACGCTAATGAAGTTAATCATTACGAGATGCTTGCCGATTTGTATGCACATAATAATGAATTTGCCGATTGTAAATGGTTTAGAGAAGAGAAAAGAAAGATTATATCAGGATATGTCCATAAGCTTCGTAAGGGCAAGATATTTGTTGAGGGGGATAATTTAACATTATTCGGCAATCCATATGCTCTACTCCTCTATTCTGTTGGCGAGGACTGGAAAGATGACCCGACATTTCAGAAAGAAGATGGATGTATTCAGTGTTATACTCCTAGGTTTAGTAGCAATACATATTTAGCGGGATTCCGCTCTCCTCAAAACAGTCCCAACAATGTCAGTTATCTTCATAATGTGTACTCAAAATATTTTGAAAGGTATTTTGTTTTTACGGGCAATATAATCGCTGTTAATTGCATTGAGACAGACATTCAACCGAGGATGAACGGAGCAGATTTCGACAGCGATTTTCTGCTTGCAACAAACCATCCGACAATAGTTAAGTGTGCCAAGATGTGTTACCGTGATTATCCCACAGTGGTTAACGATTTAAAAGAAAGCGGCATCTCTTATCGCAACACTAAGACATCCTATGCTAATATGGATAACAAATTCTCTGGTTCTCAGATGGGTATTGGCTGGTCGAGTAATCTCGCTCAACTTGCAATGACATATTATTGGACTGAGTTAGCAAAAGAGTCGTCAAATGAAGATAGATTAAAAGAACTGTACGATATATTTATAATTCTTGCAGTGCTTGCGCAAGTTGAAATCGACTCTTCAAAACGTGAGTATGAAGTTAATGGCAGAGAAGAAATAAAACGCATAAGCAAGTTACCTTGTATGTCTCTTACAAAAACTATTGAAACTGATAATAGTAAAGTCAAAACCATTAAATGCGACTTCCCTGAATTTATGCGATACACGAAAGAAATCCCGTACACTAAAGATGGTAAAGAGTTGCCATTAGAAACTATAAGCAAAAATAAAAAGAAACTTCGTAACCGTATTAATTCAGACTTACAGTGTCCTATGAATTGGCTTGAAGAGTGGCTGGATAAAATTCAAAATATCTCAAGCAATAATGCCATTCCTACGAAAGATTTCTTTATTAAAATGCAAGGCAAAGCTAATGATAGACAGATGAGCAAAATACGACAATTGGTAGAAACGTATGATGGCTATGTAAGGTATTACACTTTAAATTGCAATGACAACAACTATAATGTTGGTGATATGGTTAGCGTATCACGAGAGATACTTGATAGGCTTTGCAAGATAAAGATTGGAAACGTGGTAACCATCAATAGATTGATAGAGACTGCCCTTGGGCTTGAGACCAACAACAATAAGTCTCTGTTCTATAAAGATGGACAGAAGTACACGAGAAAAATGTTAAATTTGTTATACAAAATGAATAAAAATAGGTTTTTAAACAACTTTATTTGTGCAGATTGCACAAATATTACGGAGTAGAATTTGTGAAAACCGCATAAAATAGGGGTTTTAAGGGGATAAAATTCGTCTCTTAATATGAGGGAGAGTGGCTTTCTGGTCACTCTCTTCTTTTTTATGAGATATTTTACGGGCTATTTCACTCACAAGAAAAGCCAATGCCCTTGTGGTAAAATACATAAAGAAAGAGTGATAATTATAATTCCTATAACAAAGGACGAAGCCCAGAGGCTTAACAAGGAATATGGTGTAAAGTTTGGTGATTACGGTATATCTTCTACTCACACCAAACATAAGAATTTCTTTTTAACAGAAAACAGAACGAATCTTAATGCACTTAACGAGATTAGAGGTGTAAAAACTTACAAAAATAAACCTAATTTTAGGAACAAGAGAGTTGGTGTCTGATAATGGACAAGAACGAATTCCTTAAAGAGCAATACGACCTATTGAAACGCAAGCAGGTCGATATTGATTTAGAATGGCAGGACATTGCAGATTTCAGGTCTGAATATGTGGGTTCGCTTGAACACAGAGATACTTGTAGAAAGGGTTCAAAGATTTTTTATGAGTATTTAGATGCGGGATGGATTAACCCTCCGGGTGAAAAAACTAATGGTACAGAGCCTATAGGCTCGTCAAGTGAGATAATCAAATTGAAGAAAGAACAGATTAAAACGTCAGACCAACGAATTGAGTTAAATCGTTTAATTCGAGAACAGGCAAGAAAAGAATCATTTTTGGAAATGGTGCAAAACATCATATGTAAAAATGTTGACCCGATAAATATAGACATCAATTACAATTTCTTTGTAGGTAAAAACGATTTGCTTTGTCATCTCACAGACATCCACACAGGCATTAAAATTGACAACTGGAAGAATGTTTTTAATGAGGATATTCTTAAACAGCGTATTGAAAAATATACGTCGGATATTTTGGAAATTAGAGATTTTCATAAATCACAAGATTGCTATATTGTTGTTGGTGAAATCTTATCTGGTCTTATACATAATAATTTGAGGCTACAAAACAATATGAATTTGATGGAACAGTTTAAATATGTAGCAGAACTTATATCGTCTATGTTTGTTGAACTTGCCAAGGGGTTTAATCATATTTATATGTATACAACTCCCGGCAACCATAGTAGAATTGTTGCAAAAAAAGAGGACTCATTAGACGGAGAGAATATGGATTTACTTCTCCCCTTCTATCTTAAGGCAAGATTACAAAACATCAAAAACATTAGCATATGTGATAATAATATAGAGCCTGAGATTGCTATGTTTAACATTCGTGGTAATAACATCTTCTCTGCACATGGACACAAAGACTCTCCAAAATCCGTTGTCCAGAATTTCACAATGTTGTTTGGTATAAAACCCAATATTGTCTTATTGGGACATCGACATACCAATGCTCTTACAACGGTATATGATACTAAGGTAATAGAAAGTGGCTGTGTGTCGGGCTCCGATGACTGGATAGTGTCAAATAGAAAGGCGAATAAGCCAGAACAGACTGTCTCTGTAATTGACGCAAATGGGTTGAAATGTTTATATGACATACAACTTGATTAAATTAAACTGAAAGAAGGAAATATTTTGAACAATAAAATATTGGATTGTATTCGCTTTGAAGATTTTTCTGATATGTTGGATAACATTTTTGAAGCGATAGACGAATCTGAAGATTATGTTAGTGCAACAATTGTTGGCAAATATAAAGAAATTAGCGAGATATTAAATTTAGTAATCTCTTGCTATGCGGTTGAAATTGGTGATATTACTCTTTGTTCCGAAGCCTGCAACGGCTATAAAGACGAATATGCATTGGTTATTATCAATGATGAAGACCGTGGTGTAGTCGTATGTTGTAGCCCCTTAAAGACCGACAGAGGTTATTGTGGATATGGCGGAGACGTAGTTTACATACTTGACAATTGTAATTCAAAGGTACAATATTCTTGCGAAGATGAGGCTAAATTTGTAATCATTGGTGAGGATGAGTGCAGTTGCGATGATAAATCGTATGTATTAAATGTTAAGCTCAATCTTGACACAGATGAGGCAGAGAAAATAATCAGAAAATACCGCAATGATTTCTATAAGGAAATCGCAATTTTCAAAGAACTTTTAGATTTTTAATTGAACGTGTTCCATAATCCTGTGTGGACTGGAACCAAGAGAGTCGATGCGTCGGCTCTCTTTTTTATATGGCAGAGTGGAAGCAGTTTGGTAGCTCGTTAGGCTCATAACCTAAAGGTCAGCGGTTCGAATCCGTCCTCTGCACCCAATTTTTAGTTTTACAGAAAGGAGAAGAAATCTTGGCTAATATTAAAAAAGTAAAGTATTTTACAAAAGAGAAAGAAAAATATATTAACCCGAAGAATATGGGCTATTATAAGAAATATTTACAATCTAACATTATTAAAAATCAAGATGTTAAAGATACCACTTACTATACATATGAGCGTCATATGACCAATTTTCTTATGTGGCTTGGTGAATTTTATGGTGACATAGATTTATACTCAGAAGAGTTTATGGAAGATGCTGTTGATATTATGGAAGCATATATGATGTTCTGTCAGGATACGCTTCTTAACCATAAAAAGGTTATTAACCTTAAAATCTCAACTGTAAGCTCATTCTTTATATGGGCGACTAAACGTGGGTATGTTAAATACCATCCGTTTAAAGATAAACTCGATAGAATGAAACGTGCTAACGAAGAACAGATAATCAATCATTATTTCTTAACACAAGAGCAGATTGATGAAATTCGCAAAGACTTATATAAGACCGAAAATAACAAATGGACTATTCAAGATCAATTGTTGTTTGAATTGTCTTTGTATTGTGGAAATAGAATCGGAGCATTGTCTAAACTCACCCTATCTTCTTTGAATTTAGATGAAATGGTATTCGATGATATTAGAGAAAAAGAAGGGTATCGGGTGCAGGTCAGCATGGATGAGACTTGTAAAGATATGATTGAGACTTGGTTAGCGATGCGAAAAGACGATTATGACAAACTGGAATGCGATGCTTTATTTATACATCGTCACGATGGTGAATGGAAGCCTTGGAGCCGAGATATGATTAATACTCGTATGAGAAAATACGGAAAGGTAATCGGCATTGAAGATTTTCATGCACACTGTATGCGTAAAACATCTATCAACCAGATATATGAACAGACGGGTGATTTAAATTTGGCATCCCAGTGGGCTAATCATAAATCCTCGGCGGTGACTCAGGCTTCATATGTAAAACCTGCCACAAAGTCAGATTTGCGCGAAAAGTTGAAGTTGCTAAGAGCAAAACAACAAGAATTGCTAAACAACCAATAAATCTTCAATTTTAATGGATTTTGTTTACATTATATACAAACTTCAACCTTTGATTATTAGGGTTATCTATATGTAAAACCCACACAAAATAAGCATTTTATAGTGAAATTTAATATATTTTACGGACAACCTTCGGGTTGTCTTTTTTAGTTGTAAAGAAAGGACGGTGGCAATTATAGCTACTAAGAATAAAAAAACAGGTGGCACACGAAAAGAATTGCCAAAGAAAATTTGTCCTGTTTGTAAAAAAGAAAAAACTATATCAAAGGGCTTTTATAAGTCCGCTTCTCCCTTATATGCAGATGAAGGTTGCGTTCCTATTTGTATAGACTGTGTTAAAGATAGTGTTGTAAATGACGACGGGACTATTAACTTAAAAAAACTAAAGAGCGTTTGTAGAAAACTGGATAAACCTTTGTATTTCGATGCTCTTGAGTCGGCATACGCCCAGTATCGTCGTGAACACAGTTATACTCCCGAAGAAGAAGTTGCAAAGCAAGGCAGAGATATTATAGCTCTGTTTTTTAAAAACACCGCTTCTTTAAGGCAGTATATAGGAAAGGATTATGAGGCTTCTGAAAAAGATAACCATATTATCCAAGGCAATAGCACATCCAAATCTGATAAAGAAATATTATTAAAAAAATACAGTGGTTTATTGGAAGTGCAACCTGAAGAAAAGACAACAGAAATCGTTGAGCCAAAAGTTAAAGTTGACGTTGTGAATTACGACACCACTGATGAAGACATACAACTTTTTGGGGAAGGTTTTACAAATACAGAATATCGTAAAATGCGAAAGAAATACGACAATCTTAAGCTTAACTATTCTTTACAGACTAATCTTCACCAAGAAGCGTTGGCTACTTATGTAAGATTTAAGGTTAAAGAAGAAGACGCCACTGCTCGTGGCGATGTTGATGAGGCTAAGAAGTGGTATGACGCTGCTCAAAATGCCGCCGCAAATGGTAAGTTAACACCTAAACAGTTATCGGAGGCTGACTTACAGGGTGGTATAAATAGCTTCTCTGAGATTTTTAAGGCTGTTGAACAGGCTGTGGATGTTATACCTATTCTTCCTCGCTTTAAATATAGACCAAATGATGCGTTGGATTTCAACATTTGGTGCTACATAAATTATGCAAGAGATTTACAAGGCTTGCCTCAATGTGAATATGAGGATGTCTATAAATTCTACGATAAGAAGAAACAAGAATACCTTGAACAATACGGAGACCCTTATGGAATTTTTGATGATGAACCTGATGAATCAATAAGAGAAAACATCAAGAAATTTATCACTTTGCCAAAAGATTATGAGGATGGTGATAGCTAATGACCAAGGAACAAATATTGGCTTTACAAGATGAATCCGTATTTGGAAAAGACTTATACAAGTATGTTGAGTTTTGTTCTTGGGCTCGTTGGTATCCTGATCTCTTCTTGGATTTGATAAAACCTGAAGTTGGTGGGATTAATTTACATTCAGACCAAAGGGTTTACTTGCGTTGTATTATGCGTTTTGTAAGTATGTACGGGGTATTCCCACGTGGTTGGGGTAAGACTTATGACGAGGTTCTCGCTATGTATCTTGTATCTATGTTTTTCCCCGGAATTGATTTGGCTATGACGGCTCAGACAAAAGAGAACGCTGCCGAGCTTATAAAGGACAAGCATAATGAAATTATGAAGCACTTCCCTATGCTCGAAAATGAAATTGAAGGCAGGGTTAAATTTGCCAAGGGCGATGCAGAAGTTAGATTTAAGTCTGATAGTAAGATTGACAATCTTGCTAACGCACAAACATCTAAAGGTCA
>JAEIGA010007778.1_pt1 | contig 16260 bp, 17 predicted proteins | sample 9270691 | NCBI WGS metagenome assembly JAEIGA01 (sample SAMN17057246, study PRJNA624740) | gut metagenome | biome: biome; isolation source: fecal sample | host: Bos grunniens | place: China: Xizang | collected 2019
ATCCGTTAAAAAGCTCGCATCCAATTTTAGATGCTTCGTCGGCCACCACATCGCAGCATTTTTAAACTTAGCCAATTTACTCTTACGAGTATCGCGCCAAATATAAGCATGATCATCCCAAGGATTCACACCAAAGCGCTTCTGCAATCTCCAGGAATATATTTCCTCTGGAATACGACTATCATACCCAGTCTTAGTTGGTGTACCAGTACTACCCCCAGTCGTTGAAACCTTTAAATATTGACTAAGTTTTGGATCTATAAATTCCTCGAAATGCTCCTTCAAATCCTTCTTAGTAACAATCGGCAATTTCTCAAACCACCCATCCTTACCAATATCAGCTAAAACAAATCCTAATGACGAATAATAGTTGCGATAAAATCGTGTATTTTCAAAAGCCTCTTTCACGATTATACATCTAGAAATTTCCGTTAAGGCAGACAACTCATCAATAGATTTTCTCTCATTTAATGAAATTCCCGAAAAGCGACCCAGTGCACGGGGACGCAAAAAGCCCCATTTCATTTTATATAAAGCTTTTTTCATCATATCATCCTTGTAATAGATTGTATATTTCTGTAGCTCTATTTTTCGGGCTGCAGAAAGCAATAGCTTTTTCAACATTGGCAGCACATTCCAAATATACATCCTCATTTGTAGCAAGACGTTCTAAAACATCTGCTAAATCTTTGGGGTTTTTATTCTCAAACGAAAGTCCACATCCAAGATCATTAACCATCTTCACGCCCCCCATACCTGTACTTACTACAAGAGGTGCACCGCAGTTTAACGCATCGTTAAGTCGCATCCCCCACGGCTCATGTTTTCCCGATGCGACAAACACAGAACAGCTCTCATACAAACGAATCAGCTCATCCATAGAAAGAAAGCCAGGGAACTCAATCGGTAAATTATTCCCTGCGGCAAGTTTTTTTAGTGAAGATAAAAGTTCTCCCTCTTGAGTTATAACTGCACGATAATTAACACCTCGATCTTTCAACAACTTTAATGCTTTAACTAAAACATCCGCCCCTCGATAAGAGGAAAGGATACCTGTTGATAAAATTGTGAAAGGCTTATTTGTTTTGCGCATTTTAACACTAGAACCCTTTAACGGTGGTGGGAAATAGCCGAACGGAATTATCTTATTAGAAACCCATCCAATTTTTCGAGCATACTTATTATCATCACCCGAATAGTTTATGAAATAGTCAGCTACATCAACAACATTTCTAACCTTAATCGGAAGCGCAAACCTCATATATAATTCTTTGAGAAAATAATGAATACCTTTAGACATATTACAAGGCGCTTCACTTCCGACTATAACCCTACACCCTCTTTTTTTTGCCTCACATGCAAGTTTTCTCCAAACCTTCGATGCTTGATATACAGCAAACAAATGACTATATCCTTCATGAGCATCAAGAATATCAAGCCCTTCCTTCCAGTCCTCACCAACTCTTATAAAATCTAAATGCTCAAACTCCTTTGAATCATGACCAACTGTAGATCTAATATCCTTCCCATCTTCTGAAAAGTGCCACAATGCAATTTTAACTGGAACTGACAAAAGATTTGCCAGTTCAGCATACAATCCCATTGTGGATCGACACGATGATTGCGCCCAAATTATCAAGCCTTTCACGAAAACATCTCCTTAAAATTCTTACCCTTAAAACTGAACAAATCTACCTTTGCTGCAACAACTTGCTTCCAAGAAACAGACAACAATCTTGTTAATTGAGTTGCTTTTCTCCCAACAAAATACTCTTCTCTCCACATAGCCTCACGCTTCATCTGCTCTCTATGCTTACTCCGAGCAATTTTTTCCTTTTCAGAGTGCTTAGTATCAAACTTCCCATCCTCGGTAAAATTATGCCCGCTCATCTTCGCATCAGGATGAAGTCTTAAACCCCAAGCATAATTACAGAATGGCAAATACCTCGCATTTTCTTTACACGCGAATCTAAGCCAAAGATCAGTATCCATCGTGTAATGGAATCGTTCATCCACTCCGCCTACCGCATTGAGCAATCTCTTGGTGAAAAATGAACTCGGCCCCCAAACACTAACATTACCTTCACGATAACGAATCTCTGAAAAAGGTCGACCTCTACCACAATTTACAACCTTCATTTCGGGATCTAACCACAAAACCCCGCCAACAAACCATTCACATTTAGGATGCTTCCTCGATGCGTATTTCAACTTTTCAATTACTCCTGGGAGCATCACATCATCTGCATTAAGCCAAGTAAGATATTTACCCTTTGCATGCGCAAAGCCCTTATTAAACGCATCACTTTGCCCCTTATCCTTCTCGCTAACCCACCAAGCGATTTTATCCTCATACTCCTTAATAATCTCTACCGAATTATCTGTAGATCCGCCATCTACAATTATTAACTCATAATCATTACTAGATTGAGATAAAACCGACTGAATCGCTTCTTCCAAAAAGCGCCCATAATTATAATTGGCTATTACTATTGATAATAATGGATTATTCATTTAGACTCCACTTTAAATATTTCTTCTTCCATATAATCAGGCAACTGTTGCGCTCCCATTCTAACAGCTCTCGTCATAAGACAAACTACTATAAAAACAATTCCTCCAATCCTATTTAACCAAGGATTAAAAAATATCGACCAACAATATCCAGGGATGCTAGCCGCTATCCACATAAACCATTGTGGGACAGCCCAACAATCTTGCCTTAAATAACGAATAAAAACAAATATTACATATAACCAAAACAATAACCCAAATATTCCATACCACAACCAAAATTCTGTAATATACGCATGACAAGGAATCATACCTATCACATCTCCATGTTGCCTTGCATACTCAAGACGTTCAATATATCTCATATAATCTTCATGCGTGCCGTACTTCGTTAAAAATTCTCCTACATACCCATTTTTATCCATTGCCCATGGCCCGAACCCAACAATAGGCTTATCGACACAAGCTATCAATCCGCAAAAAGATTCCATTCGACCTCCGAGAAGAAGCTTAATTATACTCTTCTCACCCTTTGATTGCATTTCGTATTTTCTTTGGGCTTTTTCGCCAAGCCAACCATTAGTCGCAGAGACATGATATAGCGAATGCATACAAAAGATTCCAATAATAGCGACACAACACCAGAGGCCAAATTTGTTACAAAGTCTACGTTGAATAGCCTCACGCTTTTTACCTCCGATTAAAATAATCGCTGCAGTCGCTATCGCTCCAAGTGCTGTTCCTCGTCCAGAAACCGTAGTTAACATTGCAAAAGCCGCTAAAAAAAGCGGTAAAAATATTGAAATCATCATTGGACACTGCAAATACCAACCCTTAGGAATAGCATTTAATGCGCCGCCTAATCTATGTGTCCAATAAATCGGTCCAGACATAATAGCATCAACAGCGCCTTCACCTGCAACACCGCCAGCCAGACTCGACACCTCTACTGATTTTTGAAACACAAATGTACATAACACGCTCGAAATGACCCCACCAACAATCATCCATTTAAATCCACCCATATCTCTCCGAAGCATCCAATGCCCTACAACTACTGTGCATGGCAAAAGGCATGTTACCGCCATACCTCTTAAAACGAAAATTGGGGCTGTATGATTTGCAATACATGCAACAACACACCCAACCATAACCATCATTGCGAGCCAGAAAAAAGGCATTACCCCATTGCGCTTCATATAATCCTTCTCTCTAAGAAAGATAAACGGCGCCGAAACGAATACAAAAAGTTCCGTAAAGCTTAAGCTTGCAATAATCTGCAACTGCGAACCTAAGCCAAACAAGAACCAAGCTAATGTATGTTTTCTATTCATAAACAAATATTGGCATATTCATACCAACAATAAAATTATCAATCGCAGGGTTTCCTACGTGACATCCATAAGCCCAACGCGCATGCCCTATCACTGCAAACAGCATTGCCAATGCTTTGACTACATCAAAATATGGCTCTCTCTTCATTTGCGATTAAATAATCCTAAAAGATGCTTTACAATATTTAAGGACGCATTTTGCCCTGTTAAACCCGCCGCCCTAACAGCTGCGATCCGTTTTTCTCGATTCGGATCTCGACAATCTTCAACTACTAGTTTCAACGCAGAATGCAACTCCTCTAAATTATTCACATTATAATATGTATCATAAACATCTTTTGCAGCTTTAGGGGGGACATGTTTATTTTTGGCACAAATTAGGCGTATAACAGGACGACCGGTAGATCCATACTCGGGTAGAAAAGAACCTGAATCTGTAATCATTACCCTTGATTCTAGAAACAACTCTTGATAAGCCGCGTCATAGCACGCCACGCCAATACGTTCCCATCTTTTGTAATAATCGTCTACCTCTTCCTTGCTCATAACACCATACTCCGAGAGAAGCCCCTTTAGAATCGGATGTGGTTTAAAAACCCATTTAATTTCAGGATGAGATTCCGCATACTTTAGTATTTCCATTCCATTCCAATCGAATGTTCCTATTAAATAATATTCTTGTTGCAATGAATGCGGGAACGAAAAATGAGGAGCATATATGACATAATTTTCCTTTGGTTGTCTATCGCCCTGTTCATAAAACGAATCTAATGCAGGGTGCCCTGTCGAAACGAAATTGTTACAATGGCAAGTTAATAAAAGACTTCTCTTATACAACTGCTTCCACTTTTCTCCTAAGCAATAATATATCCGTGAAAAACGCTCCACTTGTTGATGACAATCTATCCAAGTAATCCCAAAATCTGGAACATAATATGGTAGAAAACATGTCAATGCATACTTCGAAACCTCAAATGGATGTTGCTTCGGGCATGGTGACCATTGTTCTGTGTAAAATACAATATCGGGTTTAAACTCAGAAAGATCATGAAATTTTTTTTGCCCTTCCTCGCATGTTACGGTTCTTACATGCCTATCCCCCATTCTATCAAAGAACTCTTCAGCCCTTTTATGAACTTTCTCTAACTCATCTACCGAAAGTCCAGATTGCTTATTCCAGGCTGAAATTCCGACAATAGGATAAAACTCACCGGACTTCTCCATCGCTTCGTACAGTGACTGTTCTTTCCATTTCGCTATTTCACTTACGATAAATAAGACTCGAATTTTTTCGTCTTTTGGCTTTCTCCTCGCAGCTTTTTCCAATCGACGATACCGCCAGCCGCACTGCAAAGATTTCAAAATCAAACGATTTTCAAAAACCGTTCTAAATAGGAAAGTATACAATCCTAATTTCTTGAGAAATCTTTTAATAAACTCTTTCATTATCATAAGCTACTAAACTTTAGACGCTCAACCTCTTCGTTTTCTAGCCTTTTCAACCGCATCTATTGGCAGATGATTATCAGTTTTCTTTTTCATCTCTTCAAAACGGTCGTGTATCTTCTTTTTAAGAGAAGTCGATGATGTACCCTTGCCATACGGCGTATAGACAACCGTTACTCCATGTTCCTCAAGATAATCATACTTGCCAACCCAGTCATCACCTACAACAAAAACGTCAAACTTGAGCTTCTTGACTTTGTCATGATGATCGAGGGAATGTTGAGGAATAACAACATCAGGACCTTTAATTGCTCTCATAAGTGCAATGCGATCCTCGAAAGGTATCATTGGTGTAGACTTATACTTTGCTACTAATTCGTCTGTATTAACGCCTACAATCAATATATCGCCCAAGCCACGAGCATACTCAATCAACCGCAAATGGTTGATGTGAAGCATATCAAATGTGCCACTTGTGTAGACAACAGTTTTTTTACCGATCATTTGTCTGCCTCCTTAAAAGCTTTAAAGAATTTTTCCATTGCCACCTTTGAACCTGTCGAAACCCGAATAAAATCCTTAAGCAACGAATTTCCGTATGGATGCACAAGAACATTCATTTTCTCAAGACGCCCAGAAACTTCATGCGCATTATGTTTTGGCTTTATAAATATGAAGTTCCCCATACAATCCTTGCACCAATATCCCATCTTATCAAGTTCAAATAAAAGCCAATCCTTTCCTTCTTGCTGAGTCTTAATAAGGCCATCAATCACATCAGGTCGATCCATAAGCCTTTCGGCAAATAAAAGTGCTATGGAATTTACATCAAAGGTAAGGCGCGAATTCCGAACACACCTAATCAATTCTGGATTCCCGATGATCACACCAAGACGAACAGCTGCAAGAGACATCAGTTTCGAAAAAGTTCGAAGTACAACGACATTTGACGAAGCAAGAGCATCCTTTAGGAATGTCTTAGAATAAAAATAGTGATAAGCCTCATCTACTACGACCAATGCGCCCACCTCCTCGGCACGTTTTCTTACAAGCTCAAACTCCTCGACAGAATAAACATTTCCAACCGGATTGTTGGGGTTTAGCAATACGACAATGCGAGTATTCTCGTTGATAGCAGCAACCACCTTCTCAATCTTAAGCGTCAAATCTGACTCATAAGAAACAGGTATATGCTTGTAACCAAGTATGTTGCAGTTTACCCAATACATCTCAAACGATGGAGCAACCGTGACAACTTCCTTTCCAACCTCGCCAAATGTCTCAAGCAAGTAACGAATCGCCATATCAGAACCATTGGTACACATGAGGTTCTCAAGCTTAACCCCGATGAAATCGGCATACTTTCGCATGAATCTGTCCGGCTCAGGGTATATCGCCAAAAACTCCGGCGTTATCTCCTTCAGCACAGAATCTACAAACTCCTTGGGCAACCCCTCGGGGTTCTCGTTCATGTCGTAGCGCAATTTCCCATACCTCCCCTGAGGAGGAAACACGCGGACAGTCTTTTCAATAAAAGGATTTATATGCACCTTCATTATACACTCCCAAATTTATTTCCTTCTAATCATACTTGTAGAAAATTAAGGCAAATTCTCCACCCATTCCCGCTTATAATCGAATCGATTAACTAATAATTTTTTATATGATTGTTTTGAATCAATAATCAACGATTCATGACTTCCCAGTCCACGAATTGGTATACGCCAATTCTTGCCATATAGCTGCGTTAGGTATTCATCATAACCAATAGGGACATACGCTTCTATATATTCAAACGGAACTTTTTCCCTATCCCTAAATACATGTTTCCTAAAGAATCCTCGTTCGTTTCCTACCTGAAATGCAAGGTTCCCATAACGCGTCGCCTTTGCTTCGGTATAAGATGCAAAATTAGCATCACGCCACCTAATCAATCGGCTGTTTCCAATAATCTTATAGATTAGGATAAAACAAGGACGCAACAACCACTTACGCCATCCTCTTAACTTTCGTGAAAAGACAAAAACATACACTCGGAATATTTGCTTGTTCCACCACATCTCCCATTTCATGTCTGAGGTTCTCTCGGGTATGTAATCGAAAGGGAAAATATCTATTCCAACCCCCATGCTATGCCTTTTACCTGCACGAACCCACGCTAAGTCTATCGCACTGGTTTTATTATCTCGAATGCAAGCATATGCTTGATAATGCTCAGGATCGGTTGTCCCATATTGAAGAAAATACTTGGAGCTGAGCTCATTCTTTGCAATTTCAAGAAATTTATTAAAGTCAGATCGCGGCAACGAAACATCAATATCATCATCCCAAGGAATAAACCCTTTATGACGTACGGCTCCTAGCATAGTCCCGCCGTCCAAACAATACTTTAGATTATATTTCTCACAAATGCGAATAAACTCCTCGAGAATATCAAGCAAGACCTTCCATACTGCTTTCATCTCAGCAGTTACTTCAACACCATCTCGAGTCTCTGGCTGAAGAAAATTTTCTCTATTAATCATTATATTTTTTCTTGCCTTTATTCCAAAAACCACATTATAACACATTTCACCCCATAATAGCTTCAATAACCTTTATATCATCGGGGTGTGTTACCTTGAAAATACGGCCTTCGTAAAACGCATTAAATCCTTTCGCATCAATCGGCAACTGGACAGCTGGATGCCCATTAGAATGCTCTGGATCAAAATTTTCATAAAGAACCTTAAACCTATAAGCATCAGGTGCTTGAATCAAAAAGAAGTCTTCTCTATCAACGGTACGATCTTTATAAGATCCCAAGGCATCTGTAATCTTGATAGTCGTCTGCACCCAATCATACTCATCAAGTTTACAAATATACTCATCAATAGTCTCTGGCTTCGTCAAGGGACAAGCGGCATTATTCTCGACAATCTTCTCACAATCAGGCCATTCCTTGGCTATATAATCAAGAGCATTCTTAAAAGACCAATTCCGTGTCTTGCCGCCACATATCGTACGAACGCCATATTCTGCAGCTATGCGACCATTTTCAAACTCCTCAGGATTAAGAACTACGACAAAATCATCAATAGTCTTACATCCTCTGAAAAGTTCAATTGAATAGGCAATCATTTCCTTGCCTTTGATCTTGAAGTACTGTTTGGGCATATTGCCACCAAAGCGTTGCCCTATACCACCTGCTAGAACTATACCTATATTTTTACTCATAGCTATCCCGAAATCAATATTCAAAATCGCCATCACAATAGTTGTAATGTGCCTTTAAATAAGTCTTATAATCCACATGTGGGTCTGAAATCAACACACCATGATACGATCCTCCTTTTACAGGCCTCTTCCAATCGCCAAACTGCTGTGTCAATATTTTCTCAGCATCGATCGGCACCGGGACTTCAAGATATTCAAAAGGAATTTTCTTATAACCACGGAACCAAGCATACTCACGCACACTATGCGGATGATAAAAATTACGCGCGACCAGAGACCCACAGTACTTATGTTTCTTCAACTGACACATCCTCAAGCAGGCCTCACGCACTTTATAAACGCCATTCCTACCAAGGATTCTAAAAACAATTCCTGCCAGCAACTGCTTTATTTTGTGCCGAAAGGACATCTTGGATATTTGATTGACATCGCGAGGAATACAGCAAACAAAAAAAGATACAAAATGACGTATCATCCACCGGCCAATTGACGTATCAGGCATGCCATCCAATGCCAGTATATCAACCCGAATTCCCATATTAAATTTCTTGCCCCATTTTATATGATCGATATCAATTCCTGTTGTTCGCGAATCACGAACCATCACATGCGGAATATGAAAACCAATATCCGTTGACGTTGTTTGCATAAACAAATGCGGCGGCAACTCATTGGGTAATACCTTAACCAACTTATCATAATCTTCTCTTGGCATCACAACATCAATATCATCATCCCAAGGAATAAATCCATTATGACGAATTGCACCAAGTAGAGACCCGCCCTCCAAGGTCCATTGAAGATTATACTTGTCGCAAACACGCATTATCTCCTCTAGGATATCAAGAAGAGCTTTCCATACAGATTTCATCTTTGCATCTATATAATAGTCACAGCGAGTTTCTGGTTCAAGAAAGCATTCGCGTTTTCTTTTCTGCTCTTCTGTCATTTCAGCCTCCAACTGCAAAAACTTTTCCCACTTTTCTCTTAATGAAGCTTTTCTCACTATTATCCAAAATAAAAAACCATGACATTAATCCCAACGCGACCTCACAAATACATGTTGTCATAACTACACGTAGCAATGAAGGATTTACCATCAACCTCACAAAGAAACCAACAACAACGGATCCCACCGTCACAAAACCAATGGGAATAAATACAGATTGCATCCAATGCTGAAACGAAAACCCTATAAGCGTTCGCCCTAAAACAAGACGCGTACTAACTGTTATAAATTTTGAGACCAAGAGACCTATACATATGCTCCACATTCCAAAACCCAAGGCAAAGAATAGCCAAGAAACAAAAACAGTTGATATTCCAGCCCAACCTCCAGTCCATGCATATTTCATCACCCCGTTGCCATAACCATATATAGCTGTAGCGTATGCTGCCGTCATTCGCTCAAAAACTGCACGAACAAGAAGCACTATCACAATCTCTGCGGAGAATGCAGGTGGAGTAATAAGCCAAAGTCGCAAAACCTCATGAATCTCCAATGAAAGAGGGATTGCGAAAATCAAAACCATCACCGTTGAAAGACGCATTGCTGTAAAACACAATCGTTTTACCTCTGAATCTTTCCCTTCTCCTATTTTATTTGTGATTGCTGGCCAAAAAGAACTTTCTATTGCTGACGCTAATGTTAGAGAATGGCCCGATACAACATTACCGACTGACATTGAAGCATTAAAACTTGGCCCCATATACTTATTAACTAGAATAGCCTGCCCCTGCGTTGAAAACTGCGAAGAAAAATCTGACCAAAATTTTGCAAACGTGAAATGAAAGATTTCCTTAAACCGCACTTTATCAAATAAGTAGCGCGGCACAAATCTACACTCCTCATATTTCCAAAATGCTCTCGCACCTATAATCAACTGAGGCAGCACGCTTAAGGCACAAGTCCAAGCCATATATTTGGTCAACCAGATTCCTGGATGCGTGACCATATAATACACAAAAACAGCATTTAGAGTTGTTGTAGCAAAGGCATAAATCGTCAACTCGGCAATCTCTTGTTTCGAAGTATACATTGCATGACATGGCACATTAAGCATACTAATGAAACATGCTATACAAGTAAAACGCCACACCCAATGACAAGCTGCAATACGATCAGGCGGGATATCTAAAAAATGTTCTATAGCCCAAGAGCCAATTGGATACCCTACCGCCACTAGCACCATTGGGATTATGGTATGCATCGCCAAAGCAGTATTAAACCATTTCTGACAATCAACCAAGCCTGATTCTTCATTTCCTAATTTTTTTGCCGCACCAACATTTACAGCATAGAATCGACCAACAGCTGACGCCAACAAAGTGTTTAAGAATGACACAAAACCAGCCAGTCCACCAATCAACCCCATCAAACCATAATCAGTATGACCGAGCGCCTGCAACACCCATCGTCCACAGAATAACCCCAGCACAAGCGCATAGAGCGACCGTCCATACGTTGCAATGATATTTAAAAATATGCGACGATTAGGAGACATAGCACATAACAACTACAGCTACTGTAATACCATTAAAGACATAAACGAACTACATTCTCAGGCAACCCGGTGAGGAGGAGTTAGACCATCAAGATATGCTTCAAGACTTGCTGCGACCATTTCTGTTCCACAGACTTGCACATCATACGCAGAACCGCCTATGTGCGGAGTTAATAACAAATTGGGGCAACCTACTAATGGCGAATCAGCTGGTATCGGTTCCCTTCTGGTAACATCCAACGCTGCCCCAGCAAGATGCCCAGACTTAAGCACCTCAACCAGATCCTCTTCAACAACAATCTCACCGCGAGCCGCATTTATAAAATACGCTCCTTCCTTCATTGCAAGAAATTCCTTCTTGGTGAACATGTCTCGAGTGTTAGGATTGAGCGAACAATTTACACTAACAACATCGGATCTCGCCAAGAGCTCCGAAAAAGACATCGGTGTTACACTACTTGGTGCATTAGTGAAGTCTAAATGCGGACTATACGCCACAATGCGCATCCCGAAAGCAGCCGCCTTTGCAGCAAGCATCCTACCGGTATTGCCAAAACCTACAACACCAAGTGTCATATGATTTATTGACTTGCCTCGGAACTTAATGAATGGGCTATCGTTATTAAGGCCCCAAACAGTATCTTTATATTCCCCAGGCTTGGTACTAGATTCGCCCACAAGAGTTTTTGAATGAATAAGATTACTTGTCCGCGTGATATTCCGCGTAAGGTCGAGTATATAACCCATCGTCAGATCCGTCACCGCACTAGCATTGCGCCCTGCATTGTTGCATACGACAATACCCTTTTCACGCGCTGCATCAAGATCAATCACCGACTTGACTCCGCCTCGGCAACAGATAATCAAACGCAACTTGTCTGCAGCATCTATCACATCCTTAGAAACAGTATCATATTCGCAAATAAGGACGTCGTATCCTTTTACCTTCTCAACCAACTCCGCATGCGGCATTACCTCATGATCAAGATAATACCCATCATACTTGAATTCAATCTGCTCGGCAAAACGTTCTTGAAGTTTTTCACGAACAACCTCTGCCGTGACCAATGCTTTCAACGACATTATCGACCCCCTGTTAGTATTCTTGAAATATTTGGAAACTTGCTACGCATAATAACAGCGCACGCAACCGATAAGCCAATGACAAGAATCGCGTTTAATACATAAACTATAAAATCTGCATTCGTCAATCCCAAGAACCGCATAACCACAAAAATCACATAAATTACAAACTCATGACCAAGATAAATAAGCATAGAAGTCCCATTAAGCCAATTTGGAATCGCAAACGGCGGAACAAGAGCCCATAATCCATACAAAAAGAACGGCGTCGCAATGATTGAGATAACTGTTGTAAAATGGTGACATTTGATTTGCAAGCATTTTAGAATCAGAACTGCAAAACCCGCAAACAGCGTAAACACTCCTACACACTTATTCAAACGAAAAGAATAATACCGCCGTTGCACACCCATACCAAGCGCAAAATAAAAAGCACCCAATGGTGATACAAAATAGCGAAAAAACTTAAAAAGAAATCCGTCAGGAACAATAAGTGGATACACAACCGAGATCGCAAACAAAAAAACTAATACTAATTTTCGCTTTGACAACCATAAAAGCAAAGGCGACAAACAAACGAACAAAAATAGTGCACGCAAATACCATAATGGACCATATCGTGGAATCGACAAGCACATACCTATGCAATCCAACGGACTGCTCCTAAATCTAATAACAACAACCCACCAAAAGATGCCCCAAATTACCATTGGAATCAACAATGATTTGCATCTTTTCAGAATCTCTGTTCTATGTTCTCCATTCAACCACTTATCAACATCGTGTCTGGCAAGAAAATATCCAGAAACAAAAAAGAAAAACGGCACAGCAATCATCGCAGCACCATGGCAAATAATACTATAAAACCACCATGATGCGGAGTAAATAACAAAATCATTTGGCCCAAACGATGTAAGGTGAATTAAGGTCACCATACATGCAAAAATAAAAGATAAACTTTGTATCTTTTGGTTCATACGCTACCCTATCAGATATCTGAATTCTCTTAGGGTAAATTTACTTCGCGGCATTTCGGCAGCGAACACCAATCTTTGCAGACGCACCCAGGATTGCGCAAACAAAAACTTTAGCGAAGGAAGAAAGTTGTCAGGAAACAAATCAGCAAACACACACCGCACCGTAAACAAGCCACACGCCAATGCATAGAGCGACCGCCCATACGTTGCAATGATGTTCAAAAATATTCTACGATTAGGTGACATAGTTAATACGAAAAATCTTTATCTTCCATTCTCGAACTCTAACCTTAAACTCCAACAAATAACGCTCCGCCCAATGAGGCACTCTCTCGAATACCTCATTATAAACTTTTGAATTCTATTATCACATCTCTTTAACACAGCATTATTATATCATTTTATGTAACTTTTTTGTCAAAAATCAGAATATCTTGAACATTTCACCATCTATTTCTAATTTAAGTTCATTAAAAGATTTAAATAGGTAAATTTCACAGTCGCGATTTCAATACCTCGTCATATAAAGACTCCGATATTTCGTTTTATTGCAATTGCATTATGAGCATCAACTGCATGCTGCACCGTAGGGTTTTCACTTTTTACATCAATAAGATCATCTATCTCAACGTATCTATCAACAAACCGACTTCCAATACTTTTCAATCGCAATGGGTCACAATAATATCTTTTATGATTTATATCATTATCATATGGGCCATAACCTAACATAAGCAGATTATCGTCTTTTATAGTAGACCTACACAGATTAGACATGCCATTTAAAAATCTTTCACGCTCATGCTTAAAATTATATATTTTATCTGCAGGTGTTTCTATATTATGTCCCCCCAATGTGAAGGGCGACATAACAAATAAATTCATCATTCTTCCTTTGCCTAATCCTTTTAAGGATTCTTTTGCAAAAAAATAAATAGCTAATTGATCCCACCAATTTTTATCCGTAACACCATAAGACAAACCAAATGAAAAAATTATATCACTACTGCCAATAAGATTATTAGCTTCATCATATTCTTTTTTATTTCTATTCAACATTTTTCCTTTTATCAAATACCCATCTATCTCTGATAGCTTCGCCAATTCTCCATCAACTATTTGACTAGAGTCAGCAACACCAAAGACGATATCTCTATCCAACGCTCCATGAGGATGAAGTACATGATTTATCTCTATCTTTAATTTAGAATCTTTGAAAAAGATATGTCGCGGGCTACAGTCATCATCCAAATCCAAAATAGTTTCTAGAGTTCTTGTATAATTAAAGTTTATAAAGTTCAGTTCTATCTCGTTATGGGTAATAAAGAGCCGTTGAAACTCACTACTTTTAACACCATCTACATCAAACCTTAGCACTTGTATCAAATAATTTAGAAAAGATGTTGCTACATCCCTACGATCCTCATCAGGAATCACCAATCTACGCTCTTGTTCTAATAAGTAAACTTTTAATTCCCTATATATATCCCTCATGCAATTTAAAAATTTATCCTCAACATTCTGTCCTTGCTCTGAAAAATTTAATTTTCCAAACGCGAGTTCAGCGTCACTCCAATTATCTATATCTTTCTTAATTTCTTTAATCAACCATCTTTTACTATCTGAAAGATTTTTATTATTAGATAAAAAACTATGCAAAAAATCTTTATAAGACGTCTTCAAACCTAACCCTATATCAAAACCATTGCCTATCAAGCATGTTATACGTAGTTTAGCCATTTCTGAAAATTCAGCACCAAAACTGTTTCTAATACCCATCATTAATTTATATTTTCCCTTAGCACTTTCCTCACCATCTTCCAATCCTGTAAATCCCGCCAACCCTATAAAAACCTCTCACCCAACAATCTCCAATTCCATTCTCGAACTCGGCCTCGCGGTCGCTCGGCTTGGTCGCTTCCCTATGGGTCGCGACCACCCTCAAGGGGCGGATACCCAACTCCAAACTCCAACTATTCCAAATCTTTCCGTGTATTCAGTGTATTCCGTGGTTCCATTACCCCTGCAATGAATACAAGCTCCGCCCGTATGTCGCTATGATGTTCAGGAATATGCGACGATTAGGAGTCATGGGGTGAAAAGTGGGTGAGTTGGGAGTTGGGAGTGAGGTGTCAGTTGATAGTTGCTAGTTTCGGATTAGTCAAAGTTCAAAGGTGAAGTCGAACGGTAGTGGTTTTATTTAGGTGAAGGTCAAAGGTGTAGGTGAACAGCGGGGATATCATTATTTTGCGCTTACACACTCCTTTTCTACTCGCCTCAACTCCGTATACAACACATCTAATGTCCTCTCAATAATATCCTTCTCACGAAGAAAAGGTTCTTTCACCGCTTTCAGCCCCATTGAAAGATTCCCAATCTCCTCCGGCAATAACTCCGTTGATCCGCGTATCATAAGATTATAATTAATCTTCTTGCACAACAAACCAAATTTAACCATTGCATCTAAATCCTGAACCTCACAATTGCTACGCTCTGGCAATTTACTTCGAACATATGGCAACACCGAAATTGTCTCTAAATCTAAGGATGTTGTCTCCGAAAACTTTTGACTCAGCGCGAAAAACAACCCTACATTCAATCTAACACGTTCCTCAGTCGAATCATCCACTATCAATTTCAATAAAGCAGTGCAAATATCATGCCTATGTGACAAGACCTTTATCGCCGTTACAATTGCGTCATGCGCTTTCATACATAAAACTTGTTTCATATTCGCATCGGCAGTCACTTTTGCCGCCTCAATAGCCGCTGAACTAGAATCTTTTGCAGCCTTAATTGCCGCCCGAAATCCTATCCACGCAACAATAATCGACCCCACAAAGCCTATTCCAGCTACAATAACTGGTTACCACTCTAACGCCAAACAATTATTCATAAACAAATCTTCTTTCTTATATGACTAACTTGCTACACAATGCGAGATTCGTAAGCGGCCCATTCTCACCACCCAAAGCCCTCGCCCCCTGCAACAGCTTCAAATGTCCAATATGAAACAAATCGCATGTCCCATACGTTATTACATTTGCCATTTTGACTACTCTTTTTATTTTATACGACATGTCTTATTACCCCACAAATGACAGTCTTTACAAAATACACCACCCCTAATCATTCCATAAAGCAAACTTCTTTGTGTCGGTATTTCTGTATCATTCGCAATACCAC
>JAEIGA010007779.1_pt1 | contig 16259 bp, 15 predicted proteins | sample 9270691 | NCBI WGS metagenome assembly JAEIGA01 (sample SAMN17057246, study PRJNA624740) | gut metagenome | biome: biome; isolation source: fecal sample | host: Bos grunniens | place: China: Xizang | collected 2019
TAATTGGAACTAGTGAACATTCTATGATAGGTAGATTTAAAGGACAAATTATAAAAGAAGATGAATTACCTATTGCTATGACAAGTTATTCACCATGCTTTAGAAAAGAAGGTGGAGCACATGGACTTGAAGAACGTGGAGTATATCGTGTTCACCAATTTGAAAAACAAGAAATGATAGTTCTTTGTAAAGCAGAAGACCAAATGGATTGGTATAACAAAATGTGGAGTTATACAGTAGAATTCTTTAGAAGTTTAGATGTACCAGTTAGAACTTTAGAATGTTGTAGTGGAGATTTAGCAGATTTAAAAGTTAAATCTTGTGATGTTGAAGCATGGAGCCCTCGTCAAAAGAAATATTTTGAAGTTGGAAGTTGTTCAACTTTAGGTGATGCTCAAGCAAGAAGACTTGGAATTAGAGCTAAAGGTGAAAAAGGAAATTATTTAGTTGCAACATTAAATAATACTGTTGTAGCTAGCCCAAGAGGATTAATTGCAGTTCTTGAAAATAATTATCAAGAAGATGGAAGTGTAAGAATTCCAGAAGCTTTAAGACCATACATGGGTGGAACTGAAAAATTAGAACCAAAAAAATAAAGGATGGATTAATATGATAATAAAAGACGCAAAATTTGAAATATCAGCAGTAAGTCCAAAGCAATACCCAAAAGAAGGCTTACCAGAAATTGTTTTAGTAGGAAAATCAAATGTTGGAAAATCTAGTTTTGTAAATACAATGACAAATAGAAAAGCTTTAGCAAGAACTAGTAACACACCAGGTAAAACTAGACAAATTAATTTTTATAAAATTAATAATGAGTTTTACTTTGTGGATTTACCAGGATATGGTTTTAGCAAAATGTCTAAAGAAGAAAAAGTTGTATCAGGTAATTTTATTGAGGAATATTTAAGCAAAGGACAAAATATAGCTTGTATTGTATTGGTGTTAGATATTAGACACAAACCAACAGCTGATGATATGTTAATGTATGATTTTATATTAAAATCAAATTTGCCATTTATGGTATTAACAAATAAAGCTGATAAAATTGCTATTACTAAAGTAGATGCAGAAGTAGAAAGAATAAAAGAAATTTTAGGAATATCATATAGTCCAATTTATCCATTTTCTTCTGAAAGAAAAATATATTTAGATAATGTATGGATGGAAATAGAAAAGCATTTAGAAAATTTTAATCAATAGAAAATTTTATGAATAAAAATTTTAAGTTTTGCATACCTTAATTTAAGAAAACAAATTAAGGAGAAAGATATATGGAAAATTTAAATTTTAGAAATAGAGAAGATTTAGTTGAGGAAATAACTCAAGTTGAATCTTCTCTTTCTGCTATTTATAATAATATACAATATGCAGAAGATATAGAAATGATTGATTATTATGTATTTAAATTAAAATCAGAACAAGCAAAACATGATTTTTTAATGAGAAAAATAAAAGAAAATTATGAGGAATAACTTTATTGTTTTGTTGACAAATCTCTTAATTTTGAATAATATATCTATGTGTTATTAATTAAAAGATGAAAGGAGTAAAAGTATAAAGGGAAGCCTAGCGCCAGTACATATAAATATATATGTTGACGAGGTTTAGAGTTATCGAAAATTCGGCGGGTGCTCTAATGGTCTGATTACGATCATGAGAATATTTATAAAAATAAATAGTGATATTTAAACAAAAGAAATATTCATGTAATTATAACACATATTAATTTTGTTATTTGAAAGGAGAAAAATATGTGTGGAATAGTAGGGTACATAGGTACTAAAAAAGCAAAAGAAATTTTGATAAATGGTTTAATTAGATTAGAATATAGAGGTTATGATTCAGCAGGTGTAGCAACAATGGAAGAAGATGGAATTAGAGTAGTAAAAAGAAAAGGTAGAGTAAATGAATTAGCTACTGCTAATGGAATAGAAAATTTAGTAGGAACAATAGGAATTGCGCATACAAGATGGGCAACTCATGGTATTCCTTCTGAAGTTAATTCACATCCTCATATGGATAAAGATAAAACAGTTGCTGTTGTACATAATGGTATTATAGAAAATTATGCAGAATTGAGACAAATGTTAGAGTCAAAAGGATATACTTTTTTATCACAAACTGATACAGAAGTTATTCCAAATTTAATTAATTATTTTTATGAGCAAACAGCTAAAAATACAAAAGAAGATTTATTATTAGCAGTTAAAGAAACTATAAAAATGTTGAATGGTAGTTTTGCAATCGAAGTATTACATAATGATTTTAAAGATATGATGATAGTACTTAGAAAAGACAGTCCTTTAGTTATAGGAAAAGGTGAGGAAGAGAGTTATATAAGTTCTGATATCCCTGCAATACTTTCTTTTACAAAAGATTTTTATTTATTAAATGACATGGAAATTGCAGTTTTAACAAGAAATGAAATAGAATTTTTTGATGTTGATTTAAATAAAATAGATAAGCCAGTAAATAATATTGCTTGGAATATGAGCTCTGCAGAAAAAGATGGTTTTGAAGATTTTATGCTTAAAGAAATTTACGAACAACCAAAGTCAATCAGAGAAACAATTGGAGCTAGACTTCCAAAAGGTGAGAAGGTTCAAATTGAAGAATTAGATTTTACTAAAGAATATTTAGAATCTTTAAATAGAATTTATATTATAGCTTGTGGTACAGCAATGCATGCTGGTATGACGGCTAAAAAGATTATAGAAGATTTTTGTAAAATACAAACAGAAGTAGATGCAGCTTCAGAGTTTAGATATAGAAATCCTTTAATTGATGAAAAAACTTTATGTATTTTTATTTCACAATCAGGTGAAACAGCTGATACAATTGCAGCATTAAAACTTGCTAAAGAGCATGGAGCAAAAACTGTAGCTATTTCTAATGTTATAGGAAGTTCAATTGTTAGAGCAGCTGATTATTCTTTATATACTCATGCTGGACCAGAAATTGCAGTTGCTTCAACTAAAGCATATACAGCTCAAATAGTGTTACTTTCAATTTTAGGTATGTATTTTGCAGAAGTAATGGAAAGAAATTTAGATGAAGTAAAAAAATTAAAAGAAGATATTTATTTAATACCAAGCAAGCTTGAAGAAATACTAAAAAATATTAGTACAATAAAGAAAAGTGCAAAAGAAATGTTTAATGAAAAAGATGTATATTTCATAGGTAGAGGAATAGATAAAACAGTTGCTTTAGAAGCTTCTTTAAAATTAAAAGAAATTTCATATATACATTCTGATGCATATCCTGCTGGAGAATTAAAACATGGACCAATAGCTTTGATTGAAAAAGGAACAGTAGTAATTGGTATTATGACAGATGAGCTTTTAGTACCTAAAACTGTAAGTAATCTGCAAGAAGTTGTAAGTAGGGGAGCTAAAACACTTATTGTTACAAATCAAGATTTTGACAGGAATTTATTTGATATTATTATAGAAATTCCTAAAATTTCTGAATATATTTCACCAGTTTTATCAGTAGTTCCACTTCAATTATTAGCATATTATATTTCAAAAGAAAAGGGATTAGATGTTGATAAACCAAGAAATTTGGCAAAATCAGTTACAGTAGAATAAAAGTATAAAAAAAGAAAAGAGTTAAACTCTTTTCTTTTTTGTTTTATTTAAAATTAATATCCATAATAATATCCATAGTAATTATTGTTTGGTTTTGCTTGAGTAGTTGTTTCAACTTCTTCTGGTGTTTCTGCAAGTTTTACAGTTATATTAATATAATTTGTATCTCTATAAACTTTTAATGTGAAATCATCACCAATTTCATAATTATTTTTAACATTATTTATTTCTGAAATACTTGCTACTTTAGTTCCTTCAGCTTCAACTATAATATCACCAACTTCTAATTTTCCGCTTGCAGGACCATCTTCTAATATTTCTTCAACATAAACACCAGATGGTACATTATATCTTTTTGCAGTTGCTGTATCTAAAGTAGAACCTGTAATTCCTATATATGGTCTTTTAACTGAACCATATTCTATTAATTGATCAATAATAAGAATAGATGGATTTATTGGAATAGCAAATCCAATTCCTTCACCTGAAGAAAGTTTTAAAGTATTTATTCCTATTAATTCGCCTCTACTATTTACTAAGGCACCACCACTATTTCCTGCATTGATAGGAGCATCAGTTTGTATAGTTACAAAAGTTTTTCCTTCACTTGATATTTCTCTATCTAAAGCACTGATGATTCCAGCTGTTACAGAACTATTCATTCCCATTGGATTTCCAACAGCCATAACAAATTCTCCAACACGTAGATTATCAGAATCACCAATTTCTATAGGTGTTAAATTTTCTTTTTCAATTTTTAAAACTGCTAAATCAGTAGTTTCATCACTTCCAATTACTGTTGCATCATATAAAGTTTCTTCAGCTTCACCATATATATGAACTTGAATTGCTGTAGCTTCTGTTATTTGATAATAAGATGTTGAAGATTCAGAAGATATAACATGATTATTTGTTATGATATATCCATCTTCAGTAATTATAATTCCAGAACCAGCAGCTTGAGCTTCAGCACTACCACCAAATGTTGATTGAATATTATAAGTTACTGTTATACCAACTACAGAAGGTAAAACTTTTTCAGAAACAGCTACAGAAGTTTCTGAATATTCAGCAATATCCATTAAAGTTGCATTATATTCAGAATTATTTGTATTAGTTTCTGTTTTTTGAGTTTCAGTAATATTTGGTGTAGTGGCAACATTAGTTGTAAATAATTTATTTTTTATTTCAGGCACATAAAAACATATTCCAAAAATTAAACTAGCTCCTAGTAAACCTGATATGAAAGATACTAAAAAATTAGAACCCAAACCTCTTGCTTTTTTGCTTTTTACTTGTTTGAATTCATTAGAATTTGTATAGTTGAATTCATTATCGTTCATGTAAAAACCTCCTAAATTTATCTTCTTATATAATATATAAAAATGTTTGACTTTTCAATATAAAATTGAAATTTTATATTGAAAAAAATCTTTCGTAAATATATAATACAATTAAATATTTAAATTAAACTTAAACATAGGAGAAAAATATGATGAAAAATAATAAAGGTATAACACTTATTGCTTTGGCAATAACTGTATTAGCAATGTTAATCATATTAGGAATAACAGTTGTTACAGCTGATGATCTACTTAGAGAAACAGATGTAAGGAAACTAAAAACAAATTTACATTTAATTCAAGCTAGAGCACAAACACTTTTAGCTGATTATTTGTTTGATGGTACAGATAAATTAGGAGATGCAACAACTAAAAATATAACAACTTATGGATGGAAAACAAATACAGAACAATATATATACAGACAATGGGATGCTGAAGATTTAGAAAAACAAGGGATAAAAAGTAGTGATGTAGCAGCAAATGAAATTTTTATAATACAATATGATATTATAAATGAAGAAGTAGATGTTGCAAGTACAAGAGGAGTAGTAGATGGTGATGGAAATGCTCTATATACACTATCTAGTTTAGGTAATAAGTAATATGAAAGAAAAAGAAATTGAAAGATTAAATTTATTAAAGGCAGAAGAAGAAAAAATATATAATAGTTCAGATATTAAATATATTTGTGGAATTGATGAAGCAGGAAGAGGACCACTCGCAGGACCTGTTGTAGTAGGAGCTGTTGTACTTCCTAGAGATTCTTTTATAGAAGGAATCAATGATTCTAAAAAAATATCTGAAAAGAAAAGAGAACAGATTTATGAGACTATAACCAAAGAAGCTATTAGTTATGGTGTAGGAATTGTAAGTCAAGATAAAATAGATGATATTAATATTTTAAATGCAACAAAATTAGGTTTAACAATGGCATTAAAAGAACTTAAAGTAAAACCAGATTTAATTATAGTTGATGCTCTTGATAAGATAGATACTTTAGGAATACCATATATTTCAATGGTAAAAGGTGATGCTAAAGTATATAGTGTAGCAGCTGCATCAATAATTGCTAAAGTTACTAGAGATAGAATGATGCAAGAATGGGATACAATTTATCCAGCATATGGTTTTGCAAAACACAAAGGATATGGTACAGCTTTTCATATAGAAGCAATAAAAGAAAATGGATTATGTTTAATTCATAGAAAGAGCTTTATAAAAGAAGATTGGCTTAAATAAACAAAGGAGAATTAATATGGATATAAAATCAGTTATTAATAAGAAAAGACATAGACATGAACTTAACAGAGATGAAATAAAATATTTTATAGGAAAATATGTAAAAAAAGAAATTTCGGATGCTCAAGCAGCAGCTTTGATGAGTTATATGTATATAAATGGTTTAACTTTAGATGAAATCGTTATGTTTACAGAAGAAGTAGCAGCATCTGGAGATAAATTAGATTTATCAAAATTTGCTTCACAATTAGTTGATAAACATAGTACAGGTGGAGTTGGAGATAAAATAACTTTGATTTTATTACCAATTATGGCAGCATTAGATATTCCTGTTGCTAAAATTTCTAGTAAAGGATTGGGAATTGCTGGAGGCACAATAGATAAATTGAATTCAATACCTGGATTTAATTCTGATCTTTCAATAGAAGAATTTGAAGAAATAGTTGAAAGAAATAAAATAGGTATAGTTGGACAAGATTTAAATTTAGCACCAGCAGAAAGTAAATTATATAGATTAAGAAATGAAATAGGTTGTAGAGATAGTATACCTCTAATTGCTATAAGTTTAATGAGTTTGAAATTAGCTACAGGAAGTCAAAAAATTGTATTTGATTTAACTTGTGGTAGAGGAACATATTTAAAAAATAGAGATGAAGCTAAAAAATTAGGAAAATTATTAGTAAGCATCGGTAAAAAATTGAAAAGAGAAGTTGCATATACAATAACTCTTATGGATGAGCCTGTTGGATTTGCAGTAGGAAATATATTAGAAGTAAAAGAAACAATTAAAGCTTTAAATGGTAAAATGGCAAAAGATATTCAAGATACAATTTTTACTTTAGGAAGTTTGGCTTTAGCTTTAGCTTTTGATGAAAAAGATATAAGCGAAAATACCAACAGAATAAAAGATGTTATAGTTTCTGGAAAAGCAATGAATAAATTTAAATTATTAATAGAAGCTCAAGGTGGAGACATTTCATATTTAGAAAGTCCAGATAAATTTCCAAAAGCTAAATATATTTTACCGGTTTACTCAACTGGTGATGGTTTTATAAAAGAAATAGATGCTGAAATGGTTGGAGATTTGGCTAGATATTTAGGTGCAGGAAGAATGAATGATAATAATGAAATTGATAATACATCAGGTTTTGTTTTTGAAAAGAAAATCGGTGATGAGATAAAAGTCGGAGAAATTTTAGCATATGTACATGCTAATGATGAAAATAAAGCTATATCAGCAGTAAAAAATTTAATTGAAGCATATAAATTTTCAGATAAGAAAATAATGCCAAAAAGTAGAATCTTAGATATTTATGGAATATAACAATTAAAGAAGAGGTGAATTGTATTGGATATTCTTAGTATAATAGAAAGAAAAAAAACTGCAAAAGAACTTACAAAAGAAGAAATTGATTATTTTATTCAAAATTATACTGTAGGAAATATAACAGATTATCAAGCTGCTGCTTTAATTATGGCAATTTGTATAAATGGAATGACTGCTGAAGAAATAGGTAATTTTACAATGTCTATGGCTAAATCTGGTGATGTTTTAGATTTATCTGATGTTGCTCCAAATACTGTTGATAAACATAGTACGGGTGGAATTGGTAATAAGATAACATTAATTTTAATGCCAATTGTTGCTTGTCTTGGAGCACCTGTTGCTAAAATGAGTGGAAGAGGCCTTGGAATAACTGGTGGAACAGTTGATAAATTACAATCAATACCAGGATATAGAACAGATATTGATATAGAAGAATTTAAAAATAATGTAAGAGAAGTTGGGATAAGTTTAATTTCATCATCACTTAACTTAGCACCAGCTGATAAAAAAATATATGCATTAAGAGATTGTATAGCTTGTACAAATAGCATACCATTAATTGCATCAAGTATAATGAGTAAAAAAATTGCTACAGGTGCAGAACATATTTTATTAGATGTAACTTGTGGTAGTGGCGCATTTATGACTAAAAAAGAAGATGCAAAAAAACTTGCTAAAATGATGTCTTTAATTGGAAAATGGACTAATAAAGATGTAAATTGTGTTATCACATCTATGGAAGAACCATTAGGATATACTGTTGGTAATAGTTTAGAAGTAATTGAAGCTGTAAAAGCTTTAAAAGGTGAAATGGCAGAAGATGTTAGAGAAATTGTTTTATATATGGGAGCAAAACTTTTAGAACTTGCCGGATTAGGGTCTAATTTAAAAGAAAATAAAGAAAAGATTTTAGAAGTTTTAGAAAATGGAAAAGCTTTTGAAAAATTTAAAGAAGTTGTAATTAGACAAAATGGTGATGCTTCATATTTAGATGATTTAAATAAATTTGAAAAAGCACCATTTATTATGCCAATAATAGCTGATAGAGCGGGTTATGTAAAAAAAATTGATGCAAGAACAATTGGTGAAATTTCTATAGAATTAGGTGTAGGTAGAAAAAGAAAAGAAGATGATGTGGATCATAGAACAGGAATTGTATTTAATAAAAAAGTTGGTGATAAAGTAGAAAAAGGTGACATTCTTGCATATGTACATGCTAATAATGAGCAAATAGCTATTTGGGCAGTGAAAGAAATAGAAGAAAAAGCATATAAAATTGTAAATAATAAAGTTACTAAAAGAAATGTTATTCTTGCAGTAGATGTTTAATAAATGTAGTATAATATAGAATATAATTGTAAAAAATACTAATGAGAAAGGAAGTTGAGAATTTGGAAAAGACAGAAGGAGAAGTTTTAAAAGAAAAACTTTTTAATAAAAGAGAAAATATTTGGAATTCTTCAAATGAAGAAGAATATAGAGAAATTTATAAATTTGCTGATGAATATATGTATTATTTAAATCAAGGAAAAACAGAGAAAGAAATAATACATTTTTCAAAAGAAATATTATTAAAAAATGATTTTAAAGAATTATCTAGTATGGAGACTTTAAATCCTGGAGATAGAGTATTTTGGGTAAATAGAAATAGAAATTTATTTGCAGCAGTTATAGGAAAAGAAAGTATGGAAAAAGGTTTAAATATCGTTGCTGCACATAGTGATTCTCCAAGAATAGATTTAAAACAAAACCCATTATATGAAGATAATGGATTTGGACTTTTAAAAACACATTATTATGGTGGAATAAAAAAATATCAATGGGCAACAGTTCCATTAAGTATGCATGGTGTTATAGTAAAATCAAATGGTGAAAAAATAACAGTATCTATTGGTGAAAAAGAAGAAGAACCAGTATTTTATATATCAGATTTACCACCACACTTATCAGCAGCATTTCAAAATGACAGAAAATTAGTAAATGGAATAGAAGGAGAAGAATTAAATATTTTAGCAGGCTCAATTCCATTTGATGATAAAAAAATATCTGAAAAAGTAAAATTAAATATTTTAAAAATATTAAATGAAAAATATGGAATTAAAGAAATTGATTTTACTAGTTCAGAACTTGAATTTGTTCCAGCTTTTAAAGCAAGAAGTGTTGGTTTTGATGAAAGTATGATAGGTGCTTATGGACAAGATGATAAAGTTTGCTGTTACACAGGATTAAGAGCTATATTAGAAACTAGAGAACCAAATAAAACAGCTTTATGCATTTTAACAGATAAAGAAGAAATTGGTTTTATTGGTGTAACTGGTATGGAATCTCGTAGTTTTGAAAGATTTATAATTGATATGTTAGAGAAAAAAGGTGAAATGTCAGCTGGCATGGTAGAAAAAGTATTTTCTAATTCTAAAGTTTTATCAGCAGATGTTGATGCCGGTTTTGATCCAACATTTAGTAATGCATATGACCCAAGAAATGCGTCAAAACTTGGATGTGGAATGTGTATTTGTAAATATGGTGGCTCAAGAGGTAAATCGGGTTCTTCAGAAGCTCCTGCTGAATTTGTTGCAGAAGTAAGAAAAGTTTTTGAAGATGCTGGTGTTAAATATTTATCTTCAGAACTTGGAAAAGTAGATAAAGCTGGTGGAGGAACAATTGCAATGACATTTGCTGCAAGAGGAATGGAAGTTGTGGATTGTGGAGTTCCAGTATTATCAATGCATTCACCATATGAATTAACAAGTAAAATTGATGTGTATAATGCATTTAAAGGATATAGAGCATTTTTAAATAAATAAATTTTTTAAGCATATTAAACTAAAATTTAATATGCTTTTTTTATTTTTATAAATAATAGTTGATAAATGATAATAGAAAAATGTAAAATATAGATATAAATTTAAAATGGAGAAACAATATGATAAACGAAATTGAAGAAGCTATAAAAGAAGAATTAGATATAAAAAATATTACATTTGAAAATGAAGAAGAAGAGTTAAATTATTCTAAAATTGAATTTAAAAATTGTAAATTTGAAAAATGTAAAATTAGTGGAAGTGTTGAAAAATCATTTTTTACAGATTGTATATTTATAAATTGTGATTTTTCAAATGTTAATTTTAATAATTCTGATTTTGTAAGATGTGATATAAAAAATTCAAAATTTGTTGGATGTAATTTAGTTGAAACAAAGTTTTATAAAGTTAATATTGAAGAATGTAATTTTAATTACTCTAATTTTAGTGAAAGTGTTTTGAAAGATGTGAAATATATTGAAGTATTATTAAATAATTCGTATTTTGATAATACTGGCTTACAAAAAGTAGAATTTGATAAATGTGAATTAATAAGAGGAAGTTTTTATAAAACTTCTTTAAAAGGAATTGATTTTTCTAATTCTATAATTGATGGAATTGGTGTTGATATTGGTCTATTGAAAGGCATTATTGTAAATGAGTTTCAAGCATTAGAATTATCTAAATTGTTAGGAATAGTAATTAAATAAAATGTGATGATTATGTGTAAAATATTGAAAGATAAGCTTTATTTTGATATAATTTAATAATCATTTTTAAAATTACTAATAAAAGTAATATATTTTAAGAGAGGTAAATATGGTTGATTTAAAAGTATTATTAAGTGAAGAAGAGATTCAAAAAAGATTAGGAGAATTAGCAAAGGAAATTGATGAGTATTATCAAGGAAAAGAAATTATTGTACTTTGTGTTTTAAGAGGTGCAATATATTTTATGGTTGATTTAACTAAAAAGATGATTACACCAATGCAACCAGATTTTATTAGATTGGCAAGTTATGAAGGAACTGAAACTACAGGAAAAATTAATATACTTGATGATTTAAAAGAAGATATAAAAGGAAAAAATGTATTAGTAATAGAAGATATTATTGATACTGGATATACATTGAAATTTTTAAAAGAATATTTACTTGAAAAAGAACCAGCTGATTTAAAAATTGCTGTACTTGCAGATAAAAAAGAAAGAAGAGAAGTTGAAGTAAACGTTGATTTTGTGGGTTTTGAAATACCTAATAAATATATAGTTGGTTATGGGTTTGATTATAACAATAGTTGTAGAAATTTGACATATATAGGATATATTGAAAATTAGTAAAAATGGAGTAATAAGTATGTTTGATATAGAAGCAGAACTTAAAAAATTACCAGATAAACCTGGTGTTTATATAATGAAAAATAAACAAGATGAAGTTATCTATGTTGGAAAAGCTGTTGTTTTGAAAAATAGAGTTAGACAATATTTTAGAAAAAATAATAAAACAGCAAGAATAGAAAAAATGGTTTCTTTAATAAATCATTTTGAATATATAGTTGTTGGTAGTGAAGATGAAGCTTTAATTTTGGAATGCAATTTGATAAAAAAACATAGACCTAAATTTAATGTTTTACTAAAAGATGATAAAACATATCCATATATTTGTGTAAATATTAAAGACGATTATCCAAATGTGTATATGACTAGAAAGATTTTAAATGATGGTGCAAAATATTTTGGTCCATACCCTAGTGTTACTGCAGCTAGGGAAATGATAAATTTTATTAAAGAAAAATTTCAAATAAGACAATGTAAACAATTTAAAAACAAAGATAGAGCTTGTTTAAATTATCATATAAAAAAATGTTTAGCTCCATGTATGAATTATGTTTCTAAAGAAGATTATAAAAAGCAAATAGAACAAATAATGTTATTATTAGATGGAAAAACAGATAATATTATTAAGCTTGCAAAACAAGAAATGAAAGAATATTCTGAACAAATGGAATATGAAAAAGCAGCGACTATTAGAGATAGAATTATGGCAATTGAAAGAGTTTCAGAAAAACAAAAAGTTGCTAATATATCAGAAAATAATATAGATGTTATTGGTTTATATAAAAATGAAGTTTCTGTATGTGTTGAAATTTTTTATGTACGTTCAAGTAAAATGATAGGAAGAGATCATTATTTCTTTGATGAATTAAAAGATATGGAAGAGTCTGAAATTGTTTCTGGATTTATAAAACAATTTTATATGACAAGTTTAGATATTCCAAATAAAATAATGATTAGATACAATTTAGAAGAAAAAGAAATTTTAGAGAAGTGGCTTTCTGAAAAATCAGGAAGAAAATTAGAAATAAAGAGTCCTCAAAAGGGTGAAAAATTACGTTTTGTAGAGATGGCAGAAATGAATAGTAAAATAACTTTAGAAAATAAAGTTAAAGATAAAACAGAACTTTTAACAGAATTAAGAGATGTATTATCATTAGAAAAAATGCCACTTAAAATCGAAAGTTTTGATATATCAAATATATCTGGTCAATTTATAGTAGCAGGTATGTGTGTGGCTCAAAATGGTGTTATAAAAAGAAATCTTTCTAGAAGATTTAAAATTAAAACAGTGTTTGAACAAGATGATCCTAGATGTATGAAAGAGGTTGTAGAAAGAAGATTAAAACATTCTATCGAAAATCCTAAAGGCGGATTTGGTATATTACCAGATTTGATTTTAGCAGATGGTGGTATAACACAAATAAGGGCTATAAAAGAAGCAATACAAAATTGTAACGTTGATATTCCTGTTTTTGGAATGGTTAAAGATGATAAACACTCAACTAGAGCTTTGATAGATGAAAATAGAAAAGAATTTGTTATTTCAGAAAATTTAATGAATTTTATTACTAATCTTCAAGATGAAGTACATAATACAGCAATTGAATATCATAGAAAAGTAAGAGAAAAAGAAATGACAAAATCTAAACTAGATTACATTGAAGGAATAGGCGAAAAGAAAAGGACCGAACTTTTAAAAGTATTTGGAAGTGTTAAAAAAATTAAAGAAGCAAGTATTGAAGATTTGATTAAAATTAAAGGAATTAATGAAAAACTTGCTCAAAAATTAAAAGAAGAATTATAAAATGTAGAAATAATAAAAATAATGTAAATAAAATTAATATAATAAAAGTCATAAAATATTATGAAAAAGCATATATACCAATATATATAAATATGTAATAAATTTTGGAGGTATATATGGATAATAGTAAATATTTATTTTGGCTTATGATTGCTACTTTAATTTGTGTTGGTATGCTTGCAGTATTAATGTATAATTTTGTTCAAGTTTTAGTAGCAGGATTTTAAAAGGAATAATATATGGAAATAATAGTAGGAAAATTAGCTGGTTTTTGTTTTGGAGTTAATAATGCAGTAACAAAAGCTGAAGAAATAGTAAAAAAAGAAAAGGACGTATATTGTGTAGGTGAAATTGTACATAATAGACAAGTAGTAGATAGTTTAGAAGCTTTGGGTATGAAAACAGTAGATGATGTAGAAGAAGTGCCTAATGGAAAAAATGTTATTTTTAGGTCTCATGGGATGCCAGAAGAAGCATATAGACAAGCTGAATTAAAACAATTAAAAGTATATGATTTAACTTGTCCAAGTGTAAAGCTTTTACATGATAAAGTAATTAAAAATAAAGATAAATTTTTTATAATATTAGTCGGAAAAAAAGAACATCCAGAAAATATAGGCACTATTAGTTTTGCTGGAAAAAATAGTTGTATTTTGGGGGATGAAGATGATATTTTAGAATGTTATCAAAAATATGAAGAAAGTGAATTGAAGGATGTATATGTTTTATTTCAAACTACATTTAACATGAGTAAGGCTGAAAAAATAAGTGAAGAAATAAAACATGAATTTTATGAAACTGATGTTATAATAGATAATACTATTTGTAATGCTACAGAACAAAGACAAAAAGAAGTAAAAGAAATAGCACAAAGTGTGGATAAAATGGTAATTGTAGGTGGGAAAAATAGTTCAAATACATTGAAGCTTGCGCAAATTTCTAAAGAATTTTGTGGGTATGTATATCATGTAGAAACTGAAGAAGAATTAGATTTAAAATTATTTGAAAAATCAGATAAAGTTGGAATAATGGCAGGTGCATCTACACCTAAAGTTAGTATTGAGAATGTAAAAAAAGTTTTAAATAATATAATTTAATAAATATGTTTTTATAACACGCTATTTCGGTTGACATAACTGCAATGGCGTGTTATAATTTTAAAGCAAATTTTTTGCAAAAAAAATCTTATATGGTAAAGGAGACTTGAAACCAATGGACAACATGAAGAAAGCGTTTGACGCAAGTGAATTCTTGAATCGGTTAGGCATCGAGGACAAGCTGAACGAATTTCTTGACAGTGAGGAGGTAAAGACAAAGCTTCTGCCGAAGTACGAGGGCGTTAAGGCAAATGTGACTGAAGCTTTGGCACGTCTGCCCGAGAAGAACCGTGAAGCCGCAGAAAAACTCATCGCAGATAAGTTTGAAGGAATGACTGAGGAAGTCTTCGTTGAAGTTGTTTTGGGCAAATTTAGCGAGGATATCGGTTATGCTCTGTACATGCTGAACAAGTATCTGGATGTTACTGCTGTTACGCAGCAACTGTTGGAGGCTGTGGCTGAGAAAACTGCGCTGCAGAATCGTCTGGAGGAAATGGCTGTTGAATTGGCAGATGCGCTTAGGCGCAATTTGAAGGCCTCTCTCTTTGGGCTGTGCAGTCAAGACTGTGAAAGTGAAGACGAGGTAGAAGAGATTTTGCATGCCATTTTCGATGGAGACGAAGATGTTCCTGTGGTGGTCACTGTTGAAGGCGCAGAGGATTTAGCTGAAGCTTTTGCAGCTTTTGCAGCAGATTGCATTTTTGGTCGTCGTGGTGATGACGAAGAAGACGGTTGCTGCTGTGGTGCCGGTGAAGGCGAGTGTGGCTGTACTGATGGTGCCTGCTGTTGTGATGATGCTACATGTGCTGAGTGCGAAGGTGGAAAGAGTGAAGGTTGTACCTGCGGTGGCAATTGTGACTGTGAAGATCATGAAGGTTGCGATTGTGGCTGTGGTAATTGCTCTGAAAACTCTGAGGAAAGTAAGTAATCAAGTTGTTTGAAATATGATGAAATTAACGAAGGCTCTTGCAGACGTATAAATTCATCATATAAGCTCCGATTTGCGTCATGGGGAGGTCCCCATGACGCTTTTCCTATATAAAGTATTTTGTTTTTATGAAAAATGTTGTATAATATATATGTTTTTAAAGTTTTAATAAATAAATATAATTTTAATTATAATTTTTATATTATTTTAAATATACAAGGAGAGTAATATGAATATTGCAAATGAATGGAAAGATTATGAAATATTAGATATGGCATCAGGAGAAAAATTGGAAAGATGGGGAAATATATATTTAGTAAGACCTGATCCACAAATTATTTGGAAAGAGAAAAGTTTCCCTAAAAAATGGAATGAAGCTAATGCTGTATATAATAGAAGTTCATCTGGTGGTGGTGGTTGGAATTATAAAAAAAGATTACCAGATGCATGGCAAATAAAATATAAAAATTTAACTTTTAATATAAAGCCAATGGGCTTTAAGCATACTGGATTATTTCCAGAGCAAGCTGTTAATTGGGATTGGATGATTAATAAAATAAAATCAGAAAAAAGAGAAATAAAAGTTTTGAATCTTTTTGCATATACTGGTGGTGCGACAGTTGCTTGTTTATCAGCGGGGGCTTCTGTATGTCATGTTGATAGTTCAAAAGGAATGGTAGCTTGGGCTAAAGAAAATGTTGCATCTTCAGGACTTTCTGATAGACCAGTCAGATTTATAATAGATGATGTTACAAAATTTGTTCAAAGAGAAATAAGAAGAGGAAATAA
>JAEIGA010007780.1_pt1 | contig 16258 bp, 30 predicted proteins | sample 9270691 | NCBI WGS metagenome assembly JAEIGA01 (sample SAMN17057246, study PRJNA624740) | gut metagenome | biome: biome; isolation source: fecal sample | host: Bos grunniens | place: China: Xizang | collected 2019
ATTTAAGACTTTCATCATCAATTTGACGTGAGCAACGGAGCATTTCACCAAACGAACCGCCAACATAGTCTTTAATAGGTTGCGGTAGGGTATCAAAAATCTCACGCGCCTTTGCTTTGGCTTTATCACCTTGCGAAACACCGCTTTCGTCAGTAAATGTGTAGTGAAATCTTTGTTCTAAATCGTTAATTTTCCGCAAAGCAGATACATACACCGCCCAAAGTTCATTTTGATTGACTTTCGGTTGCATTTGCTCAATTTTTTTGATTATGTGTGCAGGTGTCGGCGGTTGTTCGCACTCTTTCATACACAGTAATAAAGCATTATTTATTATTTTATCATCATAATCTTGTAATAATAATAGCCACGTCTTTGCCAATACCTCTATATTGCCGTCTTTGGCATAGTACGGATATACGCTTTTTATGGTCGCTATTATTACCGCCATATTCTTTTTTGTTGCCATAATTATTCGACTTCCTCTTTGATTAAAATTGTAGATGTGGTTGTAGTGCTACCACATTGACTTGTAATTGTAGGTGCAATATCCTCTATTTCATAACAATTATATGGATTGAATAGGGGGGGATATAGCCATATTCTTTATAAAACTTTCTATATTTATTCAATACAAAGTTATTCATAGCATTTCACCGAATATTGCTTCTAACACCGCAACTACAATACTGTTTCCTGCTTGTTTATATAGTTGGCTATCTGAATTAACCTTACTTGCTTTTTCAAAATCTTCATCGTCAAAGTCCATAAGGCGAAAACACTCTTTGGGTGTAAGTTTTCTTATTCTCACATTTTCGCTCTCGTTGACTTGGTAATTATAACTGCCATTTGGTATTTGTGCAGGGTGACACATAGCAATTTCTTCGCTATCATAAATGCGGTCTTGCTGATACCATTGTGTGCCACCGTTTGACTTTTTCTCACCAAATCCACCAACTAATTTAGGCTCGTTTTCGTTCATAGGCGTACCCCCCCCGATATTTTGTATGCAAAATGTTCCACTACCCATACTACTGCACCCACAAGTAATAGTGCCTACAATATTTGAGTTTATTTCTCTTTGATTATAATAATCATATACTTTTATATTGTTATTTATCATTTTGGCTTTCCTCTATAAGTGCGATTTTTACCTCTTGATTACCCCCCCCACAAGTTGTCACACAAGGGGATATACCGTCAACGGAATAAACCCTACGGCAAATATCGTGAAGTTTATCCCACTTTCCGCCCGTCATTATTCCGTAAATCTTGCACTCTGCATTATTGTTTTTCATTTTCAAGCTCCGTTTCTTCCCATATCAATATATGTTGATAGTTCACACAAGCGTCTATTGTAGGGCAAATTTCGGTGTCTTGCACACCCCCCCGAACCAACCGTGACCGAACCGGACTATCTTATACTTTTTCTTTTCCAAATTCCAAAACTCCGTTCATACTTTGGTTGCCAAAGCCTTTGTAATCTCTTGCCATAAGAGTATTGGCTATATTAGTTGTTCTCTCCAACTGTGTCGCTTGGTTCGACAACAATATCCCAACTGTGTCGGTCAAGACTTGCTCTGCCTCCTGCTCTAACTGTGTGACCGACCTCTCTCTCTCTCTCTCTCTACATTAACAAATTGTGAACAAGTTATTAGTTTTTCTGTTGCTTTTTCAGAAATATAATATTTTTCATCAACTGTAGGCTCTAATAAATCTTTTAATTTAAGTTTAAGAGGTATAGTATCGGGAAATTCATAATAATAATCTCCCAAAATGCTCACACAAAAAGTTCTGTTTCTATTCTGTGGAATACCGAAGTCCTTGCTATTCAAATCTTTATAATAGTTCTTATATCCCAAACTTTCTAACTTCCGCAGCCACGCATTGAAATCGTCAATATTATCTTCACTATGCACTTGCGGTACGTTCTCCATAAGTAAAACTTGTGGGAGTTCGTCACACTCGTCAAGCAACCTTTCTACTTCCCATAGCAAACCCGACCTTGTGCCACTATCCTTTGACATACCTTTGCGGTTTCCGGCAATAGATAAATCTTGGCAAGGAAAAGAGTATGTTAATATATAAATATATTTATCTGTATCGACAATATTAAGGTCAACTTTATGCAAATCTCTAATATCACTCAATTGGAAACAAGTGCCGTGAATTGCATTATAACTCTTTACTGCAAATGGGTCAAATTCACAAGCAACCCAATGTTCAAATTCCACACCGAGCCTTTCCAATGCTTTAGCTTGTGCCCCTATCCCTGCAAATAGTTCTATAAGTCTTATCGGCTTATCAATTTTAAAAGGTTGACTTCCGTCAAACATACTAACTTGTGCCATAATTATACTCCTTTGATTTAATTTTCGGGTGCTTCGTTTCCCCAACAATCCCAATTTTTTCTACTATTTCTTGCATATAATTCTAATTTATTATAATGTGGATATAGACTTTCTATAATTTCATAAGCCTTAATGGGTTTTTTACTATGCTTTGTCACTTTTTCGGTAAAAACAGTATGAAATTTCCCTCTAAAATCTTTTGATACGGGAGTTAATTTTCCCTTATACATATACAACAAATATTCGTGTCCGTACCTAACTGTAAATGCTGAAGGAATACCCGTAATTTTATTCCATATCATTCTTGCGTGAAGTTTGTAACCTAAACCTTCAGCAATTTTTTGTGCTTCAAAAAGGTATTTATCAATAGTCCACAAAAACAAAACGCTATCATCAGTAGTTAAAGATGTTGCTTTTCTTAAATGGTTTTCGATTTCTTGAAGGCTTATAGTAGAATAAGGGAGTTCTATACCGCTACTATTAGGTCTTACTTTCTTTTTACCCCCCCCCTTGATTGTTTCCAAGGTGGGTCTGCATAAATAATTTTATATTTCTTATCCGTATTAAAAATATCTACTTTCATACTCATTCACCCATAATCTTCTTATAATCTTCAGTACCCTCAATTAAAGTTTGAAGGTCAGTATCGTTTTCAATAAACTTATTCAAATCTTCCACCGTGCTTTCCAAAGTATTGGCTTTTTTAGTTTTAGTGATAGGCTCGTTAAGATACCCCTCAAATTTATTTCCAAACAGAGTTTCGGGTCTTAAATACTTCGCAAATTCCGTACCGAGCCAACAACTGCATTTTTTATCAATTACGGTTATGCAATCTTGCACAGAATAGTTTTGGGTAGTGAGCAGACCTTTCAAAAGGCTCTGTGTCTTTTTGGAGTTCGGCTTGAAATTCACATTTGCCTTTTCGTTGAGATAGCCGACTATATAAATAATATCGTTTCTAATATCATTATCTTTAATAGAATTATCTATTTGTGGTGTAGTTGAATACACACCCTTGTGTAGTTGACTACATACCCCTTGTGTAGTTGAATACACACCCTCGCATTGTTGGAAATTGCTGTCAACAAGGCATTGGTACATTTTGCCAAAACCATAATAAGAAAAGTTGCCGCCAATTTTAACGATTTTATTTGTCAATATTCCAAATTCACATAGTTTTTGCAATCTATCAACTAAAGCTTGTTTCTTTATATCTAATAATGGTAAATCTTCTAATAGTTTCTTATATTGTACCCAAGCATATTGAGAACCGTCAATTTCCACCTTTATCATTTGCGGATAAAAGTCAACAAGCCACCTCAAAATTAGCAAGTCGGTAGCGTCTATTTTTATTTCTTTTTCTTTGCCACCGCAAACAACTTTTTTCTTGAATTTCAATGCTTGTTGTTGACTAAAGCCATTAATTGTGTATTTCACTTTCTTCCACCCCTATTAAAATAAAAAGCACTTTACTTTCCTTGTGGCAGCAAGGTCGGTAAAATGCTTTTTTGTCGGTCAATATTCGTTTGTAAATCAGTTAATACTGCCATATCAACCGACATATTTAGAGTTTGGTTATGCGCAAAACTCTGTAAATAATTATATCAAATAAAATATAATTTGTCAACTATTTTCTCCGTTTATGCTTTGTTTTTTTGAGATAAGTGTCACAAAAGTTAATTCTGCTCTCTACAATGAGTTTACCTATTCTCTCTTTTTCAACTATTTCTGCCCTTTTTATATCGTGGTTTTTCTTCCACTCAATATAATCTTGGCAATTAGAATGGCAAAATGCAGTTCTTTTTTTACAATCTTTACAAGGTGAAACATCATACAGAAACATTTGTTATCTCTCCAAAACATTAAAATTTAAACTACAAACGATTTTTAGTTTTGCAATATAAATTTACTCTTATTTAATAAAATCTTTTCTTAACTTGAATTTGCCTACAATTTGAACATTAAAACGGCAAATCTCCGTCATTATCAACCTCAATAAAATCTAAATCAGTTTTCGGTTGTGCATTTGCAAGGTTATCCGCAACTGTTTTCAATGGGTCAACCTCAACATTCACATCTGCCGACTTTTTGCTTTCCATAAATTGAGCGTTATTCACAACAACCTCAAATGCGGTGCGGTTTACACCGTCTTTATCCATATACTTTCTTGTTTGAATACTACCCTCAATACCGATAAGGTTGCCTTTCTGAAAATATCGGCTAACAAATTCAGCGGTTTGACGCCAAGCAATAAGGTTTATAAAGTCCGTTTGCTTTTCTTCGCCTTTCTTATAATTGCGGTCAACGGCAATAGAAAAAGTGCATACAGAAGTTCCACTTGGGGTGGTTTTGAGTTCGGGGTTTGCGGTTAATCTTCCTGTTAATACTACAAGATTAAACATAATTTATCTCCTTTCATCATACGCTTTCGTGAAGTACATATTGGTTTAATACCGATTTGCAGATAGTCCATATCATAAGACCCATTTCCTCTTTAGGCAAGAAACAAATTTTAAGGTCATAATTAGCCATAAGAGTACACATAGTATTATAATATGACTTCTCATTATAATCATTTCGGTAGTTATGGGTGACAATATCGTGCCACCCACCTTGTTGCTCTATCAACAAAAACTTATTTTTGATATTCTGCGACCTTTTTAGTTCGTAATGGAAAGCCTCGTTGTTTATGCTACCGGCAAGTTCTGTAAGTGAATTTTTCCTTTCTAAGAAAAGTTCATCGGTGAAATAGGTGTCTTTTTCAAACCCTAATTCCTCATTTTTGGGTATCATAAAGCAATAGTCACCCGTTTTTAATGCCCTATCAATATATTTTATATTATGCTTATCGAAATAAGCCTTAATATGCTCGTTTTTCTGTTCGTTGGTAGTGCAAACAATGGTAATGCTTTTAACAAGTTCGTTCCATTCTTTTTTAGTGTAATAAGGTTTTATAACACTCACCCCTAAATGAAGTCGCTATCGGTATCGTCAAAGGTATCGCCAATATCTTCAAAATCTGCCGTAGGACTTGCCCCTTTATTTCTTAACAATGCGGTAACATTGAAGTTATTAAAATACTTATCTCCCACTTTTTTGGTGGAAAGAGTTGCATTTTTAATATCAAGAACTTCGATAGTATCTCCCACAGAAGGTTTGAAATCGTTATTAGCCGCCCACAAGGTTATCTTATCGTTGCCCTCGGTTTTGCAAAAGCACCAATCACCCTTTGGACTATTACCCGACTTGACTTCCTTTACGGTCAATACCGCACCTTTTTCAATTTTATTCGCCATTAGTTATTCTCCTTATCAAGTTCAATGGTAACAACGGAATTTTCGTTTTCGTAACCATTGACATCTTGTATTTCGTCAATGGTCTGCACACCTAAAAGCACTTCGGGGCAATATGTTCTTGCAAAGAAAGAACCTGCCCTATAAGCCAACATTTGCTTAGGCATTGTCAACCATTTTGAGCCATTCTTTGTACTCCAACCTTCATTTTTTGCCATTTCAAGTGTTATTTCAGTTCCCTTTAATAACTTTCCGTCAGAAAGTCTTGTTGCTTGTGCGTAGCAACCGCCACCACCATTTTCGGTATATATGAAATCTAAAGGACTAAATTTACCACAATTATTAACTGCGGAAATTGCAAAAGAACCGCTCCAACCGGGCTTCCCTTTAACAACATAAAGGTTCTGTGCCACAAGGAGAGGACTAACCCTCATTCTATTAGCAATATCTATCGCAATAAGACAGTTTTCGGGGTGTCCTATATACTGTTCGGGCAATAGAGCAGACTTTGAAAGCATATTTGCGACTTTCATCGCCGCGTTCATCGACTTGGTATCGTTCCACATTGACATACCATATTCAACTGTGGCTTGGGGTTTTGCCATAATTTCTCCCTTATTCTGTTCGGCATTTTCGTTTCCTAAGTTTACGTTATTTTCCATTATTTTTTCTCCTTTTTATTTTTCTTTTTAAAAGCATTATTTAGACTAAGACAAGCCATAAACAATTCGGGGTTATCTGCGTATTGTGTGAGTTTATATTTTCCGTCTTTTTTCAAATGCAGAATTGCAAGAAAACCGACTTTATTTTCCACAAGGTTTTCTTCAAGTAATTGAGCATAAGCAGGTAACTGAATTTGAGCCAACACCTTTTGTACCGCACTACTACTTTTTAGGTCAATAATAGCCAACATACCTTTGCAGTTTGAAATATCAGCCTTGCAATGCTTTTTGACCGCAGAAATAAAATCATCATCAATTTCATAAACTCTGTCAAGCGTACCTGCATAGGAATAAACTTCACTTGCAAATGACTTTTCCACAAATTTATATTTTTTAATTTTAAAATCTTTGCGGAATTTAATATAAGCATTTATATATTCGGCATATTGCGAGGAAATATCACATTTGCCCTCAAGGTCTATCTGCTCGGTTGCCTTATGTATTTCCGTACCTCTTTCACAAGCCTTATCAAGAGTATATTTAGATATATCGTTATTATATACTTCTCTACTTGCAAATCTCGATATTTCAGAAACAGAAGGCATTTCAATTCCGTCAAGTTCGTACCTATGCCCCTCGTCATAAAATTTAAGTTGAGCCATTATTTTTCTCCAATTCTTCTAAACATTCTTGACAATATCCGTCTTCAAGTTCGTATTCGGTGAAGTATTCTTCACATTCTTTACAAGGATAGCATACCTCAAAACTACTTCCGCAACAAGGACTTTGCGAACCACAAGCGCAACGGGTGTAACTCATACCATACGGCACATAGTCATATAGTATTTCGGGTTCGTCAAAAACCGCACCACAATCATTACACTTAAATTTAGCATTTTCATTCAGTAGTTCCATTGTTTTCTCGTTCCTCTATTTTTTTCTTCAACCAATTTCCGTATTCGTCCCCGAAGAAATCCTTTATAAATTCGCAAGAACCGGGAAAATACAACTCAGTAGAATTTGTTAAATCTACAAGAACGCTTTTGTTTTCAACTTCTTTTTTGATAGTTTCTAACTTTTCTTTAGCCAAAATAAGTTCTTTGTATTCTTCCGTTGTAATCATTACCATACCCATAAAATTTTACTCCTTTTTTTCAAATTTAGGCACAACGTAAGCTAGTCTAAAAACTTCGTGTTCCAATTTTTTGTTTTCTTCTTCAAGTGCCTTACATCTTTGTTCGCATTTGTCTTTTTTAAGTTCAATTTTATTTGACCTATATAAAACTATAAGAGATATTATATAACCCGATACTAAAATTGATATGTAAAAAAACAATTCCAATAAAGACATATTATTCCTCCTTTTTCGTTAAAATTATTGCTTGTTTTTTTAGGTCAACCGACATTACCACAGTATCGCCACCCGATATACCCAAAAGTTCTCTATGAGCCATTGGGATATTGATAGTAACATTAGTCTTTGTCTGCTGAACCTTAATTTCTCGCTCTAATATAAGTGTCACTCCCCTTTCGTTTGGTGTAACCACATTCTATCACATAAAAACTCATTTGTCAACTATTTTTTAAAATATTTTTTTGCGCAAAGAAAAAAGCACCCCATACGGAGTGCCTTTTCCCAAAAAAGAAGTATAATAATATGAAAGGGGTGACCCTATATAATATTATAACCCACATTTTTGAATTTGTCAAGAAAATTATGCTTTTTCCATAATTTTCATACATTCTTTGATTTTTTCGCGCTCGGCAGGGGTTTTAGCCTCTCCAAGCATTTCATCAAAAGATTGCATAATTCTGTCTTTGCCTTCGTCACGGCTATATCTACGGCTATAATCATCACGCTCACTATAGTCCTCGTTAGAGTAACCGTCACGGCTGTAGTGACCTCTCACATAGTGTTTACCTCTGTTTGCATAAGAAGAACCGCCTTCGTAGGAAGAGCCTCTATCATAAGAACCTCTTGCTTCCCATTCTCCGTCACGGCTATAACCTCTACCGCCACGTTCTGAGTAGTCACGGCTATACATAGCCTCACTATAACCGCCTTCTTCCAACATTTGAATTTTATCAATGTTTTTAATAGTATCGGTCATTTTGTGAATAACATCAAGAGAATTAACAGAAATATTGCCTTTTTTTTCATATTCCTTTAATTCTTTAATAAGCATTTCTTTGATTTTGTGCATATATATCGCTCCTTTCTTATGCCACTCGGTCAATAATGATGTTTGCATTTTGCACATCAATAGGTGTGGTTGCACTTGTATTTTCTACCGCAATAGAAACGCAACAACCAAAATCGCTGTCAATAAAGGTTTCAAGCGACACATTGAAGAAATCACCTATTGCCGCAGGAGTAACAATAGCGGTGGTGTTTCTCAACACTTCTCCATTATAAGTAAGCGAAATGGAGATAGGCTCAACAGTTCCACCTTCAGCAATCGCAATATTTCCGCTAAAATGCACTTTGTAGATTGCCTTGCAACAGTTTCTTTCACCACTAAGGGTAAAAATACCGCTATCGTCACGGTGGCTTATAAGACGCTTTTTACAAGCTCTTGCACCGTTATTAAAAATAATATTTTCATCGACCGCAACGGTCTGTACGGGAATATAACTATATTCAGCCGCCATAATAAATCATTCCTTTCGTAATTAAACAAGGCGATAGGTATAATATACCCTACCGCCTATTTTTCACATTATTGGCATTTAAGCCAAACAATCGCATTTAAGCGATAGTAGTTAGTTATTCAATTAGTAAGAACCGCAACCGCAACCGCTATTGCAAGGATTGGTATATGCGTAAGGGTTGCAAGTTATATAAGCAGGGATAGGACAAGGACGAAGTTCGTTTACAAGATAGCGATTCTGTCTTTCCTGTGAAGCGGCAAGACGAAGTGCCATATTTTCGTCACGAAGTGCCTGAGTTTTCTCTGCACTCATATAGTCGATTATGCGGTCACCAAGTTTGTCGATAGCCTGTAAGGTGTTGCAGTTGTAGGCTTGTGCGTCAAAGCGGTCCTGCATATTCATTTTTTCAAGGTCGCAGCAACAAGCAGAAATGTCCTTTTGGATAGCTGCAGTATTGAATACGGTCTGTGTGCCAACATCCTTAATTGCGCCCTTTACATCACAGCAACATTCGGCTAACTGTGATTGAATTGCATTGGTGTTCTGCAATGCTTGATAACCAAGGTTGCAAATTGCTCCGTCAAGAGTGCGGAAATTTCCGTTAAGGTTGTTGGTTAATTGGAAAGTAGCGTCGCAAATGCCGTTGTTAATTCCGTCAAGTTTGCGTTCGATAGTTGCAAAGTCGGTTGCAAGTACATAGTTTTCACCTACGCCACTTCCACCGCCGTAGCCACCGCCGTAGCCACCGAAACCTCTGCCTCCCCAACCAAAGAGGAGCAGAATTACTATCCACGCCCAATCGTTTCCATTGCCAAACATACCGCCGTCATTGTTACGGGTAACGGCTGCTACATCAGCAGCAGATAAAGTAGTGCCTTCTGTCATAATGATAATCTCCTTTATAAATTTAATTTATTAACAAAATCTGCGCAGATTATTGTTTATTATCTTTTCGGCATAAGAGCCGCAATTTGTTGAGCAATAGGCATAAGTTGGTTAAACTGTGCTTGTGACATAGTTCCGTTATTTAACATTTTTTGAACCTCTGCCTTTGCATTCCCTTGAAAGTTGTTCCTAAAATCTTGTGCTTGTTTAATAATATTATTTATATTATTTTGTTGAGAATATTGATTAAATAGAGGGTTTGCCATATTTATTCCTCCGTTTTTGAATTTTTGGTAGATTTAGGGGTAGATTTAACCGATATTGAAGAATATTTATCTTCTAAATCGGATAATCTGCACATAATTCCTTGTATTTTTTCGTTTGTAGCGGTTAATTCTTCTTTTGAGATAAATTTATCACCACATTGGCAAGTATGCTCTGCGGAAGATTTTGGGGTGTTTTCGGTACGCTCGGTAAAGTCAAGCACTCTCATAGAGGGTACACCGTTCATATCTGCCGTTTTCAGATAAATGGTTGGGTTTTCACTATCCCATAACGTAACTGTATTGTTAGGTGCTACCAAATAAGCCTTTGCACCTGCTTCGCCTTGCACCCAAATGATGTCATTGTTGCTCTGTGTGGATGGCGCTATAGGGTTTTGAATAGGTGTAGGTTGTGTGGGTGGCTGATAAGGTTGCGAAAATTGGTTTTGATTATCTGCCATAGTAGGCATTGTAGGTGTCTGCATAGGGTTAAAGTAACCCCCTCTGTAGAATGGTGCATAATTTCCGTAAGCCATAGATTATTCTTCCTCTCTTTTTTCAAAATAATATAATGGAATTTCGTCACCGCTATCCCAAGTGTCAAAATATTTTCCGTTCTCAACTGCAACAACGTGAGAACCCAAAGCCAAAATATAACAGCCTTGTGGGTGTTCGTCACAGAAATCTTTAACTGTGTAACAATCGGGGCAAGTATTAGGTATTATATTTCTTATATATCCTTTGCTTTTAAGATATGCTCCCCATACTGAATTTGCACTTGGCATATCTTTCATCATAATACCTTGAATTACCATACCCGAATATGTGTTTTCCCATTCTTGATTTAAAGCCTTTGAAATTGCTCTTACAGTACAATCACCAACTCTGCGGTTTTGTGGGTTAGCATTGTATTCAATAAACTCTGCCATTGGTATCTCCCCTCTCGTTTTTGCTATTTTTATTATATAAAAAAACAACCAACTACGATAGTCCGTAGTCGGTTGCTTATAGTGTTATTAAAGTGTATTATAAGTGTTTAAAAAGTTGTTCTTTGGCTTTGCCAACTCTTTTCTTTATCTGTTCCTCAGACAGAAAAAACTCTATAGACAATGAATAAAAAGCCACACCGTCAAGTAAGTGTCTTTCAAGCATTTTGCGGTCTTGTTCGTTATGTACCCATTCATTGATAAGATTAAGCCATTCTGAACGGCTTTTTCGGTTGACAATAGCCTCTGTTTCTTTACGCAAGGCTCGTCACTCCTTATCTTTTCTTCTTTCTTCGGTAGGTTTTAGTTCTTGTAACTCTAACCTTTTTAACTCTAATTCTCTGCTTAGCCATTTATGTCACCGTCATTTCCTATAAAGTTGTTGTTACCGCTTTCGTTGTCTTGCTCAATGTCATAAGTTATCGTTTCCGTAGTAACTGTTTCGGTAACAGTTTCCATAGAATTTTCATAAATAAGCCAAGCAAGGTTTGTACCTATAAGAGCAATAATAAGAGTAATAATAATTATAGTAAAGCATATAATTATATTTTTCTTTTCTCTTGTATGCCTTTCTTCACTTGCTTCGTGTGCAATAAATGAAATATCTTGCATTTGCTCTTTGAGTTCTTTAAGAGTGTCCTGCATTGTGATACCGCCTTTCGTGTTCGGTAATTTTCTTGTCAATTTCTTCGTGAAGTTCACCCGTATTTCGTGTGAGCTTTTGGTCTAATTTATCAACAGTTTTAATAAGTTGGTCTAATTTGGCAGTTATTTCGCCTTGAAAAAAAGCACTCTTTTCAACATCTGCATTACTTGTTTTTTTCTGTCCGGCAAAGTATGTAAGTATTGCTACTATTACGCCTATAACGGCAACGATTAAAGGTAATATCCATTCCATTGTGTTGCCCTCTAAATATGGGTTTTGTCGGTTGGGTTATTTACAATACCGAAAGCCACAAGCAACGGAAGTAAAACATTGAGTAGTCCGTCAAGAGTTTCGCTTATATCTATTCCGCAAAATTCTTTTACACAAAATGCAATAAAACTTGCTAACGATACCCATAACGCCCAAGACTTAAATCTTTTAAAAAATTCTTTCATAGCAATACCTCACTTATTTATCCATTCTAATATTAGTTTAAGCAAATTTTTGAGTGCCTTTGCAATAGTCATTTTTTCTTTTTCGGGTTGTTCTTCAACTGTAGGAATATCCTCTACCGCATTTTCGGGTTCAGTTGTTGGCTCAACTGAAGGAGTTTCGGCTTTAGGTTCTTCCTCTTTTTCGGGTTGATATTCCCAAATAAGCTTACCCGTATTGTCATACACATTATATCCATATTTTTGTGCTTCAGCAATAGCGTTTTGCAGAATTACAAAAGAGCCTTTTTGACCTTTGCTATCTTCCCAAGATTTTCTAACTTTGTATGTAGTTTCAACAATCTTTTTGAGTTTTACATCAAAGTTGTTAGCAATAAACTCAACTATGGCTTCGCTTGTTTGCTCAACAAATTCGTTACTAAGAATAATAGGCACGTCATAGTAACTATCCATAAAGCCATTTTCAATGAGCAAAGCGGTCATATCGGTAAGTACAAGCACGTCAAAATTGGCTTGACCGTAAGGATTTGACCTATTGCCTTTAAGACCCGTATGCTTTATCAATTTTTCATACAAATCTCTTTGCATAGTTCTTGTAGTGCCGTTTTTATCAAGTCCTTTACAAACATACACTACTGTACCGCCACCGCTAAAGCATTTAACACCATTTACCATAGTGTGACTTGAAGGCGATACTGCATTATGGTGGAAAGATATATAAATATCTGCTCCCCATTCGTTTGCTCTTTTGCACCTTTCAGGTCGGGATATATCCTTTTTGCCCGTCCTATCGTCAACTCTTAGAATTTCAATATTCTCATATCTTTCCAAGAGTTTTTTCTCAACGGCTTCGGCTTCAATACTATTTCTTTCCCATTCCCTTGTTTCTTTTGGGTCAAGAGCTTCTAGAAATCTTTTCCCTGCCGTATTTTTGCCGTGTCCTGCGTCTAATGCAATTTTTATTGACATTTACATCACCACTTGTATTATATTATCTATTTTATGAATTGTCAAGAAGTTTTTATGGGAGTAATCTTTCTTTAAAATTTTCTTCCATAGTTTCTTGTGGCATTTCGCTTTCGGGTATTTCGTGCCAGTTATTTGGGCTGTCGTTTTGGCCTAAGTAAATTTCTTTACTATAGGTTTCGCCGTTAGTTAGCACTTTGCCGTTGTCTGCGGTTAGTTTTCTTAATTCAATAGTAGTAATATTCATTATGCTATTGTCCACCCTTTCTGTGTTGCTATTGCTTTTTCGCTATCGGTTAATAACGCTTTACTGTCAGCGTGTAAAGTTAGCGTTTTTGTGGTAGTAGTTCCGCTAAAATCCTTTAAAGCATTTATTATACTCATAAGGCTATCGTGGGTGAGTTTATTGCTATCCGCAAAACTTATATCCGCACCTATGATACCCTCTATAGCGATATCTTCAAGAGCAACGCAAAATTTAAAAAAGTTAGTGTATGAAGTAATTTTTTCGGAAACAATTAATTTTTTTATCGTTTTCAAATAAAAACACGTGTAAAAGAAATTTCCTGCATTTGTGGAATTTGAAATATCTATATCAACTTTTGTATCTGTTATGTTTGAATAACCAAAACAACCATAGCCATTACCAACAATTACAATATTATATTTAGGTTGATAAGTTTCATCGTTCCACCCTATATTATAAAAAGCATTGGCATAATTTGTGCGGTTTCCATAATCTTGATAAACATCCCAAAACTTATCGTATTCCGCTTTTTGTCCTGCTTTGTAAACAGCATTGACCTTTTCGGGCAAATCACCCGATTTTATGTTTTCCGTTGTAGCGGTCTTTTCTCTTATGGTTTCACATACATTTGTATAATCATCCAACGGCATTACTGCGTATTTGCTCATTGTCCAATCACCGCCACATCAACAAAATTTTGAAGCACAATATCGGCTATTTCGGTTTTATCTGCAAGGGTAAGCACATAATCGTCACCCTTATCGCCTTTATCTCCTTTATCGCCCTTTTTTCCGTTAAATTTTCCGTTATCAGCGTCTGCCCTAACAGAATTTGCGGTATCAACGGCATTTTTGGAAACAGTTAAAATTTCGTCATAAACATTTGGTGTGGGTGGTTGTGGTGCTTCGCCATAAGTATCTGTGCCATACTCAATTTTAATTTCTTCGCTCCAAAGAGTAGGCAAGGTTTCGGTTTCAGTAGTGCCGTATGCACCAATTTTAAAACTTCCACTTTCGGCAAGAATTTCCCAAGGAATTTCAACTTCCTTTGACATATCGTACATTGGAATAACTATTGGTTCGGTACAAGAGTTTTCTACTCTTTTAAATACTATAGTTTTATTATACTCTTGCCAAAATTCGTCAAAGGTAATTGAGATTTTCTCTCCAACAGTACTCCTTACTATAGTGGGAATAGGTTGCAGGATTTCAATTTCTTTTTCTTTTACAAGTAAATTTAACATAAAATCACTCTCCCGAATTAAGTTGTGTTGCAGTACATTCAACAGTTGCCCTCATAGAATGTATGCCTTTTGTGTTGCAACTAAGTATAGGAATTGCAATGTTGCTTTTTAAAAACTGTGGAGTTTCATCTCCTATTATAGAAATAAACTTTTTGTTTGCGGTATCATAAAAACCAACGGAATTATCACTTTTGCAAATACAAGGGTAAATATCAATTATATTATTATTTTCCGTATATTTGAAATGATAAAGTCTTATTTTACCGTTCCCTTCGCCTAAAATCAAATTGGTTTGATAACCGCCAAGTTCGGTATATTCTCCATTACCGTTATATACTCCGCTATAATTATATTCGTTGTTTGAAAACTCGAAATGAAACGGCAATTTTTGGTTAAGAATAATTGGGGTGAGTTGCATTGTTGGGGTTCCCTTAACCTCGCCAAATTCTCCTAATATTTCGTTGTTGTCTTTAGAATAAGCAAGAGATAAAGCAACATCAGGTTGATAGGAAAACTCTATGTCAAATGTAAAATATGGGTCTGTTATATATACCACACAATTTCCGTTGGTAGGTGTTTCATTAAAAGTATAATTTCGACCTATTCTCACCATTCCATACCTTTTATATGGTTCAAATTCTAATTTTTGAGTTCCAAAGTTTATTTGCGGATAAGCAACAAAATCATATTCCTCACCTATATTCGTTCTTATGCCAATGAATATATCCACATTGCTTGTATCTGCGCTAGTGAGTGTGTAGCCTTCGTTTGTAAGACTTTTGAGTGGATAAATGTTTGTAATTCCACCAAATAACCACAAGCCTTCCCCCGATACAGTAACTTGATGATACATTCCGCCAATGGTATAAACCGTAAAACCTGTTGTCAGCAATATGTCTTTAGTTTTTTCTGCACGTCCAACAATATGTATTCCACCGTCAGAAAGCTTTTCAAAACGTATTCCGTTATCTTCCCAAGTGTCTAAAATTTCTGCCAAATTGGTGCTACATATCGTGGCGTTTCCTATTCCTTCAGAAGTCGCAACTGTGCTTATTACAGTAGATTTCAAAACGTTTGAAAGAAAATATGCGCTCATATTCCCCCCCGTTGCTTCTTTTTTGCCACTTGGGTCACCCGAACTTTGAAAAATGCTAACATTTTCGTTTTGAGTAATTTCAAAGTCGGCACTTATTTCTTTAGGATATTTAGAGGGCAAAATCTTCGTATCTACAGTTAAACCATTTCCAATTTCTACATATTCTAATGCTTCATATTCTTCCTTTGGCATAAATTTTTGGTTTTCACCATCTATGACTATAACGTCATTTGGCATAAGGAAAGGAGCATACGGATAATCAATTACGGCTTTATAATATTCTAAATGAGGATAAGCATAATTAACGCGAATATAATCAAAAGTCGAGTGAAGTGCGGTAAATAATTCAGAAAAATCAACCTCATTAACATCTTGAGTTATACCATTTTTAATTTGTTCTGTAATTATATCAGAAGCTAATTTGTTAAACAAAAAATTATCCTTGATGATAATATTGGTTTTTTCTAAACTTTCCCCCGAGGCTATTGAAGGAGATAGTTCTTTCTCAAAAACTTGTCC
>JAEIGA010007781.1_pt1 | contig 16256 bp, 11 predicted proteins | sample 9270691 | NCBI WGS metagenome assembly JAEIGA01 (sample SAMN17057246, study PRJNA624740) | gut metagenome | biome: biome; isolation source: fecal sample | host: Bos grunniens | place: China: Xizang | collected 2019
GCGCACCCCTTGCGGGTACGCAGCCGTATGGCTACAGGGTAGTGCCGTACAGGGTAGGCACGACCGCCAATGATATGAAGTTAGGTATATTTGCAATAAAAGTACCTTTATTAAGATTTTACATCTCTTATACCTTGCCTCATTTTACCGACCGATCTCCGTGAGACGAGCGAGAGAACGCCGACAGAAGGCCCTACCACTAAAAAGTATCAATTCTTAAGATTAGCTTCTTTATTCTCTCTTGTTTCCTGAGTATTTCTTCCGCATTTTTGCGCGCAGATTTGCGCAATCTTAAAGTAAAACTTTAAATTTGCGCAGTTATAAAGTGGTACTTTCCAAAATGGAAATACCCACTTCAGTATCCGAGTAACCCTCGGCAACTCACAAAAATCGGAAATCCCGATTTTTCTCTTACTAGATAGTATTACACATCACTTTTAAGGCAGGTTTTCCTTCATAACTTGTAAAGGTGTATGTATAATTACGGTGATGAATAACTATAGGGAGTGTAATGTCTTCTTGCTGTTTGGAGTGGATAAAGGATTGGATGTAATTCTCAACATACGATTCATATCCTGATTCGGGCAACATAGAAATGATTATGAGCTCCAATGTCTTTAACTCATCGTAAAACATAGTTTTATCTGGTACGAATATAGATAAATTCTTTGGTAATGAGTTATTTAATGACACTGCATTATAACAGTACTTAAATGTTCCCCATAATGGATAATCTAATGGCTTGAAGTGTGCACCATCTTCTTCTATAGTAGGAGTCCCATAGATGCGCATAGCATTAGGGATAAGTTGGTCGTCAAAACATTCTTTTAGTATCCTAGGAATCTCATGTATGAATGTTTTAGCATCCATTATTTTTGTAACGCAATGATTATTGCTATATATAGCTTTGGCTTTATCACGAAATTTCTGATCATTAGAAATCAAATAGTCGTAAAATAGACCAGTATAAATGTGTTGGGCATCTGTATCAATATTAGAAAAAGATTTCTTTTTTGATTCAGACTTATAACCAAGCATATCTATCACAAGATACTCATATTTAATCTTCATCTCTAATGTACATTTGATAGAAGGGTAAGTCTGTTTTACGAGGGCTTCAATATTAGATATACCTAAATATCTTTGCAAAGTCTCATTGACAAGAGGGATCACGTTATGAGGATTATTTTCTATAGCGATACGATTTATTGCCTCAGGACTTATAGCTGAGCGGAACAAGTTGCGTATCGAAGCATATGGAAAAGGGAATTTATTTTGAAGACAATATAGAATTTCCCCTGAATCAGATAAATATTCTCTTGGAGAGATTTTTAGCAATTGAAATTTATCACTACACAATAACATATTATTTCCACATATTTCTGTCAACAGATCCAAATCTTTTTCATACTCGATAGGGTTCGCGTCGCATTTTGTTTGCAGATCTCTTAAATGAGCAACACTAAAAGGACATATAAAAATGTCCTTATATTGATCCAGAAGGTCTTTTAGTTCCGACAAAGTATCTTTACAGTGAGTTATACAATTCCAATCTAAATAAACTTTTATCATATTTTATAATCATTTTCCGACAAAGATAATACTTTTTCTTAAAATATACAAACTCAACACTTACTAAATTCAAGAATTTAGTCCTTTTTCTTGCATTATTGCGAAAAAAGTTGTATCTTTGCGGGCTAATTGTATTGTAATCAAACGAAATGAACATGATAGCACCGATAAAAAGATATTGTTTTTCAGGACACGAAACATTCTATTGCAAATCTTTGTGGTTGAAAAAGGGCTATGACTTCCGCTGTGAAGGTAATGCTTTCACCCAGGATGATGCAGTGGTAAAATTGGGAGTGGGTAAGAATATGGTTTCTTCTATTCGCTTTTGGCTTAAAACATTTGGATTAACCGTAGAAGATAATCCTACAGATATTGCTAACATTGTTTTGCATAATGATGGAGATCCATTCTTGGAAGATAACAACACATTGTGGTTGCTCCATTATTTGCTTGTCTCAAATAAAATATCTAGCGTCTATAATCTCTTATTCGTGGAGTATCAACGAGAGAAAAAAGAGTTTGATAGAGAGTTATTGCAAAACTTTATCAAACGTCGTTGCAATGTACCAGAACAAAAGAATGTGTATAATGAGAATACCGTCAAGAAAGATATTGGTGTTCTTTTGCACAACTACCTCGCTCCTAAATCTCTATCAAGTGTAGAGGATTTTACTGGTATCATGATAGGTCTTAATCTATTGCGTAGATTAGATAACGGAGAAACATATGTGTTTAATGAAATAACAGGGAACGCTATTGACAATAGGATTATACTCTTCGCTATTCTCGATACTGCTGAAGATGATACAACCATATCATTTCATGAGATTCAAGACTTGGCTCTCACGTTTGGAATGTCATTAACTACGTTTATTGATGTTGTGAGAAAGATTGAAGCTAAATATCCAAAGCAAATACATTATTCAGAAACAAGTGGTGTGAGAAATATTCAGTTCACTGGCGCTAAACTTGATAAGTATAAAATTTTAAGACAATACTATCAATGATGACTTATATTCCATCTGTTAATATAGAACAAGGTTTGAGTGAGGATTTTCAGTATATAGTAACATCTAATTCTCAAACTGTTTTAGGAAACATCATTTCAAGCTTTAATGATGGATTCCATTCTTTTACAATTGTTGGTAACTATGGAACTGGTAAGTCTAGTTTCATAGCAGCTTTGCAACGTGATCTTCTAAAGGGAACTAATGTTTTGGTTCAAAATAAGGAGGTGTTCGGTTATGAATGTTTTGAGTTTATTAACATTGTTGGTGATTACGAGTCATTATCAACATTGATGGCAAAAAAACTTGGATTAAAAGTTTATGCAACAACCGAAGAAGTACTCGAGGCTTTGAATCACAAATATAATACTCTTAAACGACAAAACAAATTCTTGTTCATTGTTATTGATGAGTGCGGTAAAGTGCTCGAACATGCAGCTGCTAATAATCCTGAGAAGGAATTGTATTTCTTACAAAAATTAGCAGAGTACGTAAACGCAAAGTTTAGAAATATCATTTTGCTTACTACACTTCACCAAAACTTTGGCACATACTCGTACAAATTAAATGAGGCACAACGTAACGAATGGATGAAAATCAAAGGTCGCCTCAAAGAGATTGTGTTTGTAGAGCCAATAGAGCAACTGTTATACCTTACAGCCAATCAACTAGAGAAGAAAATCGCAACGCCTTCTGAGACCGCCAAAGAGAATCTTCGTTCGCTTTATTGTCTCGCAAAAAAGAATAAAATTGTTTCTTATGATTTAGCATTAAGCACATCTATGAGTTTGTATCCATTGGATCCTATTTCATCTACATGCTTGATACACTCTATGCAACGCTATGGTCAAAATGAGCGTACCTTATTCTCCTTCTTGATGGCGACTGATAGATATTCTGTTAGTGCATTCAAAGCTACTGACTACCGTACATACAATTTGGCGGAAGTATATGATTATGTAGTTTACAATTTCTATTCTTTCTTGTCAGAAGCTAATGCTGATTCAATGGATTGGCGTTCTATGCGTTTGGCTACTGAGCGCGTTGAGAGTGGAATCTTTTCAGACAATCTCATCGAGGGTGCATTGGCTATTGTAAAGACTATTGGTTTGCTTAATTTATTTTGCAAGAATCTAACAATCGACGATGAGCTCTTGACAACTTATTGTAAACTTGCACTCGGTATTAAGAATCCAGAAAAATATATTGATTTACTAAAATCTCATAAGATAATTCGTTTCGCAACATACAAATCTCAGTACATCCTGTTTGAAGGTACTGATATAGATATCGAAAGCGAATTATTCAAAGCTGCGACAATTGTACCTCGTCCAGCTCTGACTGTTGAGAATGTGCAAGATTATATAAATGCGAATATCCTACTTGCAGTAAAATCGTACTACACAACAGGAACTCCAAGATATTTCCAATATTACTTGTCAAACACGCCAATCACAATAGAGCCACAAGGCGATATTGATGGTTATATAAACCTAGTTCTTTCTACTAGTGCTTCATTTAATGATGTACTTGCCGCTTCTTATGACCAAGGTAAAGCCATCCTTTATGCATACTTCCGCAATACCGATGAGATTGTTTCTCACTTGCACGAAGTTTTCAAACTAAAGTATCTTCTTGAGAATGTAGTCCTAGAGGATAGAGTAGCGGCAAATGAGGTTAAAAATATTCTGAATTACGAAGTAGAACTGCTAAATAAGGCTCTTAACGAAAGTTTATTTGATACTGAGAGTGTAGGATGGTGTTTTCAAGCAGAAGAGGTATCTATCCGCAGTCAGAAAGAGTTGAATAAGCAGTTATCAGAGATAGCTGATACCATCTATTGCAAAACTCCTATCTTGCGCAATGAGTTATTTAATCGCCACAAGGTAAATTCTGTTATATCTTCTGCACGTGTAAATTTGTTGGATGCAATTCTTGCAAATTCAGAGAAAGAGGAACTTGGCTTTAGCAAGTCTGTTTATCCTCCTGAAAAAAGTATTTATTTTACATTGTTGCGTGAAACAGGTATTCATCACAGAGATATTGATGGACAATATGTATTTGGTGAGCCAACATGCAATGTGACCGAATTATGGAATGAATGTTGTAAGTTCGTACAAAGTTCTACCGATAAGCCAAGAAAATTAGGCGAGTTGATTAAGATTCTCAAATCAGCACCATACAAACTAAAACAAGGTGTGATTGAGTTCTGGTTGCCAATTTTTCTTTATATCAAGCAACAAGACTTTGCTCTCTATGAGGGCGATAGATTCGTATTGTCAATCACAAAAGAGGTATTTGAGATTTTACAAAAGCATCCTAATGATTTCTCTGTAAAATCTTACAATGTATCGGGAGTTAAAGTAGATTTCTTCAAGAAGTATCGCCAATTCTTCCAAAAAGATGATACTATTTCTATCCAAGGCGATTCACTCATAGGAGTAGCAAAACCATTCTTGCAATACATCAAGAACCTTAATGACTATGCAAAACAAACATACAAGTTTGATAGTTCATATACTGCTAAGTTCCGTGATATCCTTCTAGAAGCTACTGACCCAAGTAAGACCTTCCTTGAAGATCTACCAGCTGCATTTGGTTACAATGATTTGAATAAGGACGAGTTCCTTGAGCAATATCTTGTATTGATAAAGAAGGCTTGCCAAGAATTGAACAATTGCTTCTACAATTTTGTTTGTCGTATAGAGAATAATGTACTTCATCATCTTGGTCTTTCATCTGACTTTGACGAGTACAAAACAATTCTTGAAAAGCGATATAAAGGTATTAACAAGGACTTGTTAACTCCTAAATCTCGCTCCTTCCTCGACCGTGTCTTGGCTTTCTCAGACAATAAAACTGAGTTCTACTCTAAGATTGGTCTTGTGGTCTTCGATAAGAAAATTGAGCATGTTAAGGATTCAGAAGAAGCATTGTTCATCAAAGAGCTCTTGCACCTCTTCTCTGAATTAGATCACTTCACTTCGCTCTCTGAGATAGATATTGATACCAATGATGAGGCATTCAGTATTGATTTTGTTTCCAATAAGGGTACTAGCGTAAGCAAGCAAACATACCGCTTACCACAATCTAAAGTATCAGAAGCAAAATCTAAGGCTACTGAATTAAATGGTTTACTAACAGGCGACAACGAGATGGATATTTGTATCCTTCTTAGTCTTCTTAATGATAAAATGAAATAATGGAAGTAAGACACATATTAGGAATCTCTGGAGGTAAGGATAGTGCGGCATTAGCAATCTATCTCAAGAACAAGTATCCTCACATGAATATAGTTTACTATAATTCGGATACTGGATGCGAGTTGGCAGAAACAGATTTGCTTATCAGCCGTCTTGAAACATATCTTGGAGGTATCACTAAATTGAGAGCAGCAGAGGGTAGCCCAGAACCTACGCCATTCGAACACTTTTTGAAAGCTTCTGGAAACTACTTGCCATCACCACAAGCAAGATGGTGTACCCAAAAAATGAAACTTGCAGAGATGGAGCGTTTTGTTGGCGACATTCCTACTATCTCTTATGTTGGTATTCGTGGCGACGAAGACCGTGAGGGATATGTCTCAACTAAATCGAATATTCAATCTATCTTCCCATTCAGAAAGAATATTTGGAGCGTTGATGTGATACACAAGGTATTGCACAATGACAATCTTCCTAATCTGATTGAATTGTATAAACAATATACTCCTCAAGCCAACGCAGAAAAGATTCTTGAAGTAGCATCTATGCCTATTACCAAAGAGTTTTTCTATGGCAAGAAAGCCAATGCATTGCTTGATTTGGATGTAAAACTCTTCAATAAGGTTGTATTTGAAAGTTTGAAAGGAACAGACTGCCCAATCGGTATGTTGGATGAGTTCCCTTTGATTGACAATGATGATGTACTTGTAAAAGCAGATATCTTTAGAATCCTTGAGGAGAGTGGTGTAGGTGTACCAGCTTATTATACGCCAGTACCATTTGAGGTAGATGGTAAAGTTGGTTACTATAGCCGTAGCCGTTCTGGTTGCTATTTCTGCTTCTTCCAACAGAAAATAGAGTGGATATGGTTGTATGAGCAACATCCTGATTTATACGCAAAAGCGATGGAATTTGAAAAAGACGGCTATACTTGGAATCAAAACGAAAGTCTTGCAGACTTGATTAAGCCTGAGCGAGTTCGTCAGATTAAATTAGATGCTATTAAAAAACAAGAGGCTGCGCGAGCAAAAGAGCAAAACTGCAAATTAATTGACACATTAGGCTCTTCCGAAGACGACGCCTTCTGTGCAAGTTGTTTCTTATAAATTCAGTTCTGACAGTATGGCTGGTTATAGAGCTTTTGTCGCTACAGATCCAAATAACAATCAATACTTGCTAACATATTATCATAATCCTGATAGATGGAGAGATAATATGGTAGACATTGATAGTCCAATAAGAGATATAAATAATTGGTCTGATGAAATAAAATATTTAAATGAATCGAATGATGATTTATCTGAAGAAATTAAGAACTTACCTAATAATGTAGGTGGAATTTATATCTTTTATATTAAGGGAGTAAATATACCTTTCTTAGAAAATTATATCTTGTATATTGGACGATGTCAATTAACAGAGCGTCAACATATTCGAAAACGCGCTAAAGAATATTATACCGATTCAAGAGATTTAATCGTAGAAATGTTTAATCGATGGAAAGAGCATCTGTACTATAGATATTATCCAGATATAGATAATGAAAAGATAAAGATACATGAAGTACAATTAATACGTGCAATATTACCTCAATATAATGAAGTTATTCCAGATAGGATAGATGTACAAGACAGTGTACCCGCTTTTAATAATTAGTGAAATGATATGAAAATACCTGCTATCAGAGGAAAAATAGGAGATACTGTATATTATACAGCAAATTTAACATTTCAACAAGTCAATCAACTTGTTAAAAAAGTTGATCAGGAATTGCATTCCTCTACTTCGTTAAGAGAGGAAATTCAACGCTCCTTATCAGATAATTACATTAAAATAAAGCAATATATTTTAAATGATCCTGAACATTTTTTTAATGCTTTAGTTTTAGCTGTTTATGACGGACAACCTGTATGGACAGAGATTCGATATGAACTTGAAGATGAGTGGTATCATAATGTTGGTGTATTGCATTTTAGTGGAGAAGAGCATATTTTCCCCGTAGATGGTCAACATCGTGTAGAGGGTATAAAGGCTGCTCTTCAAGAACGCCCAGAGTTAGCATCAGAAACTATAAGTGTAATTCTAATAGGTCATAGTACAACTTCCGCAGGAATGAGGAAATCTAGAAAGATATTTTCTACACTTAATAGGTATGCTAAACCCGTAAGATTAGGAGATATAATAGCTCTCGATGAAGATGATATAGTAGCGATTGCAACTCGTGAGATGTTAGAGAATTATCCGTTATTTCAGGGAGATCGTATGAAAGCAACAAATACAAAATCGATTCCTACGAATGATAAAAGTTCTTTTACATCTCTTATAACATTATACGAATGTCATTTAGAACTTTTTCAATTGTATTTTTATGGGACTACTGTAACAACAAACAAAGTACAGCAATTTCTCAAAAAAAGACCAGATGATAATACAATAACTTTATTTATTTCCTATTTAACTGAGTTTTGGGATACATTCTTGTCATCATTTGCTGAATTGCGCGAATACTTAAATGGAGAAATAGTAAATGCAGCAAAAGATTATCGAGATATACAGAATGGAGGTAACATTATATTTAGACCTGTTTCTTTATTACAAATGGTAAAAGCGATTGCTTATATAAAAACAGTAAATAACGATATATCCGTTTTAGATATTTTATCACGATATAATGTTATCGATAGAAATTTATCAAATGGATTATGGACTAATATAATATGGAATGCTAATTCCAAAAAAATGATTGTCAACAATCAAGTTTTATTGAAATACTTGTTTGTGTATATTTACGATAAAGAAATATTACGTCAAAAACATATAGAAGAATTTTATCAAAGGTATGCATTTGTTAAAAATATAAATACTGATGTTGTTGATGAACATATAAGGCAATATTTACCTAATGCTTAAGTCAAATATCATATGGCCTAAACGTAGGCGTTATAAGTCACGTACAGAATGGGAGCCTGTAGGTTTCTTTTCTGACTGCTTATGTAATGCTTGTAGATTTGATTTGATGCTTGGCTTCTTCTCTACATCAGCTATCAGTGTGTTAGCGAATGGTTTTGCTACCTTCTTGTATAATGGTGGCAAAATGCGTTTGATCATAAACGATATTTTAAGCGATGAAGATAAACAAGCTATTCAAAAAGGGATAACAAGAGAGAAACTTCCCTATTTTGATTTGTCAAATATACAGAATATAAAAGAAATATTAAGTGAGCGAGATAGGCATTTCTTTGATTGCATTGCATGGCTTATTCGAAATGATAGGATTGACATTAAAATTATATCTCCAAAGACTGGGATAGGAATTTCACATACTAAAGCGGGTGTGTTTTACGATAGAGTAAATGAGGTGTCTTTTGATGGCTCTTGTAATTTTTCTAAGACTGCATTATTGGAGAATATTGAAAGTATTACTATTTCTTGTGGATGGGATAATGAACTTGAATCCGAAAAGGTTCAAGCTATCAAAGAGGATTTTGATCGTATATTCCAAGAAAAAGATGAATCTGTAACATATAAAAATGTTTCTGATGTTAAAACTCAGATTACGAAAAATTTCACAGATAAATCAATTGAGGAACTACTGAATAATGAGGTTGAAATTATCAAAAAGCAAACTAAGGACACTGTTTCAAAATCTGCAATTCAAGCATTAAATAGAGCGAAAGAGAGAGTTGAGGCGATAATTGAGAAGATGTCATCTCAACAAAAAGAGGAATTATCTAAAAGCGAAAAGCCAGCCTTCCCATATTCATCAGGTCCACGTGATTATCAAAAAGATGCATTTGAAAAGTGGAAAAGCAATGGACAAAAGGGATTGTTTGCAATGGCAACCGGTACTGGTAAAACAATTACCTCTCTTAATTGCTTGCTAGAAATATACAAGAGATGCAACTATTATAAAGCTATTATTCTTGTTCCTACTATCACGTTGGTAGACCAATGGGAAAAAGAATGTTTAAAGTTCAAGTTTAGCAACATTATTAAAGTTTGTTCGCACAATAGCAAATGGAAAAATGAAGTTCATTTCCAACACACTTTGGAGGCTATTGATGTTGATAAGGCTTCGTATATAATTATTGCTACCTACACTTCATTTTGCAAAGAATCAACCTTTAATGTGCTAAATTCGTTTGCTAAAGGTAAAGTGTTGTTGATAGCCGATGAAGCCCACAACATAGGATCTTATTCTTTGAAGAAAAAACTATCCCAAATTACATATTTAAGAAGAATAGGATTGTCTGCTACTCCCGAACGCCAATTTGATGAATCAGGCAATACAGCTATACAAGATTTCTTTGGAGTGAAAGATGGTGTATACACTTATGAATACTCTATGAAAGAGGCTATTGATAAAGGTGTATTATGTAAATATTTGTATTTTCCTCATGTGATAGAACTGACTGATGAGGAGATGGATGAATACATTGTTATTTCAGAGAAAATCGCTAAATATTTTAATTACTCTAAAGAATGTTTCACTAAAATCGATGATATTTTAACTGCTTTGTTGATAAAACGGAAACGCATTATTCATAAAGCCTTTAATAAGAAATTAGAGTTTAAGAAGATTGTAGAGGAGAGATTTCAAGAGCAGGGTAATCTTAAATACACTTTAGTGTATGTGCCAGAAGGAAATAAGCCTGACTTAGATTATTCAGACCATTTTACCGAAATAGATTCATCCATATATGACGAGGAATCTGACCATTTAATAGACCAATATACAGCTATTGTTAGAGATTTGTCAGAACGAATTACTGTTAGAAAGTTTACGTCAGAATCTACAGATCGTGATGCTATGTTGAAGGGTTTTGCAACTGGTGACATCGAAGTCCTTACTTCTATGAAATGTTTGGATGAAGGCGTTGATGTTCCTCGTAGCGAATTGGCAATTTTCTGTGCAAGTACTGGTAATCCAAGGCAGTTTGTGCAGAGACGTGGTAGAATACTTAGAACGCACCCTGATAAACATATGGCAATAATTCATGATTTAATTGTAGCGCCACGAGTAGGGCACTCGTCGTATAGTTACAACATGGAGCGTTCATTACTAAAAACGGAAATTACACGTGTCAATAATTTTGCGATGCTGTCGCTAAATCCTTTTAAGGCACAACAAGAATTAATGGAAATATTAGAATACTATAACTTAAATCTATTTGACAACTAATTGTATGAAAACAAGTAAAGACAAATTGTTGTACAAGGTACTTACAAATGAGACCTTGATTAAATCTTATGAGTACAATCCAGAGGATTACCAAGATTTGGATTCTGCATTACATTCAGATGATCCTGTTGTGCAATCCATTGCTATGATTATTGACGAGATTAAAGAAGGAGAGAACATTACAATGTCAAATCTATATTCAAAATTGTTCAACTTACTTAACCAAAAGTTAATGTTATGAAGATAAAGAAAATAACCATAGAAAACTTTAGAAGTTATTATGGTACCACAATTATTAACATTGGAGAAGGGTTAAACCTATTGATAGGCTCTAACGGAGATGGTAAGACAACCTTTTTTGATGCTTTGTATTGGTTGTTTGAAAGTACAGAGCAACATTCTGATTTGACTCGTTTGATTTCAAAGAAAAAAACTGCTGAGATGCTGGACGGAGATTCGGCTATGTTGCGTGTAAATATTGAGTTTGAACATAATAATAAGGAATCTCTATTTGAGAAATGTTTCACCTTCTCTAAATCATATTCTGGAAATATAGAAACAACTCCTATCAAAAGTGTCCTGTATGAAGTCATAGGGAGTGAGCGAGTAATGTTAGCAGAAGGAGCCAATAGATTCAATAAATATATCTTTGATCAAAATATTCGCAAGTATTGTTTGTTCAAGGGTGAAAGTAAACTAAATGTATTTGAAGGTAGTCATGCACTGAAGAATTTGATAGAGACATTTAGTGATATCCGTACCTTTGATCCATATATAGAGTTTTGTGAATATGCACATGAGAAAGCGCAAGTAGCCACTAATCGTGCAATGTCCACAAATAGACAAATTGAATCTAAATTGAGAATTCTCAATTCTGAAATACAAAAATTAACTAACAACTTAGCAGAGATTAGAAGAGAATTGAAAATCAATCGTCAGGATGCTTCTGATTCTTCTGCGTACTTAGATAACCTAGAAAGAAACAAAGAATCCGCTGCACATCTAAATGAGCTTACAATAAAAATTAACAATATTCGCCAGAATATTGATGTACAAAATAGACGTTTGAAAGAAGAATATTCAATTCGTTTACTAGATGAATATTGGATTTTGATGGGTATGGCTCCTATTTTAGATGAATTTTCCAAAAAGGTAGCAAAGTACGAAAAAAACAAACGTAAGTTAGATCTGGAACATATCGCAGAATCTGCTGTAAAAAATTACAATACGCAATTGTTGAATGGTGCTGTTCCTTTAGCTCCATATATTCCAGACGAAAGGACTATGCGTGAAATGCTTGACGACCATGTATGTAAAGTATGTGGTACACTTGCACCCGAAGGTTCTGAACAATATAAATTTATGGAGCAGCGATTGAATGAGTTCCTTGCATCTCAAAAGAAAACCGAAAAAATAGAATCCCTGTTCTCAAATGCCTATATTGATGAATTAAATCGTCGTAATATTATTATCAATAATGAAAGAGGTGGATTCATCGATGCTATGCGTCAAGCTGTAGTTGATGACATTGAATTTAATCAACGCATTAAAAGTGAAATATCTAAACTCTTTACAGAACTTGAAAAATGGGAAGAACATAAAAAGCAATTATTAGCAGATGTTCCTGGATTGTCTGAAGAACAATTGTTGAATGAATATAATAATATCAATAATTGGTGGAATAAGAAAAATGATGCTCTATTGAAGATAAAAGATTTAGAACGTCAAGAAAGCGATTGCCAACAAAATCTTGCTGAAAAACAGAGAGAGTATGATAATATGGCAGAGCAATCACCAGCCGCAATATATAATTTGTCTCAAATTGCTTTGAGAAAAATTAAAGAAGCTTTTATTTGGGCAAAAAATAGTAATAGAAAAGAATTCCTTTTGGGTCTAGAAAAAGAGGCAAATATTTATTTAGATTTGCTAAATAAGAATGATTTTAGAGGAGTTATACGCCTTCGTGAGATGCCTGACGGTCAAGTTAAGACATTGCTTGTTGATAACAACGATGTGACAATCACGAATCCAAATACAGCCTTATCTACTACTATGTACATGTCTATTCTGTTTGCAGTGTCTAAATTAACAACTATCAAACGTAATGATGATTATCCTTTGATCTTTGATGCTCCAACCTCATCATTTACGGATGAAAAGGAGTCTGACTTCTTCAGGATTATTGGCGATATTAACAAACAGGTTATTATTGTAACAAAGAGTTTCTTACGCCATGACGAAGCAACAGGAACATCTACTTTAGACACATCTAAACTAGAAGGTGTAAACGCTACTGTATATAGAATGGAACTTAAGAAACCATTTGATAGGAATGATGTATCTACTATTCAAACAACCCTTACTAAAATTAAATAATTATGACCGAGAATATATATGATGTTTGGGCTCGCCGAAACCCAAAATTTGAAACTAGAATGGAGGAAGCAGTAATTCGTCTTATTACAGATTATGGAGTAGGTGCATCTGAAGGTATGTCTTACAAGGGTAAGATTCTTGGTGCAGGTTATGAAGCATATATTATGGCATTTTTCATTGGACTTTATAGTAATAAGAAAAAAGCCTTGAAGGGAGAGCAAAAGGGATTTGGACAGCCTATACAATTTTGGGGAAATCTAGATTCAAAGAAAGGACGTAAAGCTTATCCTAAAATTAGGGAGTATATTTTTACCGCGCTTGTCACAAAGACAACGATAAACTGGATAGAAGTTGATAAAGGTACAATTAAAGTACAGCAAGTAGTCGATGATTTGATTACTACAATGGAAGAGTATGCAAACTATGGATTTCATTTTATGCTTGATAAGCTTGAATCTGATCCTGGCTTCTTTTACAACAACACATCCTTCCTTGATATATTTCTAAAGCTTACGGAAATTGCTATAGAACAACCAAAAGTGGAAGAGCCAGATTCTCTAGACTAATATCATTTGTGTGGTTATAAAGTGCAGTTTATTGAGGCTGCACTTATAATTATACATATGTAATATTATATTTTTAGGAATCCTCTTTTTCAACACATTATTTCTTGTGATAATATAATAAAATAACAAACCACAATAAACTATGAATAGAATTGTTTTAATAGGAAACGGCTTTGACTTGGCGCATGGACTTGCGACCAAAAACTAAAAAACATTCACTTTATTTCCACTTTTCTCCACATCCTGACAAGAAATAGCAGTTTAATGTAGTACCTTTGCAGCGGAAATGAAAATACTATGATTGTAACAACAAACTAAACATAAAATATAAACTATATGGCACTACCGATTAACATAAATGATTTGCTCAATAAGCAAAAAGTAGAGAGCAATCGAATTGAATTTAAAAAGGGTTGGAATCCAACTAGTGTATATCATAGTATTTGCGCTTTCGCAAATGATATTGATAACATAGGTGGAGGATACATACTAATTGGCGTTGAAGAAGAAAATGGCATCGCTAAACGACCTGTTTGTGGAGTGCCAATGGAACAATTGGACGCTATCCAAAAAGAAATGGTAGGATTTAATAATCTCATTGAGCCTTATTATGCTCCTCGTTTGTCTATAGAAGAAGTAGATAATACAAATGTTCTAGTGATTTGGTCGCCAAGCGGTTCTGATCGCCCTTATGCTGCGCCGCATGATGTAAAAGCCAAACTTAAAAAACTTACTTATTATATCCGATATGGTACATCATCTGTTGAGGCAAAGGGAGAGCAGCTAGATGAGTTGAGAGATTTAGCTAATCGCGTACCTTTTGACGATAGAGGAAATCCTGCGATTCATTATTCAGATATTTCAACAACTATCTTGAGGGATTATCTAGTACAAGTAAATAGTCGTTTAGCGAATGAGAATATTGTAGATAATCTACCATCTATATTGGAGCAAATGAACTTGTTAGATGGTCCATCTGAAAAAAGAACTATCAAGAATGTTGCTGCAATGATGTTTTGTAACAATCCTGAAAAGTTCTTTCCTGTTACACAGGTAGAGATTGTTTCTTTTCCTGATGGTAGAGAGCAAAATCCTAATAACATGATAGAGGCACCTATAATCAAAGGTACAGTTCCTGCGATGATACAGACCACATTGTCTTATCTGCGAACGAATGTTATAAAGGAAAATATTACAAAGCAGAAAAATGACGAACGTTCTCTTAGATATACTAACTTTCCTTATCAAGCTTTAGAAGAGGCTATTGTCAATGCTCTCTATCATCGTGACTATAAAGAGCGAGAACCAGTTGAGATTACAATAGAACCTCATCGTATATCTATTTTAAGTTATTCTGGACCTGATCGTTCAATTAGTATGGAAATGATAAAAGAAGCTAAGACACTTCGTTCTCGTCGCTATCGTAATCGTCGTCTAGGAGAATTTCTAAAAGAACTAAATCTAACAGAAGGACGTGCAACCGGTATTCCAACCATACAAGCCGAACTAAAAAAGAATGGTTCTGCAGCTGCTACTATAGAAACAGATGAACTTCGTTCTTATTTCTTGATAGATATACCTTGTCACCCTGATTTTATCACACCGATAGTACAAGATATAGAATTAACAGTTCGCCAAAAGCGGATCGTAGAATTACTATCTGCAAATCCAATGATGAAACTCAAAGAACTTGTAACATTGCTTGATGTTTCGTCCAAAACAATCACCCGAGAAGTTGCTCTATTAAAAAACGCAGGAATCCTTATACGCAAAAGCAAGAAAGGACAATGGATCGTCGTACAAAATATAGAGGATTAATTACGGGACATTTATGGGACAAATACGGGACATTTACAAGACAAATACGAGACATTTATAGGACAAATACGGGACATTTATAGGACAAATACGGGACATTTATAGGACAAATACGGGACATTTATAGGACAAATACGGGACATTTAACATACTTATTTGTGCTATTTTATGAGTATTAGTACTTTTGCGGCAGAATTGAAAATAATATAATTGTAAAACGACAAATGAGTAGCAAACGATCCATACGATTCTATAACGACCACAAGGTTCGTGCAGTCTGGAGCGAAGAAGAAAATAAATGGTATTTCTCCGTTTTAGATATTATTGGTGCTATTAACGAACAAGATGATTATCAAAAAAATCGAAACTATTGGAAATACCTAAAAACAAAGTTACAGCACCAGCAAAATGAAGTGGTTAGTGCCACTAACCAGTTGAAGTTTCTGGCTCCTGATGGTAAAAATCGATTAGCGGATGTACTTGATGCTGATGGAGTTAAGATGTTGGCTATGAGTGTTCCAAACAACAAAGC
>JAEIGA010007782.1_pt1 | contig 16256 bp, 15 predicted proteins | sample 9270691 | NCBI WGS metagenome assembly JAEIGA01 (sample SAMN17057246, study PRJNA624740) | gut metagenome | biome: biome; isolation source: fecal sample | host: Bos grunniens | place: China: Xizang | collected 2019
ATTTTATCAAAGATAAAAAAATACATTCCTCTTTTTGAGAAATGTATTCATGTTTCAATCACCTATAACCGCCGCATACGGCTAAATGAATAATCGCCCTCCTTCGAGATAATTATGTGGTCGAGAAGCTTAATATCGAACAACGCAGCAGCCTCCTTGACACGCCGCGTAAGGTTTATGTCGGCATCACTTGGCTGGGGAAGGCCCGAGGGGTGATTATGCACCATAATAATCTGTGTAGCAAGTAATTCGAGCGCACGCTTCACAATAATACGGTGGTCCACAACAGTGGCCTGTACCCCACCCTGGCTTACACGCTGACGTTCGATAAGCCTACCCGAAGATGTGAGATACAAAACCCAGCACTCCTCATGCGTAAGATGTTCAATGTGGGGTCTTAGAAGGCGCACAACATCACTATCGGAGGTGATTTTCTCAACATCTGTATTACACATCAGCGATACACGGCGTCCCAACTCACCAGCCACAAGCAGTCGCTCGGCCCTGCGCAAGCCTATACCCTCCAGCATGCGCAATCGCCCCACTTCCATGCGTAGCAAACCCACCAAAGAACCTCCTTCGGCGAGCATTGAGGTTGCCAACTGTTTGGGGTCTCGGCTATCGTTACTACTCTCCAGAAGAAGAGCAAGCAACTCATCATCACCCAAAGAAGCAACGCCTCGAGAGGCTAATTTATCATGCAGATTTTTCATCCTTCATACTTTTTGCACGTGGCCTACGATAACGTCTCACAGGCTTGGACTCCTGCGCGTCCGCCTCTTTTGGCTGTGTGTCCTTTGGTTGCGCATCCTTTGGTTGTGTGGCTTGAGGCTTAGAATCTTGACGCTGAGCCTTTGGTGATGAAACCTTTTGAAGCTTCTCGCTCTGCTGGGAATCCAGATTGTCGAGTTTGTCCATCAACTTTGTGCAGTCACTATCACTAACCCCCTGCGACACAGAGTAACACGCTCGCTGCTCTGCCTCCTTCTTTGATTCGCCGGCACCGTAACCAACCTCCATGCCATCAATGAGCACCTTCGAATAAAAGAACGGGTGCGATGTGGAATATGTTTTATCATGCTCGGTTGAGAATGATATGGTATGATGATTCTTCTGACACCACTCGATAAGGCGGCTCTTAAAGTCGGTCCCAGCCTCAAGCAACGACTCGACTTTAATGTAATTGACAAAAATCTTATTTATGAGCAAGCGATTAACAAAGTTGTAGCCCTGGTCGAGGTATATCGCACCTATCATCGCCTCGAAAGCATCACCAAAGATATGTTTCTGCGACGCCGAGGTGGAGGCATTGGTGATGACATATTCATCTAATCCGATACGCTTGGCTACGCCATTCAAAGACTGACGCGACACCATTTTTGAACGCAGCTGCGTGAGAAAGCCTTCATTCTTATCGGGGAACTCGATAAACAGATAGTCTGATGTAACGCTCTCAATCACAGCATCGCCAAGATATTCAAGACGTTCATTATTAATATGTTGCCCATCATCCAACACGATAGAGGCCGACTTGTGAATGAGTGCTAGTTTGTATAGTTCGATATTATTGGGTATAAACCCGAACATATCATCAACTGCACAGTAATATATTTTATCCTTACCAAAATTACGACGGAAAGGACGTAGTAAAAAATCAAACATAGAACAACGTATGCAACAAAATTTTGTCAGAAAAGTACAAAAAACGGACTAAATCGAGGAATTAACACTCCTCGATATAGCCCTAACTCTCTTTGTAGAACAGTACGTCCCACGCCCCCAAATCGCAAACATGCGACTATGGGATAAATCTTTATAGATTATTATTTTGTGTGAGCCTCAACGTACTCGATAGCAGCACCTACAGTAGTGATCTTCTCAGCATCCTCATCAGGAATCTGAATATCAAAAGCCTTCTCGAACTCCATGATCAACTCTACTGAATCCAAAGAATCTGCACCAAGATGAGCTGTGAAGCTTGCTTCAGGTACTACCTCTTCTGCCTTAACGCCCAACTTGTCAACGATAATCTCGACAACCTTTGCCTGTACTTCTGACATAACTTTAATTTTTTAAGTTTAACAATTTAAGATAGATTGATTTCAATCATTTTCTTCATAATCTGCGCAAATGTAACACTTTTTTTATTAATTTTGGCATTGAAAGGGAAATATTTTACATCCATTTCCCCCAAAAACCATATTAAACCATTAAAATACATCTATTTATGAACTTATTACTCATATCAAATTCTACCAATGCCGGAGAACCTTATTTGCAATATCCTATACAAAACATCGGTTCATTCCTCACCGGAGTGAAAGAGGTTGTATTCATTCCTTATGCTGCTGTAACATTCTCGTATGCAGCCTACGAAGCAAAGGTGCAGGCACGATTTAACGAGATAGGTGTGAAAGTTCGCTCTATACATCGCGCTAAAGATCCTCGCAAGATGATACTTCAAGCTGAGGCTATCTGCGTAGGTGGCGGAAATACATTTGCCCTTGCCAAGAAAATGCAAGAGCAGGGCTTAATGCAGGCTATTTTGCGAAAAATTAAACAAGGAACACCTTATGTAGGCTGGTCGGCTGGTAGTAATGTATCATGTCCAACGATATGCACAACCAACGATATGCCTATCGTGCAGCCACAATCGTTCAAGGCCATTGGTGCTGTGAAATTCCAGATAAATCCTCACTACCTTGACGCCAACCCCGAGGGTCACGCCGGCGAGACACGCGAGCAACGCATTCTGGAGTACATAGAGGCAAATCCTCGTCGCTGGGTTGTGGGTTTGCGCGAGGGCTGCATGCTGCATTTGCATGATGGCAAGATGGAACTTATAGGCCCACGTCCGATGAGAATATTCAAAAAGGGAGTTGAGACCTTCGAGGTAAATCCCGGTGATGACTTAAGCTTCCTGCTATAATGAACAGCCAAGCTCAGACTGGGCAGCGGGGCGAAGAACTCGCCATGGAGTACCTGCGCAGTAATGGTTTCATGATTTGCGCACGCAACTGGCGACAGGGACGTTATGAGATTGACATCGTGGCACAACGCTATGGCATCACACACATTATCGAGGTGAAAACACGCCGCGCGGGCTCGCTACTAAAACCCGAACAGACCATAACTCCGACAAAGGTTGCCGCACTGCGCAGGGCTGCGGCAGCCTATTTGACCCAACACCATGTCCGCAGCGAGGTGGAGTTTGACCTTGTGGCCATTGACATGTTTCCCGACCAGAGCTACGACATTCGCTTCATCCCCGACTGCATAGAGTTTGGGTGGTAGGTTTGCACGTTCAAATAAAATAACATATCTTTGTAGAGATAAACACTACCCCACTATGATTTTATACAACATCTGCATAGCACTATACTCCTGCATAGTTTCGCTGGTTGGGCTTTGGAACAAGAAGGCAAAACAATGGAGTCAGGGCAGAAAGGACATATTCTCATCAATGCAGAAACACATCCATGCAAACGACCGAGTGATATGGATACACGTGGCTTCGCTCGGCGAATTTGAGCAGGGACGCCCCATTATTGAGCAGATTAAAAGAGAGCATCAGGATTACAAAATTCTCGTGACATTCTTCTCGCCTTCGGGTTATGAGATAAGAAAAAACTACAACGGCGCAGATTACATCTATTATCTTCCTATTGACACGCCGGGTAATGTTCGCAGATTCCTTGACATTGCACATCCCGAAATAGCAATATTTGTGAAGTATGAGTTCTGGCTCAACTACCTCTTCGAATTGAAGCGTCGTCAAATCAGGACCTTCATCATTTCAACCATATTCCGCCCCAAATCGATATTCTTCAGTTGGTATGGGACTCTGTGGCGCAGGGCATTGGAGTGTTTCGAGCTTATGTTTGTGCAGAACCAAGAGTCAAAGGAGTTGTTGCATGGCATAGGGTTTGACAATGTGGTGATTGCGGGTGACACCCGTTTTGACCGTGTTGCAGAGCTGGCGCAAGCTGCAAAAAAAATTGAGATTATTGAGCGTTTCAAGGCCGAGAGCGACCTCTTTGTCGCTGGCTCGACATGGGCTCCGGATGAGGACATTTTAATTGAGCTAATCAACGAAAACCCCGCCATAAAGTTTGTTGTTGCACCGCACGAGATGGACGAAGGTCGCATAGCCAAGATTATAAACTCCACAAAGGGTGGTGCCGTGCGTTACACACAGTGCAATGCGACAACAGATTTTGGTTCTACTCAGGTTTTGGTATTAGATACAATCGGCATCCTATCCTCGGTATATAGCTATGCAAAGTGGTCGTACATAGGCGGAGGTTTCGGTGTGGGCATCCACAACACATTGGAGGCTGCAACATTCGCACTCCCCATTGCCTTTGGTCCTAACTACCACAAATTCAAGGAGGCTCGCGACATGATTGCCTTGGGTGCTGCAACTAAGGTTGAATCTGCCAAGGATTTACAGGAGTGGTTCAATCCGTTGCGAGATGATAGAGCCTACTTAAAACAAATAAGCGACAAGGCCAAGAACTACACCATTGCAAATCAGGGTGCCACGTCACTAATCATGAAGGCAATATTCAATTAGGAATTGATTGGAGTAAATAAATAAGGAGTGGTGCAAACCACTCCTTATTTATTTACTTGTCATAATATCAAGAATCAAGTCATCCGTTGTATTCATTCCATCACGACCAATGGCCGTAAGATTATGTATCGAGCGGTCAACATCCTCATCGATGATTCCCTCCAATTTCGACACGCAGCGCCCCTCCATGGCCATCATTGCCGACAACAGAGCAGTGGATACTCCACTTGCAAGCTTTAGTGCGCAACTTGGCTTTGCGCCGTCACAAATCATGCCCGTAAGATTCGCAATCATGTTCTTGACAGCACATGCCACCTCGTCATAACCACCTCCCATCAGGTAGGTGATACCACAACTCGAGCCCGAAGCTGCAACCACACACCCGCACAATGCCGACAAACGGCCCAGGCTCTGCTTGATATATATAACGGTAAGGTGACTCAACGTAAGCGCGCGAATCATCTGCTCAGACGTAGCTCCACACTCCTCACCATATACCACAACAGGCAAGGTGGCAGTGATGCCCTGATTACCGCTACCCGAGTTGCTCATGACGGGGACCTTTGCTCCACCCATACGCGCATCGCATGCAGAAGCAGTATATGATAGTATGCGCGAAAATACGCTGTCGCCCATAATCTTCAGTTCACGTGGCTGACGCAACATGCGACCCAAAGAGTGACCGTAATCATCGACAAAAGCACTCTCGGCCGCAGCCTTATTCAACTGCATGGACTCGCGGATAAACTCAATCTCCTCAATGGGTGTTGTCATGGCAAAATCATACACCTTGCGTAGCGTAAGTTCCACATCAGCATCTTGCTGCTCTTCGCCGCCACTACCGCGCGCATCCATAAGCACTTTATCGTCATGCTGCAAATATACAAACCTGCTATGACCACCCGATATGATTGCCACCGTGCGATGCTCGGCCGCCACAGCCTCAATCTCGACATAGAGTTTCTCGGTAATACCTCTCTTAAGTTCGATTGATATACGTTTTTCGGCAATATATTGCTTACCCGCCTCAACAGCTGCGGCATCGGCATCCTTCAGCACCTCAAGTTCATACTCCGAGCGACCCACCAACGCACCCAAAGCAATCGCTATGGGAAGCCCAATCATCCCCGTAGCAGGTATTCCCACGCCCATGGCATTCTTAAGGATGTTGGCACTCAAACGTGCCGTGATGTGTTCGGGTATGACACCCAGCAATTCGGCAGCCTTTGCCACACACAACGATACCGCCACAGGCTCGGTACACCCGATTGCAGGCACCACTTCTCGTTTAATCAAGGCTATGATAGCCTCACGCATATCTTTTGACAACATAACATTACGATATTTCGACAAAGTTACAAACTACCAATCACAGATACAACTTTATCCTCGCAAAAAACACCACATCGCAACAAAAAAATCCCGTCACCGGTAGCTAACCGACAACGGGACGAATGAAATGTTACAGGAAATATTTCTTTTTGTAAAGAAATTCTTATTTATACATAAAGCGCTTGATTGACTGCTTTGGAGTGTGCTCAAAGCCCTGCTCCATGATTTCAATAGACGAAATCTTGCTATATGCTGGCATCAACTTGTTGAATTCAACACGATTCTGCTCCATCTGTGCCTTAATCTCCTCGGTAACGCCCTTCTTCTGATCCTCGGCTGTGAGCGCAACCAGAGCAACAAGTGTATGACCACGGCTGACAATCAACGACTCACCAACGCCAGGGAACGAGTTGAGCTTGCTCTCAATCTCCTCGGGATAGATATTCTGACCATTAGGAGAGAGAATCATACACTTGCTACGACCCTTGATAAAGATGTTACCCTGCTTGTCGATGATACCCAGGTCACCCGTACGCAAGAATCCATCATCGGTGAATGTTGCCTCAGTAGCCTCGGGGTTCTTATAGTAACCAAGCATCACATTGTCACCCTTAACCTGAATCTCACCCACCTGCGAATGAGGATTCTCCGAATCAATACGCACTTCGATGTTGGTAACGGCACGACCACATGAGCCAAGTTTGAAAGTCTGCCATGGCGAGTAGCCAATCAATGGCGCACACTCGGTCATTCCGTAACCTACGGTGTAAGGCAACTTAATCTTCTTCATCACATTCTCAACGGGTCGGCTGATAGCTGCACCACCAATGACGATTGAGCACAAGTTACCGCCAAACACGTTAAGCAACTGCTTACGAATCTTGCCATATATCAAATTATTAACACCTGGGATAGCTGTCAAAATCTTCATAGCTGGCTTCTCAAGTATAGGCATCACCTTATTCTTAAAAATCTTCTCCAGCACCAATGGCACGGTAATCAGCAGGTAGGGCTTGATATCACCCAATGCCTGCATAAGGAGCGTAGGGGTTGGGGTCTTACCCAAGAAGAACACTCTCGCACCACCAAACAATGGATAAAGGAACTCAAACGCCATACCATACATGTGTGCCATAGGAAGCATTGACATAATCTGGTCGCCCTTCTTAACAGGGATGTTGCGCAGTGCAAAGTCGATGTTTGACGAAAGGTTGCGCGAAGTCAGCATTACACCCTTTGGCGAGCTTGTAGTGCCCGAAGTGTAGTTGATGATTGCCAAATCATCCAAATCACCAATCTTATAGTCGGTAATAGCCTCTCGCATAGAGATGGTAACATTCTTCTGCTCGGCAAGAATCTTTCCTACCTGCTCACCCTCAGCCTCAGTTGCTGCATAGAGCAGAGTGAAGTTCTCAATATTCACAGCAGCCTTCAGCGATGGCATCGCTTCAGCATCCATAGCCTCCCATGTCTTTACATCGGTGAAGAGGACTACACTATCGGAGTGCGCTGTGAGTTTTGAAATATCAGCTGGCGTGAAATCTGCCAAAATGGGCACTGCAACCGCACGGTAAGATACGATTGAGACAAAACTCATTGCCCAATGTGCGCAGTTTTTCGCAGCAATCGCAATACGATCGCCGGCAACTACGCCGAGTGTATTATAACAAGTGTGTAACTTTGAAATCTGGGTTGCAATCTCACCAAAAGTATAGGTGGCACCCTGGTAATCACTTAACGCAGGAGAATCCCAATTCTCACGTGCAGACTGTTGAAAAATTGATAAATAATGTCGCATAAAATTTGAGCCTTGACGACTAATAAAATACTTCATAAAAGTTTGTAGTCATTTGTCACAATGCAAATATCTGATAATTCAAGCAAACGGAAAAATTTAAGTGATACACCGCCATGTGGTGGGATAAAATACCTATAGGGGTTAAAAACCACAAATAAGGGGTGAAAAATTAATTTCACCCCTATAAGAAAATTTATCCCTAAAGACAATCTACGCTAATTTGCACCCCCAACCAACCATTTATTGATGTTGTCAAGATAGGTTTTCGAGATAGGCACATCGGGCACTCCATCCATACCGAACTCTACAAATATACCCTCCTTTTCACGACGCATGACCTTAATCAAATCGAGGTTGATAATGTAGGAACGATGGCATCGCTGGATATGAGTCGCCTCCAGCTCTTTGGCTACGCGAGTCAAAGTATTACGCACCAAAACCTTTTTGGGTGTTCCATTATTAATGTACCAAACGCAGACATAATTATCGGCAGATTCCAACAGCAACAGATGCTCTCGACGTACAGACAAGCGAAGTTCACCCTTCTCGTCCAATATCTGTATGTATGCAGCCTGCAAGGCATTCTCATCCTCGGCAAGGCGTTCCTTAATATTACGCAACTGCGCTACACGCTCCTGCCATATAAAATAAATGTAACACATTACATACGGAATGAGCAATATTAAGAATGTTTTGATTAATGAGTTATAAAACAGTGTTCCAACACTCTTATCTGTATCGGTAAACAGTGCCACAATGGTGAATATCAGTGCCATAATAAGCACCTCGCACGCCACCCATAAAATATAAGTTACATAGGATATCTCTCGTGTGCGTGTATATACAGCCATAATCCAACGACTAATGGCGACAACAGCCATACCCACCAAAATAAAGCCAATGGTTATGAACTGCACCAGCACCTCGCGCGGAATGTTCAGAAAATTCAAAAGACCAGCATCCTCATCGATGTACTCGAAGTTAAATGGACGGTAAATGGTAATAAACAGCAGCGCAAAGATCGGAACAAAGATGATCATTGCCAGCTGATTAGACCTTTTATATATGAATGAAGGTATTGGAGTCATTGCTAAAACATCTAAATCGCATTGTTATTAAACTCAAAAGAGAAACGGCACAATGCCCCGGCATCCCCCTTGCTAAATTCGTAAACACGCCTGCCGTTATCACACTGACCATGAAGCTGCAAGACATCACCATAGAGCGACTCTTTCATAAAATTAACATCCATGCGTAGAGTCTGCAACTTCTCCAACTCATCAATAGGCATGGTGTCTAAAATGATGTCGATATATCGCATTGTGTTCATGTGACGATTGAAATCTATATCACTATATGCCACTTTATGCTCGGCAATAGGCTCTCCCGACACGGCTCCCAAACGACGAGGACGTTCACATGGTGATGGAGAATCTACAATAGTTCCATCATGCACCTGAGCCAACGTGTTCATATCTACGGGCATACGGGTGTCAAAATCGAGCATGCACCACTGAGAAACTGCACGTGCAAAGATTTGTCCATTATCGTCAGTAAGCGTGAAATTACGCGTTGATGAAAGGCGGTTGTAATCGCTAATCCATGTGTGGATGGTAAATTCATCATACTCCTTAGGAATATAATCGAGTTCAACACACATGCGCGACAGCACCCAGCCAAAATTCTTACCCGCCAGAGTATCAATACCAAAACCTCGATTGTGTGCATCCAAACCAGCAACATACAAGATTATATCACACATTGATGAGATTGATACACGTGATGTAAAATCAACATGCTGTGGCTCTATCTTACTCCTAAAAACACTCTTCTCCATCGAATCATATTAAATTTACACTTGCAAAGATACAAAAAATCTCGCTTAAACAAAATTGAATTTCGAATATTCAGCCTGCGACGTTTGCTACCCGACAAACAACTTCATGACTTTGTATATTGCCACAAAATGAAATATATCTCCCAATACCACAAATAGATGAAACACCGAATGCATATATTTTACCTTTTTGAAACCATACAACACCGCGCCCACAATGTAGCTTACGCCCTCGGCAACAACCCATAAAACAATGGCTGTACCAACACTTGCATGGAAAGGTTTGAAGGCTATAAGAATGGATAGACCCATAAGTACATAACATGCTGTTTCAAGATAACTATGCTGCTTCATCTTCCTGAACCTGAGCGATGTACCCACAATGGCGCACAACCACACAAACGCAAAAATCACCCATGCCCACACTGTAAATCCTGCACGAAGCATGGCAATCAGCGTTATGGGTGAATAACTGCCGGCAATGTGCCAATAAATGGCCACATGATCCAACTTTCTAAGGTTATATTTCCACCCCTCACATCTGCTCGGACATGAATGATAGAGCGTGGAGGTGACATAGGAGTTGACCACGCCAAACAGATAGAGCCACAAGCTCAATATTGCCAATGCAGCCCCATCCTGATACCCCCACCACAGAAAATAGATGCAGGCACACAAACTCATAACAACTCCCACTCCATGCGATATGGAGTTGAAGAGCTCCTCTCCGATAGTATATTTTTTCAATGAAATCATGCCACAAAAATAGAATAAAGATTTTAATAACATTCAATATCGTAAAAAAAATGTTCAATATGGCATAATAATGTGGTATTAATTTCAAAACAATCAAGTAAAAAAGATTCTTCACAACCCATTTTACATCCTTATACAAAATCACATGGCGGTTCACCCCTCGAATTTGGCGGTTCACCCCGAATTTTCAGGTCAATTTTTCGCTATTTATAATATAATTTGTAATTTTGGCTGTTTTTAGGAAATAAAAAAAATCAATGATATGAAAAGGAAATGGGTTATTACAACGATTGTAATTGTACTGTTTTGCTTGCTCTATGCAGGCTACAAGTATTACCAGCACAACAAGTCTGCTGTAGTTGAGAATGTTCACACTGCTCCTACAAAGGGTAGGCAGAATACTCTGAATGTAAATGGCCTGGTGATTCAGCACCAATCTCTCACCGAGGATATAGCCATGGTAGGTAATCTTCTTCCTGATGAGGAGGTGGATTTGACATTTGAAACTTCTGGTAAAATCGTTGAGATTAACTTCAAGGAGGGCTCCCATGTAAAGAAGGGGGACTTGCTGGCAAAGGTTAATGACAAACCTCTTCAGGCACAGCTAAAGCGCTACGAGGCACAGCTAAAACTTGCACAAGACAGAGTATATCGTCAAAGTACGCTCTTGGAAAAAGACGCTGTGAGCCAGGAGGCTTTTGAGCAGGCCCGCACCGAGCTTGCCATGTTGAACGCCGACATCGACATCGTAAAACAGAATATTGCCCTGACCGAGTTGCGTGCTCCTTTTGACGGAGTGATAGGTTTGCGAAACGTCAGCGAGGGAGCCTACGCCTCACCAAGTGTGGTTGTAGCAAAACTCTCAAAGATATCGCCACTGAAGATTGACATGTATATTCCAGAGCGTTATGCCGATGAAATCAGCGTAGGTACCCCACTTACATTCACCGTGGAAGGTCGCAACCACACATACAACGCTTCGGTCTATGCCAAGGAGTCGGAGGTGGATATGCAGACGCGCACACTCGCAATACGTGCCACATACCCCAACTCTAACGGTCAGCTGATGCCAGGTCGTTTCATCTCGGCACGAATCCGCATGAGCGACATTCCTAACGCCATTGCCATCCCTACCGAGGCTATTGTTCCAGAGATGGGTGTTGATAAGGTTTACCTCTACCGCTCGGGCAAGGCTCACGCCACAACCGTGAAGACTGGTTTGCGCACCGACGCGCTCATACACATCATCGAGGGCATAGAATTGGGTGACACTATTATTACATCGGGAACTCTTCAGCTTCGTGAGGGTCTGCCCGTAAAGTTGGATGTCATTAAATAATAATTGTTTTGTGATATGAATATTTCCGAATTAAGCATACGTCGCCCCGTACTTGCCACCGTACTCACCCTTATCATCGTCATCTTTGGCGTGATTGGCTACGGTTCGCTGGGCGTAAGAGAGTATCCGAGTGTGGATAACCCAATCATTTCGGTAAACTGCTCATATCCTGGAGCTAATGCCGATGTAATTGAGAATCAGATTACAGAGCCTTTGGAGCAGAATATCAACGGTATCCCCGGCATCCGTTCACTCTCGAGTGTCAGCTCACAGGGTAGCAGCCGTATCACCGTAGAGTTTGAGTTGTCGGTAGATTTGGAGACCGCAGCAAACGATGTACGCGACAAGGTTTCCCGAGCCCAACGCTTCCTGCCACGTGACTGCGACCCCCCAACCGTATCAAAGGCCGATGCCGATGCCATGCCTATCCTTATGCTGGCGGTGCAGAGCGACAAGCGCTCGCTGCTGGAGATTAGCGAGATTGCCGACCTTACCATCAAGGAGCAGTTGCAGACAATCAGCGATGTGAGTGCCGTACAGATATGGGGAGAGAAACGTTACTCGATGCGTATATGGTTAGACCCTGCCAAAATGGCGGGTTACGGTATCACTCCCGTTGATGTCAAGACAGCTCTGGACAGAGAAAATGTGGAGCTGCCCTCGGGTAGTATCGAGGGTAACACTACCGAGCTTACCATCCGCACGATGGGACTTATGCATACGGCAAAAGAGTTCAACGACTTGGTGGTGCGTGAGAGTGATGACCGCATAATACGTCTCAGCGACATCGGTCGTGCCGAGCTTGGTCCACAGGACACGCGTAGCTACATGAAGATGAATGGTGTGCCGATGGTCGGCGTGGTTGTTGTGCCACAGCCCGGAGCTAACCATATTGAGATTGCCGACGCCGTGTATGAGCGAGTGAAGAACATGCAGAAGGATTTGCCCGATGATATTGTCCTGAACTACGGATTTGACAACACCCGCTTTATCCGTGCTTCAATCGACGAGGTAAAGCAGACCGTGTATGAGGCGTTTATACTGGTGGTTATCATCATCTTCCTATTCTTGAGAAATTTCCGCGTAACGCTTATACCCTGTATCGTGATTCCCGTATCGCTCATCGGTACATTCTTCTTGATGTACCTGGCGGGATTCTCAATCAACGTACTCTCGATGCTGGCGGTGGTGCTGTCGGTAGGTTTGGTGGTCGATGATGCCATTGTGATGACCGAGAACATCTACATCAGAATCGAGCGAGGCATGCGCCCCTTTGAGGCGGGAATTGAGGGCGCAAAGGAGATTTTCTTTGCCGTAATATCCACCTCTATCACACTGCTGGCGGTGTTCTTCCCCATCGTCTTTATGGAGGGTATGACAGGTAAGCTGTTCATTGAGTTCAGCCTGGTGATTTCGGGTGCGGTGATTATTTCAACATTCGCTGCGCTGACGGTAACACCCATGTTGGCGTCAAAGATTCTGAAAAAGACCGAGAAGCAGAGCTGGTTTTACGAGAAGACCGAGCCATTCTTCGTGTGGCTGAACAATTTTTACAGTTCTACGCTTGCCTCGTTCCTCAAGCGACGCTGGATAGCAATACCTATCACGGTGGCTATGTTTGCAGTCATCGGTTGGTTGTGGAGCACCATACCTGCCGAGCTGGCTCCGCTTGAGGACCGCTCGCAAATTTCAATCAACACAATGGGCTCGGAGGGTGCAACGTATGAGTATATGCGCGACTATACCGAGAGTATCAACCTGAAGATTGACTCGCTCGTACCAGAGTCGAAATATGTAACGGCACGTGTAAGCAGCGGACGTGGTAACATACAGGTGGCACTAAACGACATTTCCACCCGTGAACGCTCACAGATGGAGATTGCCGAGGAGCTTTCGGCTGTGGTGAAGAAGCACACCAAAGCACGTGCGTTCGTTCAGCAGCAGAGCACATTCGGCAGCCGCCGTGGTGGTATGCCCGTGCAGTATGTGTTGCAGGCCATGACAATTGACAGATTGGAGGAGGTGTTGCCTAAGTTCATGGAGAAGGTGTATGAGAGCGACGTGTTGCAGATGGCCGACGTAAACCTCAAGTTCTCAAAGCCCGAGGCACGCATCACCATCAACCGCGACAAGGCCAACCTGCTTGGAGTATCAACCCGCGACATCGCCCAAACACTGCAATATGGCTTGAGTGGCCAGCGCATGGGTTACTTCTATATGAATGGTAAGCAGTATGAGATTCTGGCAGAGATTAACCGTCAGCAGCGCAATAAGCCTGCCGACCTGAAGTCGATATACCTTCGCAGTTCGAGTGGCGAGATGATACAGATGGACAACATGGTTACCGTGCAGGAGAATGTGGCTCCCCCACAGCTCTACCACTACAACCGTTTCCTCTCGGCAACTATCTCGGCCGGATTGGCAAAGGGTAAGACCATCGGCGAGGGCTTGGCCGAGATGGACAGAATTGCTGCCGAGGTGCTGCCCGACGATTTCAGAACGGCTCTCACAGGCGATTCCAAGGAGTTTAGGGAGAGTTCCTCAAGCCTTCTATTCGCATTCCTGCTCGCCATCGTGCTGATTTACCTTATCCTGGCAGCGCAGTTTGAGAGCTTCAAGGACCCATTTGTCATCATGCTCACCGTGCCTTTGGCCATTGCGGGTGCGCTCATATTCATGGCCTCAACAGGACAGACGATGAACATCTACAGCCAGATTGGTATCATCATGCTGATTGGACTGGTGGCAAAGAATGGTATCCTGATTGTTGAGTTTGCCAACCAGAAGCAGGAGGCTGGCGAGAGCCTGATGAATGCTATAGAATCGGCCTCGCTGCAACGTATGCGCCCTATTTTGATGACAAGTGCTTCGACAATCCTCGGTCTGTTGCCTTTGACGATGGCTACCGGCGAGGGTGCCAATGGTCGTATCGCAATGGGTGTGGCCGTTGTGGGTGGCATGGTTGTTTCCACCATCCTAACACTTTACATCGTGCCTGCGATATATTCTTACGTATCGACCGACAGAAGCAAGCAGATTAAGAAAGTAAAATAGATTGTTATTATGAGATATATCATTTCATTACTTCTACTTATAGCCTGCGCCACCAACGCCATGGCTCAAAAGAGATTGTCGTTGCAAGAGTGCCTTGAGTTAGGTCTGCAACAGAACTACGACCTGCTGATTACACGCAACAAACAGCAGATAGCCGACAATAACGCCTCGCTCGGCAATGCCGGCATGCTCCCCACGGTGGACCTGTCGGCAGGTTACTCGGGTACAGCCGACCAGAGCCGCATCACCCCACGCGAGGGCGAGAGCTACACCAACAAGGCTGCCTACAACCAGACCATGGATGTGGGGGTATCGTTGGGTTGGACCATATTCAACGGCTTGAAGCTGCAAACAAGCTACAAGCGACTGCAAGAGATGAAGACCTTGGGACTGTTGCAGACACGCCTCGAAGTGGAGGACTTTGTTGCCAACCTTACGGCCGAGTACTACAACCTCATTCAGCAGACACTGCGTCTGAAAAACTACCGTTATGCCGTGGCACTCTCGCGTGAGCGATTACGCATAACAGAGGCCCGCTACCGCATTGGTGATTTCTCACGCCTTGACTGGTTGCAGGCACGCGTGGATTTCAATGCCGACTCGTCGCAGTACATGACACAGCAGGAACTTGTTACAGCATCGCGCATACGCATAAATGAACTTATGGCTAACCCAGACGTCACGGAAAGATGCTACGCCAGAGATTCGGTCATTGACGTAAACGCCTCGCTGGAGTGGGATAAGTTGCAACAGAACATGAAGGAGTCAAACTCCGAGTTGCTTATTGCCAACCGTAATACCGCCATATCGGAACTCGACCTGAAAGCTATAAAGTCACGCAACTTCCCATATCTCAACCTCTCGGCAGGCTATGGCTACAATCGTAACATCTACGGCTCGGGCGACACCAAAGTGAGGGGTACTATAGGCCCTAACGTCGGGCTGCGCATGGGCTTCACCATATTCGACGGCAACCGCCGCCGTGAGCAACGCAATGCACGCATAGAGGTTGAGAATGCCAAATATTCGCGCGAGCAACTTGAGCAGTCGCTCATGGCCGACCTTGCCAATTTCTGGCAGGCATACACCAACAACCTTGAGGTCATAAAGCTCGAGCAGCAGAACCTCATCGCCGCCAAGGAGAATTACGAGATTGCCATGGAACGCTATTTGCTCGGTGATTTGCCAGGAATTGAGATGCGCGAAGCGCAGAAGAGCCTGCTCGATGCCGAGGAGCGCATCCTGACAGCCGAGTACAACACCAAGCTATGCGAGATATCGCTGATGCAGATTAGTGGCAACATTTTGGAATATTTGAAATAAACCGCCCATCGAGATGAGTACTCCTTTAGCAGAACGACTGCGTCCACAGAACATTGACGAGTATATCGGCCAAACCCATCTGGTGGGTGAGAATGGTGTATTCCGCAAGTTCCTTGAGACCGGCAACGTCCCCTCATTCATATTGTGGGGCCCTCCGGGTGTGGGCAAGACCACCTTGGCAAAGCTCGTGGCCAATCATCTGAAGCGACCTTTCTACACACTATCGGCTGTGACATCGGGA
>JAEIGA010007783.1_pt1 | contig 16256 bp, 27 predicted proteins | sample 9270691 | NCBI WGS metagenome assembly JAEIGA01 (sample SAMN17057246, study PRJNA624740) | gut metagenome | biome: biome; isolation source: fecal sample | host: Bos grunniens | place: China: Xizang | collected 2019
GGTTGCAATAACTCTCTTTGGGGTTAAGAAAGGAGGTAACTATGTTATTACCTGCTTATATCAATGTTAACCAATCAGGAATACCAGCGTTACGATCTTTAAGTGTTACTGTAGGAACTGCTGATGTTAGATTTGATTTTAATAATCACAGAAATGTCGGAAGACCTTTTAGAGGATTATTAATTGTTAATCTAAATCAAGCTATTCCTACAGGTACTACAGATACTTTACCAGTAGTATTTACATCAGATGGTGGTTCTGTAGCTGCTTTAACAACATTTAACGGAGATCCTGTAACTGTAGCAGATATACCTGGAACAGGTATTTATCTATTCTGGTATGAAAGTCAAACAGATTCATTACAACTATTAACTGGAACATTATGACATTTTAGAATTTAAGAAACAACCATTAGGTATACATACTTCATAAAGATACTCCTCCGACATTAGAAATAGGAAAAATAATTAATATCTCAGCACCAGTTCCAAAATATGGAAATGTTAGTATGTATAACGATCTAGTATTAGATATGCAAGTAGATATTGACGGAAAAGCAACTAATTTTTAGAAACTTCCTGCAAACAGCGAAATAGCAGACTTTGGGAATAACGTAGTAGTTGCTTGTAATAAAGGTGCGATGAACAATGAAGTAGCATCAATGAAACAGCGAAGTTTGGATATTATTAATAGTATTGAGGAACATCAAAGTATTATACAAGGATGTGAAAAAATTCTACAAGTATTAAATCCAGAAATAGCAGAAAAATAGAGACAAGAACAAGAAAATAAAGCTATTAGAGAAGAATTATCTTCTTTAAAAGAAATGTTTTCAGAATTTATTAATCAATTTAAAAATTAAAACTATGGCAACAATAATTGAAGTTCAAGACTAGAAAATCGAACATCTTTCAGAATATGCTGAAAAAGTATTAAAATATGGTGGTAAATTAATGCAGTGCTTGGAAGAGTTAACTTCTAAATCTGATTATTCAGAAAGATCTGGTCGTAAATATATGGACAAATATAGAGACGGATATATGGAAAGATACGGAATGCGTAAGCATTACGGTGATGACGACGAATTTGTAAGATATTATTAATATGAGAACAGCTTTGGATGTAAATGACAACATGCCAAAGTCTATGCGTAAATATTTATCAAATTACGGTTGGCATTTTAATAAATCATTATGTAATTATGCCGTTTCATTGATGCGTAAAAAAGGAAAATAGATGGAACCTGTATCTAAAGAATACATAGATAAAGTGTTGCAACAAAATGGAGTTACTTTGGAAAATAATGTTGGACACGATTATGTATTTGTTGGTAATATGTGTAAAGCAGATTATTATGGAAGTAGTATAACTGACGAAAAACATTTTGCTTTATACATTAAAGACACTATAGATGATGAAGACGCAGGAGACGGTACTACTATGCGTAGATGGTATGCTACAATGGTAGCAAACGGAATAATGGTAGATTGGGAGGAATTTGTATGATACATTTTAAAACTAAATTTAAAAAATATAACTGGGATATTGAAGTTTTTATTGTAGTAAAAAATGTAGATCCTCGTGTTATTCAAGAAAGTTTAGAAAAGATGGATTGTCCATTAAGTATAATGCATCAATCATTTAAACTACTTACAACAGGAATGAATTCTGGTTTTACATATACTAATCAAGATTTTTATAAAAGTATATTAGTTGTAAACATAAGTAGTTCGGCAGATGAATACGTAAATACATTCGCACATGAAAAAAATCATGTTGAAATGCATATATGTGAAAAATTTGGAATAGATCCATATTCAGAAGAAGCTGCTTATTTAAGCGGAGAATTAGCATAGTTGTTAATTGTTCCTATGACAAGTGGATTACTTGCTGAAATAATGTAATTGTTAGGGGAATTTTCTTTTAATTAAGAAAGTTCTCCTTTTTTATTTTGATAATCTATAAAATATAAATATCTAATTGTAGAACTATAAATATCATATATTATGAAATATTTTACAATTAAAGAATTAACAAAAAGTGATACCGCATTAAGACACGGTATTTCTAATATTCCTGATAAACAATAGGAAAATAACTTACGAAAACTTGTAGAAACCATACTTGATCCTCTTAGAGAAAAGTATGGTAAACCTATTATTGTGACTAGTGGTTTTAGATGTGAAAAATTAAATAGAATTTTAGGTGGAGCTAAAACATCTCAACATCAAACAGGAGAAGCTGTTGATATTAGAAGTGTACAAGATACTCCTGAAGAAAATAAAAAAATATTTGATTTAATTTTAGAATTAAAATTACCTTTTGATCAATTAATTAATGAATATAATTATGATTATATACACGTTAGTTACTCTGATAAAAATAGAAAACAAGTATTAAATATTCGATGATGGAAATTGTTAAAATTGCAGGTAAACCTAGTACTGTAATAGGAAATCAAAATACTAATTTAATATTAAAAGGTTAGTCAGTTAAAATACAGTGGGGTAATAAATTTATAGATTTAATAAAAGATGGAAAGATATGTTCTGATTCTAATTCTGCTATATCTATAAAATCTGCAAATGATATTGAAAATTTAACAGAAGATGGATTTTATAAAGTAAACGATCAATTATACATAGTATCAAATAAACAAATTATTAATCTATCTTCGCTTAACGAGTGTGTATTTGTTTCTTATAATTAGAATCAAAATGCAAATTCAGAACAAAAAATAAATGCTTTAAAAAATATAGGATTTTACTGTAATAATAAAAATGAAATATCGACAGAATTTACAGGATTAGTTTATGTTTTAGATGAACAAAAATTATATTCAGTAAGACAAGGATTAACTTCAGAATATGTTACACAAGATACTATTGGAAATAACTTTGAAGAATTATTTACAAATAAATTATATTCAAACAATGTAATAATTTCAGAATTATTAAAAATCTATAAAAAAGAAAATTCTATAATTCTGGATTGTGATAATTTAAATATTGGTAAATATTTTAAATTAAATGAAAAAATAATTGCTAATACTAAGGTAGTATTAAAAGATACATTAGAATCAGAAAATTATTCAAGTACATCAGGATTTAAATTATATAATTCTGAAGATACTTCTATTTTAGAAGTAGGAAAAGTTATTGAAAGAGATTCTAATGATACTGGTGATATGTTATTTGAAAATATAATTTATAGTGAATATGATAATATTATAAAATCTGTAGAATATCCTATTATTCGTAAAGAAGGTGAACAATCTTTAGGAGAAATAGAAAATGAATGTGTAAGATTATATTTAAAATACTCAAATAAATATAAAAAAGATGACTATATTTATGTACATGTCGCTCTTACATATAATGTAAATTTAATTCAAGAAAAAAATAAAACATTAATAGAGTTATTTACTAGTTTTGATAATAAAGAATAGGTTACGTATAAACTTAAATGTTTATATGATGATGATACAACTGAGGATATAAAAATAACTATACCAAAAACTAAAAGTTATGGAACTTATAATGTAGAATATACTGAAGATACATCTGCAAGAGTTATTAATGTAACATCTATTAACACAGATGGTGCAGTTTTAGGAGAAATAATTCTTACACCTATAATACCTATACCATCAGGAAGTGTAACATTTAGTGATAAAAATTTTTAGATACAATAGGATCAAGAAATTGTTGAAACAGTAGAATTAACACCTGAAACACCAACATCGGGGACAACACCTGAAATAACAACAAGACCAATAAATTTACAGCAAGAAGGTGTTAAAAAATTCAAAAAAGAATTTAAAATTGAAGAATCTGGTAAAAATTATATTATTATAAAAAAACCTGATGATATATTTTCAATGGAAAATTATAAAATATCTTTATCTAGAAAACCTTATATAGAACAAATCAATAATAATATTACTTTCTATGAATCTTTTGAATAGAAATCTGATTCTGGTGAATCAAAATAGATTTTATTAACAATTAATAAATTAGGAAATGTAATAGAAAATAGTATTCCTGAATTAAAACAAGTTTAGTTAACTGAAGCTACATTAGATGAACTTGTAAAAGAACCATATAAAGCAATAAGCGGAATATATTCTTATAATTTTATCGGGTTAAATTCAATTATGTATAATCCGATTATAAAATCAGTGGGAATAAATAAAAATGACTACAAATGGTATCCTAATTATCCGCGTTATTATGATATTAAACTTCCTGGTGAAACTGAATTTGATGAAATAAAAAAGACTAGAATAAAAAATTCAAACTATTCTGATGAAGTTAAGACTGAAAAATTAAGAAATCTTAAAAATAAAATTGTAGATGAATAGTTTAATGATGTAATTCCTAATATAAATTGGGTTAAATCTATGTTAGATATATTTATCCCTATAGGAACTATTATAATGTTTGATGGAAGATCTCCTATTCCTCCAGGTTGGGCTATTTGTGATGGAAGTGATGGTACTCCTAATTTAACACATAAGTTTATTAAAGGGGCTTATAAAGATGATAATAATGAATGGTATGTTGGTGAAATAAATGTTGATAATATTGAATTTGATGATGAAACTAAGACATCTTAGTTTAAACTTACATCAGAGAATTTACCTACACATGAATCTACTATACCTGAAAAATCAATAACAGTATTTGGAGGAACATCTGGAAAATATACATATACTAATTACGCATATTTTCCAGAGTACACAATAACTGAAGAAAAGATAAATATTAGCGACGGTGATAAAGAGTTGACATATGATAGTATTACTAAATCTGATTACGATAACGGCCATCATCATATCATTCCAGAATAGACTATTACTATTCCTAAATAGACAGCTTATTTTGAAAATGAAGCTGTTAAAGGCATTCCAATAGAACCTAAGTCTTACTCTTTAATATTTATAATGAAAATTTAGAATTTTAATGAATTAACGTTCGACGATATAACAATTAACTAAAAATATTTTAAATGAACATGAACATGGAAGATTTTGATGAAGTAATTTTTGATGATGACGAGTTCAATGACGATGAATTCGACACTCCTATTCGAGAAGAAGTAAATGAACAATAGGAGGAACAACCAGAAGAAGATGATTTAACATCTGAAATATTACGATTAAAAGGTATTTCAGATCCAGACAAAATTAAATTTGAAGATGAGTCTGGAGCAATTGTAGAAAGATCTTGGAATACATTATCTAAAGAAGAACAAATAAATATTCTTGCAGGTAATGAACCATCTGATGAAGATTCGTTAGATAATGATGAAATTGAATTACTTAATGCAATCAGAGACAGTGGTATGAGTGTTAACGATTACATAAAGTCGTTGCAACCTAAAGAAACTTCTAAACCTAGATATAAAATTGATGAACTTTCAGATGATGATTTATATGTTTTAGATATATTAGAAAAAGTTGGTGGTGATAATATTACTGATGATGAGTTAAGTGAAGCTCTTGAATCAGCTAAAAAGAACGAAAAGTTATTTCAAAAAACTGTAGAAGGTCTTAGAAATCAATATACTCAACTTGAAAAAGATCAAGAAATGAGAGAAGCAAATGAACGTGCAGTGCAATAGCAACAAGCATATGACAGATTTGCATCTTCTATAATGAATGAGATTAGAGGTCTTAATTCTTTCGCGGGTCAAGATTTAGAATTATCTAATGAAGATGTTGATGAACTTTCAGCATTTATGTTAGATATTGATGAAAATGGAATGAGTCCATTTGGTAAAGCTATGCAAGATCCTTCGTTATTTACTAGAGCTGCGTTCTGGTTATTAAATGAAGATAAAATTATAGAAGAACTCACAAAATAGATGCAAGAAACCTATACAAGAGGTTACGAAAATGCAAAAAAAGATATGCAAGGTAAATCAAAATTAATATTCAACAAATCTACAAAAGAAACTAAGATAAATAATCCTCATGAACAAAGTGATTTTTTTGTAGATGATGACGAATGGTAATAATTTTTAATAACTTTTAAACATTTATATTTATGCTAGTAGCAAATTTTGTAACTAATCGCCCTTCTATGAGCGATACTAGAACTTACGAAGATTTCAGTAAATTCCTTGGTGAAAGACCTCATCGTTTAGGAGTAGTTTCAAGACTTTATCCTGAATTGACAGCAACATTCTTAACTGAGTCTTTAAGAAACATTTTCTACGGAGACGACAAGAAAGCTAAAGGTTTCCAAAATATCGATTCAACCTACTTCGAGTGGGAAGTTGAAACTAACTACATTAAGAGAGTTCCTTTCGCTATGGAACCTGTTGGTGATGGTAAAGATGGTTCTGAAATCGAAATGGTATTCGGTGAGAACTATTATCAATTACATGAAATTTTCAAAATTGAAAGTACAGGTCAACAATGTTTCGTTGTTTCTCGTCCTGTAAGAAAGGCTGATAACTATTGGTCAGTAATGGTAAGATTGATTGATGATGATTATTCTTCTGAATTAGACACAACTGGTTGTCACGTTGGTGATTTAACTCGTTTCATCGGTAACGCTAAACCTGAATTACATGATACAGGTTTCGTTAAGTATCAATCTAACGTTGAGAAGATGCGTAACTACATGACTACTGTTCGTGTAGATGACAGCTATTCTTCTAAATATGCTTTGATGGAAGATACATTCATCAAGATTGGTAAAGGTGAAGGTAATGGTAACTTAACTGAAAAGATTTATAGACTTGAGCCTATGAAGAAGAACTTAATCCAGAACTTCTTGTATGCTCGTGAAAACATGATCTTGTTAGCTAAAGGTAATATCGGTGTTGATGGTAAAGCTACAATTTCTGACAGAGGTACTGGTCGTCCTATTTATATTGGTGACGGTATGATTCCTCAGATTGAGAGATTCGCTTCTAAGTACGCTGGTAACAGAGTTACTGTTAATACTTTCCATACAATTATTTCTACAATGGTAGAAAAGGCAGAGTCTCCTACTGGTAACCACTTCTGCTTCATGGTAAACGAAAAGGCTTGGGCTATCGTTCAGAGAGTATTAGGTGATTACTTGTCAACACGTCATACTGACGGTGCTTACTTGTGGTCAAAAGGTGGTGAAGGTAAATATATTAAGGTAGGTGCTACATTCGATGCTTACGAATGGGGTGGTAACACAATTTCTTTCAAAGTTGATAGAACTTTGAGTCGTGAGTTCGTTGATCCTTACTTCTTATGTATTGACTTAACAACTGGTAAGACTTCTACACAACCTCCTGTAGCTATGTACTCATTGAAGGGTAAAGATTATGTATTCAACGAAGTACTTGGTGTAGGTGGTCGTTCAGGTGGTGATAGCGGTGTTGTTTCTTCTCCTGTTGCAGGTGGAATGATGACAATTCATGGATATGCAGGTATCGCTGTATTCAATCCTTACCGTTCATTCATCATGAAAATTAAAGAGTAATTTTAGATAATATAAACATATCAGATCTGGTAGGGGACATATTGATCCCCTACCGAATATTATTAAATATTGAAAATGAATTATGGCAAAAAAGGTTAATGAAGTTCAAAACGGAGACATTAAGAGTAATATTGTCGTTTTGAGAAGTGTATTTGGAAAAGTTGGACAAAAATATTATATTCAACCACAAAAAGATGCAAGAGGTAGATATGCAGATTGTGTTAGACGTGTTAATTCGGAAGGTGATATTATTTTAACTGCCGAAGAAATTGAAAAAGAGTCTAAAGGTTTAGCTGCTTATATTCCTGTTGATAAACTTTTTGTAATCGAAGATGGTAAAACATTCAATCTCGATGATGTTTATGAAGCAGCTGAATGGGAAGCTATTAAGAATTGTGATTTGATTGCTCCTGACAGATTTGCTAAAAACGAAAACGGAGATTATTTGATAGATGGAACAGTAGATCCTAAATCAAAAAGACCTCGTTACGGAACTGCAGAATTATATGTTGATAGACCAGGATTTGATTCTCAACGTAGAGTAACTAGAAAGAAATTAATTGTAGAGGCTTCTAATTATATCATGAACGATGAACGTGGATATGAAGGTAGATTACTTATTGCTCGTGTATTAGGTAGAGATATGAAAAATCAACCTAACGCAGATGTAGAAGACTATCTATTATCAATCGCAGAAAAAACTCCAGAAAAAATCATAGATTGTTATACTGGTGGTGATGTAAAATTGCGTATTTTGTTTATCGAAGCTCGTGAAAAAGGAGTAATTGTAAAGAAACAAGGTGTATACGTTTATGGAGAAGATGGTAAAGTTATTCTTGGTGCAACAGATGATGCTGTAATCGAATGGATGAAAGCTTCTAAAAATGCTAAAACCTTAGCCTTAATCAGAAAAGATACATATCCTGATATGTTTGAAGATTAAACAAGTAATAACTAATTAATTCTAGTAATATATGACAGCTAGATAGATTTTTGAAGCAACTTTAATCGAATTAAGCAAAGTACAAGCTCCTGCGTTAAAGTTGTATGAATTTAACTATTTATTTAATAAGGCTATTAATTAGTACATTAATAAAGTTTATAATGTATACGATCTAAATTAGCAAACTACTGATGATTTGAGAGTATTAAAAGCTACAGCCTTTTTGACTCCTAAAAAAGTCAATGTGACTAATTCTGCTATTAAAAATACCGGGGGTTATGCTAGTGTAAATAAATAGGGAACTGAAACTTGGACAGATAGCGAAGGTAATGCGTGGGAAAGAACTATTACTACTGCAGATGGCAAAGTTACTACAGTTGTAAAAGTTAAATAGAGCGGTGCTTCTACATAGTCTGAAGTTAGTAGAACTGTTACTAATGCTTCTAGTTATAGCGGTTCAGCTACTTCTTATTTAAGTTAGGCACATAGTTCAATTCAATCTTTACATGGAGCTACATACGAGGTAGAAATGCCATTAGATTACTTACATATGCTTAATTGTGTATGTATTTATTATGTTGCAAAAACTAAGGATTGTTGGGACGCAGGTTCTTATATTGAAGTTCCCGCATTACGTTTAACAGCAGATTCTTGGAGTCAAATCGTAACGGATATTTATAACAGACCTTCTCCGATGAGACCTTATTATTATATCCATAATCTTAACCAATAGAATACTTTACCTACTAATGAACATTCAGCAGCTAATCTAAATGGTACTGATTTAGGTGGATTTTATAAGGTTACTTCTAATGGTACTATGGATGCATCAACAGGAGTAGTAACTTCTCCTACAGGATAGAATTCTAACTTTTCAAGAACTTTTAATTTAGGTTCAAATTCATATTCTGTTGTAGAAAAACCAACAGCGTCTCGTGTAGGTAACGCATCTACTGTAAGATGTGAAATTCGTTATGGTAAAGATGATACTTTATTCCAATTAGCAGAAGTTTAGGTTGATTACGTAAAAGTTCCACAACATATTCGTTTGACACAAGAACAAATAGACTTAACTGAGGATACTTCTCAGATTATGGAATTCCCAGATTATGTAAATCAAGAGATTATTAACGAGTTGGTACACTTAGTAATGGAAAGAACTAATGATCCTAGACTAAGTAATAATATGTAGATTTCATAGACTATTGCTAGACCAACTGGGCAGTAGCAACAACAAACAGCCGCACAAGGCTAATTAAAAATTAATTAATTATGGCAGGTTTAAATTTTTATACACAAACTATCATCAACAATAATGTTGATAAGGATTCAAACAACGCAGTATTATTCAAAGCTGTAAAAACTAAAGTAGATGGCGTAGAAGTAGATGCTGTAAAAATTAAAAGAGATTTCTTATTTGTAAAAGATAATATAAAAGTAATCAGGAAAAGAGCTGGTTACGAACCTCAAATGTGTAAAGCTACTATTGACTTCAGTTCAATAGATTTTCTCGGAGAAAAGGAGAAAAAAGCTTACTGTCGTTTAGACGTATATCTTGGTGTAGAAGGTGCTGAACCTTTTATCTATTCTACTCCTTGGGTTCAAAAAGGAATGCCTTTCTGGGTTGAATTCACAGTAACTGAGGATAATAAATCTAATATTGCTGAACACGTTGCTCAGATGATTAAACAAAATCATCTTTTCCAAGTAGATAAAGATTTACTTAAAGTAACTGTTGATAAGACTAATAACAAATTAACCTTAGAAGGAGCTACTGAATATCAGAGATTCCGTAAGATTGAAATTCATAAATACTGTGCTTTTGAGGACTACTCTGAGAAAATTGAAGAAGCTGATGTAAAAGTTGAAGGTGGTAGCAACAACATCGTTGTTGACGCACTCGGACGTAATGGATTTGGTACATATTCACAAATCGTTAAGGATTTAAGACTTCCTACAGCAGAAAATTATCAATGGACACATATTCGTCAAGCAGAAACTCCTATTGTAGGTGCTGTTTACAATCAGTATATTGTAGAATATTGTGCTCCTGCTTCTAACGAAGGTTTAGGTGCTGTTGGTCAGAGATTAGAATCTCATACTACTCACGTATTCTGGGTTAAGAATGACTCAGAATTAATTTCTAAGTGGGAAGAAGCTTTAGGAAAACTTTAGGTTGATATCGAAGAAATCGTCAATAAAAACGAAAAACCTTCTGAAAATCCTACAGGAGGAGAATCTTCTGGTAATGGAGAAGGTTCTGGTGAATCTTCTGATAATGGAGAACCTTCTGAAAACGCTTTAGACAATTAATTAAACATTTAAAAGGCGGGGTATAATTTATCCCGCCTATAATAAAATATGAATCCTATACTAGAATGGGCTTTAGCAATTGTAGGTAGTGGAGGAATAGGTGCTGTAATTACCTACATATTTACATTTAGAAGCAAACGAAAATAGGCTAATGCAGAAGCAGTTGAAGCCGAAGTGGATGCTGAACAAAAGATTTTTGATTTAAGACATGACTAGTATGAGTACCTACAACAAACTTGTGATAAATATATTAGAGATTATCACGAGTTAGAAGGAGACTTCAGAAAGCAAATTGTAGAACTAAGAGAACATATGGACAAGTTGATGTCTGAAAAGTCTCAAGCAATAGCCGAAAAATGTACCGAAATAGCAGGTTTAAAATCAAAAATAGCATATCTAAATGGAATAAGATGTTATGATTTTACTTGTCCAAAAAGAATAAGAACAAACCCTGATAAACTTGAAGAATAATGTATATAGAAAAATTAGCTTCATAGATTCGTAATGATGTTGTATCAGGATTAAGAGGATACCATTCTAATTTATCCTTAAATATGAAATAGCTTGAAGATGAGATAGTTGCTTGTCGATTATCAATTTTAAAAGAGTATTTCTTAAAAGGAATATTTCCAATTAAGGATTTATTAATGGCAATTAATTGTATAGATGTTGATTGCCAATCATTAGAAAGGTGTAATTGTGGAAAGATCAGTGATGATGATACTTTAGTTGCTCATTTCGAAATACCACAATTAGTATCTGATTATGGTAAACAAGCGATAGAGTATGTTGGATCTACAGATAGACAAAATAAGTTTACTGTGATAACATCATTATCTGAATTACAAAATAAAAAATATAGAAAGAGGGGTCAAAAGAAACCATATGTTTGGATTGATTTTGCCCCTAATTCCAATGGTATGTTGGATTGTTTTTTATTCAACGCACCATTTTTGGAACAAGTTTCAATAGTTGGAGTATTTAAAGATCCTCGACAATTAAATAGATATAGATGTTGTAATTTGGACGAATTAAATGGTCCAGACGTTAATAATAGTTATATTGATTAGCTTATTAAAGATAAACTAACAAAAGAAAAACTTTATTATTATAGATAGTTACAACCTAAAAATTTACCTAATGATTAGCAATATATTACATAATGAGTCAAAACAATTTTCATTACGCTATATCTCTTGCACAAATGCTATATGATATTGAAGGAGATATAGAAGACTTAGAAGAAATTGGTCTAATTGCGTATAATTTTATAGGTAATAAAAATACAAGACTTTACAGAGCAACTCTTGATGTTAATAACGGAATTGTTAAATTGCCTTGTAACTGTGATATTATAGAAGCTGTAACGTATTGCGGAGAGGATTGGAATTATACTAGCAACTAGAAAAATAATGGAGATTTACGCTCTGCTTATATTGAAAATTATATAGAAAGTAGAAAAGCTTTTTCAGATCCGTTTTATATTAGTGGTAAATTTGTAAAGTACAAGCGTGTTGGTGACGTTCTTCATATTAACGAAGAATTATCAAAAGTTAATGTATTATACCACGGAATAGAACTTGATGAAGAAGGATTACCTTCAATAAATGATAAAGAAGCAATAGCAATAGCTGAATATATTGCCTATGTATATAAATATAAGGAAGCGATTCGGACAAATAACCAGAATATACTAAAAATGGCTCAAGATTTAAAACAACAATGGTTGTTTCATTGTGATGCTGCTCGCGTAGCAGAATATATATCTTAGGAAGAAATGAATAAAATTCTCGATGTACAATCAAGTTGGGGTCGTAAAGTATATGGAAAAAGCTATAAACCGATAATGTAATTATATAGGGAGGCATTTGTCTCCCTATTTTTGTTTTATGAGTAATAAGAATTATGCGATGGGTCATGCGTTTAGTTTGAAAGATTTATTTATGAATTTTCCTATACATAAATTAAAAATGACTAAACAACAGTGTACAGATATTTATTCCGATGGAAATAAAAGAGATTTAGCAGCTTAGATATTTGCACGAAGTATGGAGATGATAGTAGATGATATAATAGATAATAATGTTCATTTTCAATTACCAGGAAGACCTAATTCTTAGTCATATATTTATATGAAAAGAACTACAGATAAAGAATTTAAAAAGGCTTTTAGAAATGGTAAATGGCACGATGTTGATTTTATTGAGTCTAATTTTAGTGGATATTAGTTAACATTAGAAACAAAATATAATACTAAATTGCCAAAATCAAAACCTATTTATTTATCAGCAAAAGATCGTGATAGAATAACAGAACATACTAATAATGGTAAACAATATTGATTATGGCAGTAGTAAAAACAATACATGACTACTACGAAAGACTTTATGAAGAATATCCAACTATTCCTAAAGAAGATATTCGTAGAATTTGTTCATTTGGAATAAAAAGTTTAAATATACATAACAATTATGGCGGAGATACATTAATATCTCGCAAAGGTTTTTGGTTTTATTGTGGACAACTTATGAACGATTCTTTAAAGTATTTTAATTATTATAAAAAGAAAATGAGAATTAAGTTAAGAGTAATGTACAAACGTAAAAATATTCCGTGGGACGGATATTATTATTTTGCATTATCACAAGACCAATACGATAATTATTTAGCATAGAAAAATAAAAAAGGAAGACCTAAGAAAAAATTTACATTTTCTAAGATAGTTCTTTATAAAATATATGATGAATGTAGTATAGCTGAAAGTAATAAAATTGCTTTGTTTAGAATTCCTTCTATACAAGATTTTGGTTTATCTTATTTTAAGGAAGAATTAATTACACAAGATTCAGAATTAATATTATTAAGAGAACCTTTAACTTTTAATGATATACTTTTATCTAATTACAAATATCAATTTATATCAGATAAATTAAGAAAACATAATAAAAATTAATTAAAATGGCTGGTAATACAATAATGACCGCAAAAAATTCCTTTTCAGAAGGATTATTAATGGATTTCTCACCAGATAATACACAAGCTAATTGTATGACATCTGCATTAAATGCCACACTACTTACATTTAACGGAAATGAAATGTCTTTATAGAACGACATGGGTAATGGTCGCGTAGAAACAGCTTATTTACCTGAAGGCTATATTCCTGTTGGAACTTGTGAATTTGGAGATATTATTTACATTATTTCTTATAATCCTTAATAGATAAAGCATAGATAGGATGTTTTCCTAGTCCTGAACGAAATATTTCTTCAGAAGAATTAACAAATGCTCCAGATGAAGCTGTGTTAAAAGCATCAGATTTTTAGGAATTAGATGATAATGAAAAACCTACAGGAAAATTAAAAACTAGTTCTGTTAAAAAAGTATTATTTCAAAATGATTTACATCCTGGCGATAAATACATTATAGCAAGTGATGAATTATATAATTCTAGAGATTTTATTTCTGCATACGGTTCTACTAAGTATAATTTTGATGATTTTCCAAAATTTGTAAAAATACACGTAGTAAGTATAGAAGAATCAGGTAAAATAAACTATTTAGATTCTTCTGTGAGATGGTATGATTTTGAAACAACGGATAGCGATAAAAATATACCATATTTTATATCTAAAGGAACTTCATAGAATTCTGAAGGAAAATTAGATATAGACTCTTATAGAAATTTAGTTAGTTCTGAATATTCTGTATTTAATTCTAAAGCATCTGGACAACTTGCTTTACTAATAGAATTAGAAAAAATTACAGGATTTAGTTGTACTTGGGAATGTTATAAAAAAACACCTACTCAAGCAAAAAGTACTCAAAAAAGAAATTACGATACAATTTATCCAGATAGTTCTGATGATGAAAGAGTTGATGGTGAAGGCGGAAATACAAATGAAGAAGGAGAAGGAGAAGGAGAAAATGGAAATGAAGGTGGAAATGAAGAAAACAATAATCAAGGTAATACTGAATTTTTAGAATATACAGATTATTCAGTATATCTTAATTTTAATTGGACTACTAACCACAATGATATAAATCCTTTTAAAATAATTTTAGAAGAATCTGATTGGCAAAACGGTGAGTATAAATATTGGAAAACAGGTACAGACGTATTAAGTTTAGAATATGATGGTAAGATGAATGAAAAGTCAATACCTAACATAACTGAATTTGATATAAGTAGACATTATTGTCCTGAAGATGATATTACATATAATAAGTATAATACTGAATATAAGTATGATAAAGTTATAGAGAAATATGATTATTCAAAAATAGTAAGAATTGATGAAGATGGAATACCTACTTCTAAATATGCAATGAATTGTGATAAAGTTGAATTAAATGATGATAAAAATGAATTATTGTATAAAACTTTAAAAAAAGGATCATACGAAGATTGTGATATATTTGATAATAGTACTTCTAATAAAATTCCAGAGTCTATTATAAATAATAAATTCAAATATCCTATTACTAAATATTTAGGTGATTTTAGTATACCAACACACACTAATGTACAAAATACTTACAAATATAATGATGAATATGGTAATCCGATAAAAGGTACAGACAATCAATAGAAGACAGAAATAATTAATGAAAAAAAGAAAAATGATATTAAAAATTTAATATATCATTATAAAGTTATTCCTGCAATGCCTTATGGTAAGTTAGAAGAATTTTCACAAGAAGGATATATTGATTTCAGTAAAATAGATACTGAATTTATTAAATTACATACTTGGAAATATTACGGATACGAAAATACTATGACTTTAAATTGGGGATTAGATGCTTATACTGATCCTGGTAAAATAATAACAGATGTTCAATTTGAATTTTATAACGACGAAGGATTAGTCGCAAGAATTACACATCCTAGCTACACATCTTATAATGGATCATTTACTGATTATATTGTATTAAATAAAAAATATGGTAATGGTAACATTTTAGATACAAATTCAGATGGAACTCTAATTTCATCATCGAATGAAACAGGTATATTAAAAAGTAACAGTTTATATTTAGTAAAAATAATAATCACATAGGGAATTTAGCAAATTACAAAAGATGTCATTCCTATATAGAACGAAAAAATCGAATACAGATGGATTTGGACAAATTCTATATTTAATGATCATTATTATAATGTTTAGGATTTTGATAATTTAAATTTAACGTTAGATTTAGATTGTGATACAAATTTTACACAGAATGTTAATTGTTGGAAGTCTACAAACTCATTATTAGAAAATCCAGAGAACACTCCTATAACTGATAGTAATATTCAAAATTCTTTATCTGCGAAAGTTTAGTAGATAAGTTCTGATGTAACTTCATCAACTGACAGAAATGTAATAATGAGAACATATATAAAATTAAAAAATAATCATGATATATTTGATTTAGATTTAGAAAATGATAATTTTAAAATATATATATCAGAAGGATCAGAATCATTAACAAATATACCAGAACGACCTAAAATATTATTTTCTCAACAAGAACTAGAA
>JAEIGA010007784.1_pt1 | contig 16256 bp, 10 predicted proteins | sample 9270691 | NCBI WGS metagenome assembly JAEIGA01 (sample SAMN17057246, study PRJNA624740) | gut metagenome | biome: biome; isolation source: fecal sample | host: Bos grunniens | place: China: Xizang | collected 2019
ATAGTTTCTTGGCGACACGATTAACCGTTTCACGATTTGACTCCCATTCGTAGAAGGTTCTGTTGTCAAACGCCCAGCGTTTGCCGGGCGTGTTCTCACCGTGACCGCCATTGAGGAGGATATGAAGGTTACTCATTGCTTTCCTCCTTCTCCTTACACTCCTCTGGTGCTATCACAATGCCCCAATAGAGCCAACCGATGAATAAACCGTTTGTGTAGCTGGGTGCTATGTGGTTTCGCCAAAAGTTTATACTTGGTATAAACTGAAAGCATCTACCCCAAAATGACCGAAAAATAACTTTGAACTTCATAATAGTAGTTTTATTAAAGTGGTGGTAAAATGAATTGTATGTATTCTCTAATTTTTAGCATCGCTGCTATTGTTTGGTTTGTCTTCCAAAACACTCTCTAACTCTTTTTTACCAAAGAGTTTCCAAATGTTTATGGTCTTATTCACCCCTCTAAATTCAAAATAGTTATTAAAGCAAGAGGTTAACTCAATGCAGTAAATCACTAACAGGATAAGACCAGACAATGTCGGAATGCCGAATACTTCTCCAAAGGCACTACCGATAACACCTGCAAGTGTTATCCAGCAGATGTAATCTACCAACTTGTTGATCGCTCTGCGCATCATTCTAGATGCTCGAAATGTTTCTCCTCGCTTTTTACTTGCCTCCACACCAAAGCGAGTATCGGCAATAATCAAGACTATTGCTAAAAGGATATATGGCAATAGTGGTGTGTAAAAGTCTATAAATGGTGATAATACCGCTGCGGTTGCACCGCTAATTATATTGCGCTCCTGCATTTGTTATGTTTTAATATCTGTTCCATATCACAAAAGTAGCCACCCGAAGGCGGCTACAAAAGGACAGGCATTAGAACATCTCAGGCGTTAAAAATTCTGCATATGATTTACTTTTGACCATTCGCTTTGCCCGGTTCTTGGACTTATACCTGTTGCGTATAACAACCTTCGTACAACACGCTGTAATCTAAACTTATTCAATCCATTGTCGCTCTTTGGCATAGGCGACTGCTCGTGCAGCCACCTCTTTTGCCATTGAACGCCACTCTTGAAGAGCATTGTATTCTGCAATATACTCTATGCTTTTTGCCCCTGAAGCACTATCTTTATTGAGATAATTAAGGCTAATCGCTGTAACTTCGTCATTGGAGTATCGTTGCGATATAATAGCCGACACAATCGTTCCGTAGGAGAACTCTCTGCCTAACTCAACCGAGTAGATTTTGAACACCTCAAAGCCTAAATCGTTTATAAACTTCTCTTCTCCCCACGAAACTACATATTTACGGCGAAGACGACTTTCCGACATTTGAACTAATGGCGGTTGCACCTCGAATGTTTGAAAATTTTGAATACCCATTTTTAAAAAAAATTCGACTCCCGAAGGGAGTATTAAGTGTTAAAGAGTTAAATTGTTTAAGTGTTAAACCTTCGACTTTTCGATTGCTGCAACGGGCAACACATGGTATGAGAAGATACGATTGTTGATGGTAGCGTAACCACTGACGAAGCCGATGTACCAGGAATAGTTGTAATTATAGCCTTCGGTCGAACTCCAATGCCACGAGTTTGTGATTTCTGGGAAAACAGTCACACCATTTCCATCAAGCATATTACGAGGTCCAGCAAAAATAGGAATTGAGTGCTCAAATTCAGGCTCTTTTTCTGGTACTACATAGCCTTTTCGATGATACCAATACAAGCGTGATAGCTCTCCCTCTGACGGCAAATACCAGCAACCTTGTTTATATGCGTCTGACAAGATTTCTCCCTCTCGCACAGAAGGCTCATAGAAATTACAAATAGAAGCTGCCTGATAATAATACAAGCGTAGGATATAATCTTCGCTGGTGCTATCTGCTGCAAATTCTTGATGTTTTGCATTCAACTCTGCCAATGAAGTCGGAATGTCCAAATCTGCGGCAAGCAACATCTCATTGCGATATGCAATGATCTTTTGAGTATTTCCACGACCGTCCCAATCCGAGAATGAGCCATCTGTAAATACCCTAAAATCATCACCATCAGGAGTAAGATACAAAGCCTCCCAATTAGAGTTTTCGGGAACAGTTCCATCTGTTTCGCTGTATTTAGAATAGTTGGTCATTGTTGGTATATCTCCACTCGGATACTTGTCGGTGTTTATACCCCAAGTAGCAGTACCTGGTCTATTACGACCGACAATGCGTATCAGACCGTCTTCTGCATCGTCTATCTGATAGACAACTCCAATCACCGTTTTATTTCGGTCTAAAACATCGTCAAAAGTTCCGTCTGCGTATGCCAAGTCTCCAACTCTAACCTCACGCTTGTAAAAGCCGATGGTCTTTGTTGCTATAACCTCTACACCATCGCTTAAACGGATTGTTCTCGCCGTAATAACCGCTGTCGGTGTTCCTACGGTCATATTCTGTTTCAGTGTCAATACACCTGTATCCTCGTTGATCGTAGCGTATGTTTCATCGCTAATACTCCATTTTACAAGTGTAAAGTAGTTTGCCGAAGCTGGTGAAGGCACTGCTTTATACTCATAATTACCGGCATTGTATATATAGCTTGATCCCGCTATATTCAATGTGCTGATATTACGCACTGTATAGGTTACATACAAGTCGTTAGACTCATCGTCTATATTGCCAAACGCCTGCATCAACAGCGTTTTCTGCTCGTAGTTGATTGTCGAACTTGACGAGGTCGCAAGGGCTATTCTTCCCGACAGCTTTGCATCGATTTGAGCGAGGTAGAGCAAATGGTCGATAGAGAAGTTTGTCCATTCAACACCGTCTATTTCGACTGCCGCCAAAATACGATTCTCCCTATTTAGACAAGTTTCAACAACTAACTGACTGTTCACACTCGGACAACCGACTATCTGAAGCTGCGTCATCGCCTCGGCTCCCTCGATAGTAAATGTGGAGAGGTTTGCCAAGTCTGATAGACGAAGTCTTTGAATGGTTGAAGGCAATCGTACCTCGGTTAGACTATCAGTTGAAGGTAGCGTAATACCTACAATAGGAGTACCACGGAAGTCGATACGCTCAATCATTTCGCTGGCGATGGTTACGGCTCTTGTCAAAGATGTATTATGCGTAGCAACGACCTCTTTGAGCATTGTACACGCCGATAAATCGAAGCCTGAATTGCTCAACTGATTATTCGGCTCATCGGCAGTATGGGCCAATATCAGACGCTTCAAACGGCGACACTTGGGAAGATTTGTTTGAATATCTATCTGACCAAGACCTTCCAAGCCTTTCTCGGTAGTCGTTCCATCGGCGCCGACTGTATAGGTTGATATCTCGGTAATCAAGTCGGCATCATATATAGAGAAAGTAACCTCATTTGCACCGCTTGCTGTAATACCATTCTCAAAGTATGCAGGACTACCAGCGACAATGTTTCGTTGCGATTTCACTCCTCCAGAACCCCAATTGAGAGAAGCGTAGATAGGGCAATAGTGGCGTAATGCTACACCCGCACCTCTCTTCCACAAGCGGAGCATCAAAACATTCGATGTGCTTTCTCCTGTCGCACACTTGGAGTCCCAATAACGCTGTCTATATTTGTAGAAGTATCGAGTAAGCTCGAACTTGTCTCCATACGCCATCGAGAAGTTTCCGGTGTTGGCATATCCCATACCATCAACATTGTATAGAGCCTCGCACCAATGCGACCAATAGTCTTTGTATTTTGCAAACAATGAAGATGCGTTGAGACCTCCGCTTCTCATTGCTACATACATAGTCTTGATATCTGCTTCCCATACTTTGGCAACACAATCCCATAATCCGGAGAGTCGTCCATTGAAAATCGGAGTACCAGCGGAAGTTATAGCCGAGTATGTTCCAGTGGCAACATCGTAGGTCTCCCCAAGAACAGTACCGGTCTCGCCTGTCGTTGCATCAAATGAGTCGCCCCACTCGTGGAAGAACTTCCAGCGGAGCAGACCTGAGTTATTGAAGAGGTTGATGGTATCGGTGTCTCGTATGAACACAAACCAATTAGCATTCGCCTTCGTAACATCATCGCAAGCAATAGACATATTCTTGTCCATCGAGTCGGTACCGAGGTGGTATGTCAAGAATATGAAGTAGAATATAGCACTCCATTTATTGAGATACTGCGAGTACTCTGTTGCAAACTTTGCGTATCGATAAGCCGGTGTATCGGTCGTAAACACCTCGTCTCCGCATGTATATTGCTCGTAGCCATCTTCTGCTAACGATAAGTGACGATAACTTCCATATCGAAGGCGATACCTCTCTGCAACAGAAGGATTGCAAGATTGAATCCAATTGTGGAAACGGCGAATAGCAGTAGTCTCTGCATTGGCTTGCATTACTTGGTCTGACGATCCAGCAATGCCAAGTTTGTTGCCTGTCACGAGCGACTTTTTCGGTACTCGTGCGTAATATAGCGTTGTCGTCAGACTATCAAATTCGTCTGTCCATTGAGCCTCTTCAAGTTTGCTCATAAAGAAATTGATATTATCATCAACCTCCCATATCTGATTTTTGTCCGACTTCTTCGAGTATCCGAACATCGAAGGGCTATACTTGTTGTTTATGAAGTTATAGAGCGACAAGAACGATATTTTTGCATTCCCGGCACTATCGAAAGTCCTCCTGAAACCTATCTCTGGGAAGCCACTCAGCGATTGTCTATATGTGATATCGACACCCGCTGCATCTTGCTCCGCCTGACGAGCCGTCAAGATGGTCGGATATCCACTCGCCGCCGTTGCGACCGCCACAAGGATATCTTGATAAGCGTTCATTGCCAACATATTGAATATGCCCTCGCACGAGGCGAAATTCACCTTGTGGACAAACTCGGTTTCTGCGGCATCAACACCCGGAGTAATGGAGAACTTTGTGATTACAACATCACCTTCTGGCAAATTTATAACCCAAGCATTCTCTTCGTTGAACTCGAATGTCTCCGCCCAATTCTTATATGGCAGAGGATAATTGTTTGAAGATGTACCATCACCGTTTATTTCGTGAGCACCAGCCGTAAAACTTGCTTTTGCATATCCCATCTCCTTGTTCCATTGAGGATTGACAAACACCGTCTTGTCGCAAGTACGAGGGTCGTTCTTTGATGTCGGGAGTTGTTTCATATCCCAAATGATGTACGGCGTGTTAGGGAGAGCCGTTAGCACCTTGGCAAGATTGACTGCACCTGCACTATCAAGAACATCGTTTCGCTTTGCAATTGCAATCTTTGCCTCCAAATCAGGGGTGTCGTAGGCATAGTTGTCAATCATTTGACGATAGTTCAGACTCTTGTCATATACTCGCACGGTATATAAGGTTACATCGCAATCAGGCGAACCGATTACAATCTCTTGTGGAGTTGTCTGTACCCATTCAGAGGTGTCATAGTTCATCATACGAACTATAACGCCGTTGATATACATATATGCGATATTAGCATAGGTGGTGGTAGAGCCCTGCTCCGAGTTGCCTGTATCATTAACACAAGTGGTTGTTTGACCATCTATACAAAAGCCCACACGAATACGCTGTTCATCGCAGTATAGTGTATGAATTTCCCCAGCTGCACAATGGAGTTCTACTCTGTTCGCATACACAACGAAGCCTACGCCATCGTTGAGACATCGTATAACCTCAGCATCTACATTCGTGCAATTTCCTGTTTCAAACTCAAACTCAATGGTCTTTCCTGTACGAGCCGCCGATGACTCTGCATTTACTCCGAAATCTGCTCCAAACGGAGCAAGCCCCGACAAAGTTATACTCTTGCCCGCCTTGATATGAAAGCCATCATTGTGGAAGCCGTTATCCCCTGAGAGGTTAAAGTTGTCGGAACGCTTAACTGTACAAGTGCGTACTCCACCATATTCAGAGTGCCAATCCTCCGCATCGCTATCCGCATTTGTTCTACCTGCTGCGGAGAGGTGTACTTTGCACTCGGAAGCGGCTTCGAGAGTAACACCAGCCGAGAGCACTTCCAAGTCAAACGAAACGCTTGCGGCGCCGACTTGGATAGTCGGTACAATGGTGCCAAGATAATCGTTATTGCCAAGGGTTAATCGCCACTCTTGCATTCCTGATGTTAGGTCATCGAGCAACCTAACCTGCTGTACTGTGGTGTTGGATAAAGCCGTACCCGATTTATCTCGCACGACAAAATTAACCGACACCATGTCGCCCGGATTACCTGTCGGAAAGTAGAAGAAATATGGAATAGAGGCCGTACCATAAAGTTTTGCTGTGCTGGTGGCATCTTTGCCAATGCAGACAGACGGCGATGATAACCCTCGCTTGATAAATGAGGTTGTTATTACATCTGTCGTAATACCATACTCGGAGTTTGTAGCATACAACTTAATAGTATGGGCACCATAAGACAAAGCATTTGCAGGGTCGATAATGAAGTCGTATGTTGAGTTGTTGATGGTGGCCCGCTGTTCTGTCAAAGGATCATCGTCAATTATCAAGTGTACTGCTGCCGATGTTCCTCTACAAGCAACACGAAGCAGCCACCCTGCGTCTCGCACAGCACTCTCGTCATAACTTTCATCTATCGACAAGATAATCTCCCTTGTGTCAAGAGAAAAAGTCCACTGTCGAGATTTGCCATGTGCGTTACCAATCGTTACCTGTACGGCGTTTGTTTCTTGTGTAAGGTATGGTCCGAGGTCAATGGTGAACTCTTGACCGCCAGCCGGCAAACTCATCGACAGGGCATCTATAACCGTTGAGTTTATGATGACACGAACATATCCCGGTTTACTATCAAGGTCTGCCGAATCCGAGCCGTAATAGGAGTTATATGTGAAGCGTAGGATATTGCTTGCACCCTTCACAATGGTTGTCTCTGGCTGTTTTGTAATTCGAGCGGCCAAGGTATAATCTGCACTACCTGCTTGCTCGTAGAACTCTATATGTGTCAGTACGAGGGCCTGCTTATTGTCAGGGTCTGTTGCCCATTCGTTGTATGTATCAACGCTGGCGAAACAGCGCACAGTTGCTTTGCCTGTTTCGTCAGAGGTTTTATCCATATATCCGACTTTGCTGCCAAAAAGTTTCTTAATAAACTTTTCAACTGCTGCACCAGAGAAACCCTCCCATGGGGTATTCAAGTCTTTTATTTCATCTGCCATATTCTCTATAAATTTTAGTATTTCCACAAATCCGAGCCCTTCCACTGCAAAGCAGAACGCCACCAGCCAGAGCCGAAGCAAGAACTAATTGTTCCCCATATACGATGGGCACCATAGTACAGAGCCTTGATTACTCGCTTGCCTCTATATAGTTTTGCAACTCGTTTTTCTCCTATATACATGGGGCTACTCCTCTATATAGTAAATTTGACCTTCAACGCACAAGCCATTGGCAATCATTTCTCTCATTGCATCTTCACTCTCTACTCGCTGTGGGGTTAGTAGTTTTATCAGCTCGTGCATTCCCTGTATGTCATTGACGACAGACAAGAGCGTTGATGACTCCAACACTGTCGTCTCTTCATCTGTCTCGCCCGTCCACAAAAAGACATTTAGTGTACCGGGTACCGGGCACGCTCTTTCGCCTGTCGGGAACGCTCCATCTGCAACATATTCTATCATTGTATATCGCAGTTGGCCATTGCCGATATATCGCTCGGAAAGGGCTAAATGCGTAAATAGAGTCATTCCATCTTCCGATATGGAGCAGTATTTTCTTTTCTCTCCGTTGCGTTCACAGACGAACTTGCCACACATATCGTCAGTGTAGTAGATAACCTCTATATGGTCAGGAACAGCGACCTGTTGCCCATCTTTATAGAAGATGTGCGATGCTGTAAAATCACCTCTGCTATTTTGTTTACGAGCCATATCTTAAAGAAAAAAATCTGGTAATGTTTCTGATTTTTCGGCAAAGCCTCCTTTTGCAGCTTCCGAGTAATGGAACTTGAAGGTAAAACTATCCATCTGCAATTTCACTCGTTCCGCCTTATACTCTTCAACGATGATTTTTCTATACGAACCATCATCAAAGAGTATATAGCGGTTTGTCGAGCGCAGGAACTCGTGCCACAAGTTTTCCTCCAGCTTGGTTGTTATATAGCCGGTGTTTACCTCCCAAGATTTTACTAGGCTATTACTTACTTCTCTTTCAACATTTCTATTCTTGGTTACAACAATCTCCCCATCAGCGATTGTTGTAACCTCTCCTGTTGCTGTTATGGTATCAAAGCCACCCAAAGAGTTTTGGAAGAAGAAGTGTGTATAGGAGCTGCTGTTCTGACGCACTACAAACCTCTGTGGCTTAATAACGACTTTTCCTTCTTTGTTTGTACCATAAACATCGTATGCAACAACTTCGTCATCGCAAAACGTCTTGGCCTCCTCCTTAATCCTATTATAGGAACAATCTATTTGCATTCGCATCATATTATACGAAAGGCTGTGCAATTGAACAGAGATGGGAGATGTGGTTCGAAAATAGATCTTCACACACAAGTATCGAAACATTTCATCATTTTCCACATCTTCCACGCAATTTACAAACGACAACTGCTGTTTTATGCCTGGCACAACATAATCAATTTGAGGTCGCCAAGTGAGGAAGTTATGATTCAAAAAGTCATATTCATCGACAATCCTATTCTTGTCGTACCCTCCAAAAATAATTGGTATTCCGTGTGTCCAAGCCGTATACTCGTTTGTCTCATTCCTCGACTGTATGTTAATTTGCTCTATTGTCGAATAAAAAACTCCATCATTGTTGATATGAGGGTCATAAGGTTCTGCATAGTTATTTACGATGTCCGAAGTATGGATCGATACCTTATCATCTACCGCAAATAGAGAAAACTCTATCGTTTTGGTGTCTTTATGATGTACAACAATAGGAGATTTCGTTTCTCCATTAAGGTTAAGCGAAATATCCTCCATATTGTTCGAGAATAATGATTTAGCGTATTCTGATATAGCCATATGCTTTGAATTTATGCAAATTTAGTAGCCATCGAGAGAGTATAAAAGGACACTATATTTCTATTAGCTCTGCCTCGCTTTTGCTAATTCCAGTTGTTGTATTTATTCTCACTGTTAGACTCTTTATGATAAACAATTGATTGTTCATTATAATTTTTTTGCTAATATCCAGATTGCAAATGTCATTGATATTAAGGTCTAATTCGACTTTGAATACATGCTTCTTTTTGGTGATCCATTCCGAAAATTGTTTGTGAAATCTATTGTACAGACCTTTGTCACCGTTAATTCCGACACTTAAATCATTCGAGGTTTCAACGCCAATCTTTTGAGTATCCGTTGCGTAGCAGTTTCCATAAGCAATGAGTTGGTTATGGATGAGCAAACCCATAAACACATCAGAAGAACGCTCTCCTTCTATGTTTGGAAAAGAGAGAATCGGGCATATTGATTTTATGCCATCGTCTATTCCATATGTTTTTTCACGGGCTACTCTACGATGTACGGGAACGCATCTAACACAGTTAAACCTAATGTCGTAGCTAAAAATATCATCGTTTTTTGCATCTATTATAGCACTTTTGGCTCCAATATGATTGCAATTATCTATAATAGGGTGTGACACTAATGGTTCATACCATGTCGTATGTATGGTAGGAGAAACGTATGTTTCATAGAGAATACTTACATCCACTTTTTTGCCAGAAAATATATCTGGATTACCTGCAACTTTTGCATTCACCAGCGATGGGCTTTCTTTGAAATGGTTTAGCATCTTATCAACCGTAGCAAATTCCGTTATTTCGGCTTCAACAGAAATGTTGTTTTCGCTCGCATCTGGGCTATTCGCATACTTAATTTCATACGCCTGAGCCTCCATCGTATTTATGGAGGTGCATTTGTAAATTTTATCGCTCCAATCTTCCGCCGAAGACTCCGACAACACATTTTTGGCAGATTTCATATAAAGAAATCGTCCTACTGGGTATAGGCTGGCCGCAAACATTTTCAGAACATTTGATAAAAAGTCTACACAAGACATTTTTGGCAATGCTTTTGAAAGCCTGAGTAAATTTCGATATCCTTCATCATATGCATTTTCGTAGATACCCAAGAACTCAGTAACAGTAACGTCGTTCGGAGCAACAATAACCATCTTTGAAAGAATATCCAAGATATCATCGTCAATAATAACATCTGGAAACATTTTCTGTATTAGCCATAAGACTTTTACTACGGCAGTTCTACCATCATCTGTTGTTATGGAATTAACAAACTTATCAGCCTCATCGCATCCTGCATTAGTATCACTAAATCCATTCGAGGCAGATGGATAAAATGTTCCTGTTCCGATTTGGTGCTCGCAATATGCGACATATGTTTCTCTAATCATTACAGGGAAAGCGATATCATCTCGGCCTGTTTCCCTGCATTCTCTTATGAGACTACGATTCCCTTTGGAAATAATATCCAATTCGGGCAATTCGTGCAATTCCCCTCTAATAAAGTCTGGTAATTCCACTCCTTTGAAAGAATATTCTATCTCTTCATTACTTGCACTAATGAATACCAATTCGCCCTCTAATGCAACAATTCCGTTGATTAAGATACTAACAGGAATGTTGGTATTCCGGGGACCGACTAACACTCCAGACCAAAAGCCAAAGGCTTTCCTATTTTGTGAACTTAATGGAAAAGTAATCGTTGTAGATATACCGACCGGCATATTATCTGACTCTAATAGCGGATGTTCTATTGTGTATTCAATATCAACACCAGCCTTTAAGTCTAGTGAAATACCATTTTTTGTTATAACCTCTATCATCCTCCGATATTTGCTTTTGATTTGATTTTATTGTATTTATCTGTCTGCTCGATTATTCCATTCGGGCCCAACATATATACTTTCGCATCGATAGGCGTGTTCAGTCTATCGAGTAATTTTATAAGTACCTGTTGGAGGGCAGGGTCGTTAGACGGAGAGTTTGCATGCTCGTTAAAGCCTGGATATACTACATCTCCAACATATCCGCCACCTGCTCTGCCCAGAACAGTACGAGGAGAATATATGGCCGAGAAGTCCAAAGAACTGAGCGTTCCGTGTTGTCGTGCTGTCTCCACTGCTGACAACAGAGGATATGCAGTTGGGTTCTGCACCACCTCATTCGGCAGAACATACTCTGTTCCGTTCTCGGCCACTAACACTGTTGGCGATGACACAAAGCCTCGTCGATTAGGATTGAGGCGAGCCCGGAATGGTTTGCCGTCCTGTTCTCTACGCACATCGATAAGCCCGCTACCAATCGGACCTCCGTCCTCTGCTCCGGTGGTAATAGGTGTTGCTGCGATTAGGGCAGTTTGTGCTACACCCATAGCAAGAGTAGCCGCAGCTGCAATCAAGTTAATCGGCCAAGGCATACCCGTTAGCGACTTTGTTACTCCGAGAGCCGTGTTTATTACAGACTCGGTAATGCTCATTGCCTTTTGGCGTTTAGCTTGCTTTAATGCCAACTCCTCCTGATATGCCTCATACTCGGCGTCCATAGCTTCAACCTCCGCATTGTATTGTGCTTCGGTTATCAAGCCAGCATCAAGGCGTTTTTCGAGAGTTTTTTTCTTCTCGTCATTACTTTTTTTGTACTTCTTCAATTCTGCTTCCTCAGACTTTGCCATAAAGTCATTGACTTTACCCCATATTGACATAACTGAATCGGCAAGGGCTTCAGTCATTGTAATGATGTCTTCGGTGTTGAATCCGTCTTTGAGAATTTCATCCCATCGCTCACCACTAATACCCAAGAACTCTGCAAAGAAATTTTTATCATTTTGTGTTCCTTCCGAGGTACCTTTGAGTTTATCAAGTTGTTGGCGCAGGTCGGCAATCTGCGCTAATAGTTTTGTCTTATCATCATCAGAAAGAGTAACTCCTATTTCAATATCGCCTATTTTTGCATCGCTGACAAGAGTCGATAAAGTAGCGATCATCTCGTTGAGATACTTCTCATCGAGAGCGTTCAGCTCTGCCCAATGCTCTTTGCGTTTCTCTCGGCGTTCACGCTCACTGCCAGAGAAGGTATCCATCTCTTGGCGTTGACGCTCGACCATCTGCATACGAGCGATTTTGTAGGCGTTCTGTCGAGCCTCGACCTCTTTGTCAGCCTCTTCGAGTTGGATTTTAGCCAAGCGAGCCTTGTGGGCTTTTTCGAGAGCCTCCAACGCTCGTGCGTTCCCGGCATACTCTCGCTTCAACTTTTCGTACTTCGCATTCTCGATGGCGATGCGATCACCGCTCATCTCGGCGATGTCTTGATTTATTTTATCCTGCTTACGAGCCTCGTCTTCTTTGGCTTTTGTAGCCTCCTTGGCTTTTCGCTCTGCCTCCTTGGCATCTTTCTCTTCTTGCTTCTTCTGACGCTCCTTCTGCTGAATGAGTTTGTCTGCAAGGTCTTCTTCGAGTGCAACTCGATCTGCACCAGAGTCCGCATTCGTTGCCAAGCGAGCCTTCAATGTGTCAATCTCCAATTGGAGCAACTTTGCATTGAACTCCTCCTCTGTCATAGTTTCGGAGGTCTGATACTCCTTTTTCAAGGCAAGACGAGCCTGCAAGAACTGTTCGTCACTGCTCAACGACCACTTTTGATCATAGTTGCCACCACCATATCCTCCGCCTGATGTAGTTGTTACGGTACTACTGGTTGTGCTTGTTGTTCCTGTTCCCCCAGCTGTTCCTACTAGACTTTGGAGCTCTTTTTGAGCCTTTTCTGCAACCGCCCTAACTCTTTTGAGGCTCGCCTCTGTCTTTTTCTCATATTTTTCTGCATTCTTGGCTTCCGTAGCAGCAATCAATGTATTATAGTCCAGCACACCGTCAGAACCTGCGACCGCCATACTGATTCCTACCTTTTGCCAAAAACCGACTTTCCTATCTTCGCCAGACAACTTATCTTCTCCTGCTTTATCGAGAATTTCCTGCTCCTTTTTCAATGCAGCCTTGATTGTTGCCTGTGCGATGAGAGCCTGAGTGTGCTGTCTTACCGCCTCCGCAGCCTTGCCGTTAGCGATAGTTTCTTGATTTATAAGGTTGATACCATCAGGCATTAACGCCTGCAACTCTCTTATTGCAGCATTGCGACTATTTTCAGATACCGTTGTATCTTCGATTATCCTCATCAGACTTCTCATCTTCTCGGCTTTGCCGACAAGACTTCGCCCTTCTTCATCAGTAATTTCAGCTGCCTTCTTCGATATATCAGCAGCCTCTTGGTTGCGATCTTTCATCACCGCCATCGCCGTTGTTACAGTCCCGACTACGGCTCCAAGTGCCATAAATGCCCAACCTAGAGGACCTATTGAAGCAAAAAGTGTCTTCAATGCAATATTTGCAGCTGCGAGATTGCCAACAAGCAAATTCTGTACTGCACATAATAGAGCGGTTGATTTAGACACAGCCATCTCTGCCGACTTCAACAAGGCGAGTTCTCTGGCTCGTTGGCGCAAAAGCACCATATTACGCTTGCTATAAAACTCGGTCAGTTTCTCCCACGCAATCATAGCCTTCTTTGCTCCATTGTACAAAGCAATAACAGTTGCCAAACCAATAATGACAGCCTTATATTTGGTAGCAAAACTAATCAGGCTTGACATTAGGCGTATTCCGTATGTTGTCAATGACAACGAATGGGTAATGATTGGCGTAAGCTGCTCTCCAAGGGCCACCGCATTTTCGGTAACTTTCTTCTTCGCCTTCTCCATTGTTGCCATAGCGGAAGAGTTCATTCTATTAAACTCCTCTGTGGCAGAAGTACCCTCTCTAAACGCTTCGGCAGCGAGTGCTTGTTGCTGTCGGATCGTCTCTGTATTTTGAGATAATGAGCCCAGGATCTGCGAAGCTCTCTGACCTTCCAATCCGAGTTCGCTGAGAGCTGCAACGGTTCCGAAAGTTCCGCCCTGACCAGCACCCTCTAATACTCGTAGCAAAGCCTCATTCACATCACTATTGAGCAAAGTAGTGAAATCTTCGAGGCTCATTTGGGCGACCTTTGCGAACTGCTCTGTGCGGCGGAACATACCCATAATGGTCTGTCCCAAAGCCGTCGTCGCAGTTTCACCTCGCTGTCCGAGGCTATCGAGAGTAGCAGCAAGACCAAGGATTTGCTCTATCGACATATTTGCAGTCGGTGCAATACCTGCCATACCTTGTGCAAATTCAACGATATATCCCTCGTTGGCAGTCGATGCCATACCGAGAGTGTTGATAGCCGAGCCAACTTTCAGCATCGACCTCTCCATTCCGTAATCATCTTTCAGTTTGAAGATGTCGACCAGCTTACCAATCTGACGAAGAGCCTCTTCTGCATTGCCGCCGAGGTCCTTCGAAAGAGCAACATTTATCTTGTCGGCAGCAGAAACGAAGCCCAGAATATCATTTTGTCCCGATATACCCAACTTACCTGCAACCTCGGTAAGAGCGAGCAGATTATTTTGAGATGTACGAGTATCGAGCTTCTTTAACTCGTCTGACAACTCACGAATCTCCTCTTTTGTCATATTGGTTGTTCGAGAGGCACTCGTCAAGGCTTCGTCATACTCCATATACGCCTGTCGAACATTGTTTATCATCTGCTTAAAGATGGCGAGCGTAGCAAAGCCAGCGGTTATCAGACCGATATATCTATTTACTTTGCTAGCTAAATTACCCAATGTTAGACCAGTCTCTTTGGATTGTAGCTTCAACTCTTCGTGTCGTTGTGTCACCCCTTTGAGTTGATTTGCCAGCTCGTGCCAAGCAACTGTGCCCGGAACAGTATGGCGTAGAGCCATACGCAAAGATGTAGCCTTACGAGAGAGGTCGTCCATAGTCATACAACTAAGCGACATGGAATCTCTCATACTATTAAGCTCTGCTTTGTTTCGCTTGATGACAGCCGAATTCTCTTTTATCTGCTTAGTCAGAGATTTATACTGCTCTGTGTTCTGCTGTCCAGATCCTTTTAATAGGCTCTGTTCCTGACGAAGCACACGATTCTCGTTCGACAAATCTCGTACTTCTCTGGTTAGGTCGCTTATCTTGCGGCGAGCTGGGTCGCCATTGACAATGATATTTAAGCGAAGGTCTTCGTCTCGTACTATTTTTCCCATATCTATTCGTTGTTTATCTCTGTTCTAATTCGTGCAATAGTGTCCTCCGTGTATTCCGATGTCAATCTCTTTGCGATGGAGTTGTAATGACCAAATACAAAGCGGTTATGGATACGCCTGTTTCGTTTTATCTCCTTCGAGCCATACCGCAATTTCTTCATATCGAGGAAACGCTCATATATGGTGTGGCTAAATGTTAATTGGCCACCATCTGTCGAGGCATTCGAAACGGTAGTGCTTCGGGCACCCAGCAAGCGTCCGCTACGAGTTTTCAACTTTTGCCCAATCGCAAAAGTTTGATTTCGCAAGAGCCTGCGTCCTTCGTCTTCGAGGATAGATTTTACAAAGCGTTGTTTGATTGACATTGTTGCAACTAATTTGCAACAAAAATAGCCACCCGAAGGTGGCTACAAAAGGACAGGGAAAAGGAAGCTTATAGGCCGTCTGTATCTGACCTAAATTTATCAATTAGTGTCAAAATTCCGCCGATGACAGCACCGCAGAATAATAATAAACCATAACCAGCAGCAATAATAATCCCGATGGCTATTATCAGCATCAATATCAAGCCTATTGTATCAATCAGTCCCATAATGCAGTTACTTTGTGAGTACAAATTTAACAAAAATTATTCAATTATTCGTTACGCTCCTCAATTCTTGTAGGTCGCATACCGAGTACCGACTCAATCTCGGCAATCATTCTCTCCTTGTGTTCTTCGGTCTCTACCGAAATTTCGTAAACTAAAATCTGTTTCATAGCGTTTTCTTGATTAGGAATTAAAGTGAAATGTAACTAAACTTATATTACAGGGTTATCCAAGTCCTCCATTACTCGATAAGACCTGATAGCCGAGAGTACAAGACTAACAGTGGCAGCGAATAAAATCCGCCAGTCCTCTGCTTCGGCAACAACCACTATTGCGAAAAAAGAGACGGCAAGCCAAATAAGCGACAACTTATCCTTCCAGTTCAGCAATAAATATCTGCGTCCGAGCGTGCGTATCGCCCAATACTTCAATCTGCGTTTCATAGGGCTACTTCTCTTCGATAAGTTTACCTACGATTTGCTGAGCCATAAGGTCGCCACCCATCTCCATCATCGCATTGACGAGATGATCTGTTGCTGTGCCGACACAAT
>JAEIGA010007785.1_pt1 | contig 16253 bp, 13 predicted proteins | sample 9270691 | NCBI WGS metagenome assembly JAEIGA01 (sample SAMN17057246, study PRJNA624740) | gut metagenome | biome: biome; isolation source: fecal sample | host: Bos grunniens | place: China: Xizang | collected 2019
AACTCTTGCCATTATTTCAGAATAGGCAGCAGCAACTACAGATGCGCCAAAGTAGCACAACAGCTCACTTCCGCCGAAATGCGCGATCAGACAATAACAAGCCCAAGTGAGTGCACCGCCTATTGCGCACAAAAATCCTCCGGGGCCGTGTATATTGAATACAATGAAGAAACCAATACAACCAATCAGGCTGGCGATAATTTGGATATAAATCTGGTGTTCGATGGTAGTTGTATTTACGGATAATCCCCAAAGAGTCCGCGTCAAATTCCAGGCGGCACCGGTTCCCAGTACGATAGCGGCAGCAATCAAAAGAACTTGCACAATGCGATTAATGCCGGAGTTTGTGTCACCAAAAATGACGTCACGCATCGCATTTGTGAACAACAAGCCTGGTACCAGATACATTAGTGCACCAATGATAACGGCATCGGTGTTGTCAGCAAGCCCAATATTTCCGGTTGAATATGCAACCATTGCCATAATGAATGCGTTGACAATGGTTTTAAAGAAAGGATTTGTTTTAAAACGCTCCAGAAAACGGTCTGATAAACCAAGAATGATCCCACAAATACCTGCACAAAGAGCGTCCATCAGTGTACCACCGAAGAAGACGGCAAAACCGCTGGCGCCTAATATACATCCTATCAGGAACATCGGCAACTTGTATGTTCGCTTTGAAGCCTTGGTTTCGGATAACCATTGTTGGGCAACATCCAAAGACGGCTTTTCAGTGCAAATACGCCTGCTAAGGGAGTTGAATTTTTCAACAGAATCTAGGTCATTGCCGTGGAAACCAATGCGACGCATTCTATTATACAACTTACCATCCGGGGCGCGCATACTCAACGTCATACAATTGGTAATAACAAATGCCTCGGATTCCGCTCCGTATGCGGTCAAAATACGATTGATACTGTCTTCAACACGGAATGTCTCCGCACCGGCCATTGCAAGGTTATAGCCAAAATCTGTTACCATATCTATCAGGGCATCATAGTCCATATTTGACACCTCGTTTTATTAAAAAGCATATACCGCCGGAGAAGTTTCCGGCGGTGCTGGTATTATTTTCTGACAAACAGAAGACCCAATGTTCCGGGGCCACAGTGGCAGGAGATTGTACAGCCTGCATTGGTCCAGTAGGTGTTCTCGAAATCTCCGTAGGTGTCAACGGTGTCCTTGACTGCCTGCAAGCATTCCTCAGAAACAGGGGTATGGGTTACAAATAGTGTGCCTTTATCCAAATCGTCGCGGTCAGCAAGGCGGTCCTTTACATAGCTGGACAGACACTTGGCATAATTGCCGCGATATTTCTTAACGACACCCATTTTACCGTTCTTAACTTCAATACAGGGCTTGAGGTTCAGAAGGTTAGCGCCCAAAGCAGCAACGGTAGAACAACGGCCGCCCTTGACCATGTAGCCAAGTTGATCCAGGAGGAAACTTGCCTCCACTTTCTCTGTAAATGCAGCGATGGTTTCTACAATCTGCTCCACTGTGTATCCGTTTTGTGCTAATTCGCAGGCTTTCAGCACCACAAGGCCATGACCAGTGGACAGATTACGGGAATCAATAACAGTAACGTTGGTAAATTCCGCAGCAGCCAGACAGGCATTCTGATAGCTGGAGGATAACTCAGAGCTGAGACTGATGTGAATAATGGCATCATAATCGTCTGTGAGTTTACCAAATAAATCCATATATTCACCCATACTGCCGGCAGTAGTAGTGCAAAGATCACCGCCTGCAGCAACGTGGGCAAAAATGTCATCGGTTGTAATGGTAACACCATCAGAATAAGCCTTGTTATCCTTGATAACTGTTAAGGGAAACAGTGTGATATTATTCTTCTGCAGTAACTCAGTGGACAAATCGCAGGTGCTGTCAGAGGTGATTTTGATTTTCATAAATAATTTCTCCTTGATTTGTGTTGGATTTACAGAATGTTTGCTTGCAATTATCAAATGATTTGGTAAAATAATAACATAATGCTCACTTGTTGTCAATTCTTGAGGTGTGTTTATGAAACTGAAATTCAAGGTAACCGGAATGACTTGCGCTGCCTGCTCTGCCCGGGTAGAAAAGGTTACCGCTGCGATTGAAGGCGTTTCTAAGTCAGAAGTTAATCTCCTTGCCGGTTCGTTAGTGGTGGAGACGGATAATGATTCGGTGACATCTGCGGTAATTGCTGCCGTTGAAAAAGCGGGTTACGGTATCGACTCATCAAGCGCAGGTGTAACATCCAAGGAAAATAGGGAAATGCAGTTTCATAGCGTAAAAAAGCGAATTGTGCTATCGACTATATTTTTGCTGACCCTGATGTATTTTACGATGGGACATATGGCCGGTTTGCCGATGCCTACCTGGTATCACGGTCAGGAGAATGCGGTAGTTGCTGCGCTTGTTCAGCTTATGCTGACACTTCCGGTTGTTTATCTGAATCGAAATTATTATTCCAACGGATTCAAAACACTCTTTCACCGCGCGCCAAATATGGATTCTTTGATCGCCGTGGGCTCCGGTGCCGCATTGATTTACGGAATCATTGCGTTGATGCGTATGGCCTATGCAGTGGGTCACGGTCAGTGGGAAATCGTAAAGCAGTACAGCAATAATCTGTATTTCGAGTCTGCGGCAATGATTCTGACACTGATTTCAATCGGGAAATTTCTGGAGGCGAGAGCTAAGGGGAAAACCGGTGATGCCATTGCTGCACTGATGGAACTTGCACCGATGACTGCACAGGTCCGACGGGACGGCATGGAGTTAACAATACCCATCGGGGAAGTTCGCGTAGGTGATATTGTTCTGGTGCGATCCGGTGCGAAGATCCCAGTTGACGGAACGGTTGTAAATGGCCACGCAGCAGTGGATGAAAGTGCGCTGACGGGTGAAAGTATACCGGCTGAAAAGTCGCAGGGCGATTTTGTTTCAGCGGCAACGATCAATAAAGAGGGTTACCTGGAGATTCGAACAGAGCGAATAGGTGAGGATACCACCCTTTCTCAGATTATACGCCTGGTAGAACAGGCCGGTGGCTCGAAGGCGCCTATTGCCCGTATGGCGGATAAAATCGCCGGTGTTTTTGTGCCGGTGGTGATGTCCATCGCAGTTATCACATTCATAATCTGGCGCTTATGCGGTCAACCCACTGAATTTGCTCTGAACTGCGCAATTTCTGTGCTGGTAATTTCTTGTCCCTGCGCATTGGGCCTTGCGACCCCGGTTGCTATTATGGTTGCCACCGGCAGAGGCGCCGGAATAGGTGTTCTGTTCAAAAATGCAGAGGCGCTTGAAAGCCTTCATAAAATCGATACTGTGATTTTGGACAAGACCGGTACGCTTACAAAAGGCGCACCGGAGGTTACGGATATTTTGCCCGGAAAAGTGTCGGAAAATGCGCTTTTGCAGATAGCTGCATCTCTGGAAAAGAATTCTGAGCATCCTTTTGCAGCGGCTATTTTGCGTAGGGCAGGCGATTGTTCACTCTTGCAGGTTGAAGACTTTTGCGTTTTACCTGGACAGGGCGTTTCCGGTGTCATCGACGGCGAACTGGTTTATGGCGGTAATGCCAGGTTAATGGACTCGATAGGAATTGTTGTGCCGGATTATCCGCAGCTTACCGCAGCTGGTAAAACACCACTGTATTTTGCATCGCAGAATATGTTCTACGGTACGATCGCTGCAGCGGATGTGCTGAAGGTTGATTCTGTGGAAGCGGTAAAGCTGCTGAAGCAGAATCAAATTGATGTGGTGATGCTGACCGGTGACAATGAAAAAACCGCAAATGCGATTGCAGCAGAGGCGGGAATTGCGCATGTTATTTCCGATGTTCTGCCCGGGGATAAAGCTGGCGCTGTTACTTCCTTCAAAGAAAAGGGACGAAAAGTTTTGATGGTCGGCGACGGCATCAACGATGCGCCCGCCCTGGCTACTGCAGACCTGGGAATGGCGCTGGGCGCAGGTGCTGACATTGCTATGGAATCTGCGGATATCGTGCTGATGAGTAATTCTTTAACCAGCGTTGTCTACGCCATATCCCTCAGTAAGAAGACTATTCGAAATATTAAGCAAAATCTTTTCTGGGCATTTTTCTATAATTGCCTGGGTATTCCTATTGCTGCAGGCATTCTGTATCCTGCATTTAATATACTGCTTAGTCCAATGATAGGTGCTGCTGCAATGAGTATGAGTTCCTTCTTTGTGGTAAGCAATGCTCTGCGCTTGCGCTTGTTTAACCCTAAAAAGCAAATTCAAATAGATTCTGAACCTGTAGAGGAGGTTAAAGAAATGGATACGATTATTCAGGTAGAAGGCATGATGTGTTCCCACTGTAAAGCAAGAGTGGAATCTGTTTGTAAAGGTGTGGCCGGCGTAACGGATGCAGTAGTGGACTTGCAGGCTAAAAATGTTACCGTTAGCGGCAATGCAGATGTTGCTGAACTGAAAAAATTGATTACCGAAGCTGGTTACGAAGTGGTTGAATAAGGCCGGTTTATTGGACTAAAAGGTTGGTATACTAAAGCCATAAAATCTTAGGAGGTATGGTTTATGTATTCCATTCGTTATGTTCGCGGTCATTATCAGGTGTATGATTATCAGGGAAAATTCCTGTTTTCCGCAGATACGGAACAGGAGATCAGAGAGGAAATGAAGGAGTATGCGGAATCTGCGGCTTGATATTTGCTATGAAGGTACGCGCTACCGTGGCTGGCAGCGCTTGTCTGGCACAGATAACACCATACAGGAAAAATTAGAGCGGACCCTCAGCCGTATTCTGGGGGAACCTATCTCGGTTTCAGCCAGCGGTCGTACCGATGCCGGCACTCACGCCAAATTGCAGGTTGTGAATTTCCATTGTGAAAGCCAGATGCCTTGTGATGAGATCCTTTTACAATTGCGCCGTTATTTACCGGAGGATATCGGCATATATTCCTGTAAGAATGCTTCAGAGCGCTTTCATGCCAGGTTAAATGCCAAGACCAAAACCTATGTCTATAGGGTTTGGAACAGTGAGGCGCCTTGCATCTTCGACAGGCGGTTTGTATATACAGATCCCAGGAAGTTGGATCAGGTTGCGATGAGGCAAGCGGCAGAATATTTCCTCGGGGAACACGATTTTGCGGCATTTTGTGCCAATAAGAACAGTAAGAAATCCACTGTCCGTTACATCCACGCATTGTCGATCAACCGTGATGGAAACGAAGTCGTCTTTACAGTGACCGGCAACGGTTTTCTCCATCATATGGTTCGTATCGTTGTTGGAACACTTTTGGAGGTAGGCAGGGGAGAAAGAGCAGCTGACAGTATACCTACGCTTTTTGCTGCAACTCGGGCGGATGCCGGTGAATTGGTGCCGGCCTGCGGCCTATGCTTAACGGAGGTAACCTATTGAATATACAGATTTTTGGAAAGAATAAATGCTTTGACACCAAGAAAGCGGAACGGTATTTCAAAGAGCGGCGCATTAAATACCAAATGATCGATTTGTTGCGATATGGTATGTCCGGCAAGGAATTTGATGCGGTTCTGCGTGGTGTTGGCGGTGTGGATAATCTGATAAACTGGGAATCCAAAAGTGAAGAAATTACCTTAATGAGGTATATGGACGATGTGGTTGCCAAAGAAGACAAGGTGTTTGATGATACCTCTTTGATGCGGACGCCGATTGTCCGTAACGGCAAGCAGGTTACGGTTGGATACTGTCCTGAAGTTTGGGAAACCTGGGAATAAGTGTGAAAATTAACGAAAGCAGCCTCTGTACGGAGACTGCTTTTGTTTGTTTTATGCCTTGAAGTATGCGAAAAACTTTTATATAATATAACAGGAGGTAATATGACGGAGTTGCTGGATGCTTTGAACCGGTTTGTATGGGGTGTACCTGCGCTGGTTCTGATTATAGTGGTAGGTATTCTAATCAGTGTGCGTACCGGCTGGGTTCAATTTAAACTTTTTCCCGCAGCTCTGCGTGCCTTTTTTAAACCACAACAGAAGACGAACGGTATAACACCCTATAAGGCGCTGTGTACTGCCTTGGCAGCTACTGTGGGTACAGGTAATCTGGCCGGCGTTGCCGGTGCGATTGCAATTGGCGGACCAGGCGCAATCTTTTGGATGTGGATTTGTGGAATTCTCGGTATGGCGACGAAATTTGCCGAGGCGACCCTTTCTGTGCGATATCGGGTAGCCGATGGCAAGGGAGGGTACATCGGCGGACCTATGTATATGGTCCAACAGGGTTTGGCCAGCAGATGGAAACCGCTTGCTATGATCTATTGCTTCTTTGGTGTCGTTGCTGTATTTGGTGTCGGCTCTGCAACACAGATCAATGCAGTTGTCGGCAGTGTGAATGGTGCAATTACGGCTTTAGGCGGAAATGTATCAAAAACGGTCAATATCGCAATCGGTGCTGCGCTTGCTGTTCTGACTGTTTTGACACTTTTGGGCGGCACAAAACGCATTTCTGATGCGGCATCCTTTCTTGTACCCTTTGCCTCTGTGTTCTATCTTGTGTTTTGCATTGGTGTTCTGTGTATGAATATGTCGCGGATTCCGGATGCGTTTGCATCTATAGTGATTGGCGCTGTTTCTCCCAGGGCAGTAACCGGTGGTGTTATCGGCTCGGCACTTTCTGCTTTGCGCATCGGAGCATCCCGGGGTGTGTTTACCAATGAGGCTGGAATGGGAACGGCAGGGATGGCCCATGCTTCAGCGCAGGTTGACCACCCGGTTCAACAGGGGTTGATGGGCATCATGGAGGTGTTTGTTGACACGATTGTGATTTGCACTATGACTGCGTTGGTGATTCTTTGCAGTGGTATTGAGATTCCCTATGGTAAAGATTTAGGTGTACAAATTACTGCAGATGCTTTTACCTATGTCTACGGCAGTTGGGTCAATATTCCATTGGCGGTTGGCATTTGCTGTTTCGCGTTTGCGACTGTGATCGGTTGGGGACTCTATGGGATTCGGTGTGCAGAATATCTGTTCGGTACACGCGTGTGGAAATGCTTTGCGATTTTTCAGGGCGTTTCGGTTGTTTTGGGTGCGGTTTTGAGCACCGGTACAGTTTGGACACTGTCTGAAACGGCTAACGGTTTGATGGCAATACCAAATCTAATCATACTGATCTGTTTGTGTCCGGAATTGACAAAGCTTGTGAAAGAATTTGATAAGAAACAAACCAAGAATTTGGTTAATGGAGGTACAAATGAAAATATCAGACAATGCAAATCGTTGCAATCTTTCTCCAATGCGGAAATTTCATCCCCTTGCGATGAAGGCAAAAAGTGAGGGTAAGTATATTTATCACCTGAATATCGGTCAGCCCGATCTGCCTACACCCCAGGCGTTTTTCGATGTAATTAATAACTTTAATCAGCCGACCCTGGCTTATGAGGCATCTCCCGGAATGCCTGTTTTGATTGAGGCGATTCGTATTTATTATGAGAAATTGGGCGTTGCATTGGAATCGGATGATATATTTATTACCACAGGCGGCAGCGAGGCGCTTCTGTATACCTGCCTTTGTGTATTGGATGCACAGTCGGAAGTGATTGTTCCGGAGCCGTTTTACCCCAATTATTCAACTTTTGTTAATGCTGCCGGTGGCGTAATTTGTCCGCTGCCTACTACACCGGAAGAGGGCTACCGTTATGCGGATCGCGCACGTATTGAAAAACTTATCAATAAGAATACCCGCGCAATTCTGATTACAAATCCCGGCAATCCGACCGGTGTGGTTCTGAATAATTCCGAAATGCGAATGATTGCAGATGTGGCAAAAGAGAATAATCTGTTTCTTATCAGCGATGAAGTCTATCGGGAGTTTTGCTATGATGACAGCGGTGAGATTCCTTGTATGGGTCGGTTTGCGGATATAGAGGATAATCTTGTGATTATTGATTCAGTATCCAAGCGGTTTTCTTCCTGTGGTGCGCGGATTGGCTGCGTGATTACAAAAAACAAGGACTTGCAAAAGGCACTGCTGAAATTCTGTCAATCCCGTCTTTCTGTTGCTACATTAGATCAGTTGGGCGCAGCAGCGCTGTATGGTGTTGATGATAGCTATATCAAACACTCTATCGCAGAATACAGAGAACGCAGAGATGCAACTGTTGCTGGATTGCGAAAGATTCCCGGTGTTTTGGTGGAAGTTCCTATGGGTGCTTTTTATGTAATGGCAAAACTGCCGGTGGATGATACGGATGCCTTTCAGCAATGGTTATTAAACGAATTTAGCGACAGTGGAGAGACGGTTATGTTTGCACCGGGCGCCCCCTTCTATGGAACACCTGGCAGAGGCATGGATGAAATTCGTATTGCATATGTCTTGGAGAAGAAGGATATGACGCGAGCGATTGAACTTCTTGGGTTAGGCATTGCCCACTACCGTAAGGAAGTAATGGGAATTGCATAAGAAATACCCCCAACCGATTTGGTTGGGGGTATCGTTTTATCCAATAGGTGTGGTGATTGTTTGGTTGCCGGATTTGTAGGAAAGCTTCATTTGCTTGCGGAATGTTTCATTGGTTTGAATCACAACGGCATCGCTTGCGGACAAGACATTTGCTGCAAAAACTGTGTAATTGCTTGTGCGGTCATTTAATATGACACGGATATCCTGCACATAGCCACTTGTTTGTGCTGTGAACATATCTCCACCGTTGCTGACGACTACCTCGGCTATATTGGAGAATTGATCTTGCTTGTCGGCCTGGAAAGGTGAGATTGTTACAGTGCCACTTGGGATGTTTCTGGCTTCAGGCTGATAGGCTTCATGGAGGATAGTCTTGAGCTTCTCGTAGGGGATCTCAACGGTAATCACACCGGATGCATAAGGCGCAATCTCATAGGGGGCAAAGTAAAAGCAGAGGCCGGTTTGGGTGAAATACCAGGCTTCATCCATGGTTGCATCGCCGGCAAAACGCTGCGTAACAGTGCTTTTGTAGTTCTCGTAGAGATAGTCACCTTCAGCCAGTTCACCCAACCGCTCCAAAACAAGCTTGCAAATGTCATCAACGGAGGCATCTTTGTGCATAATGCTAGCAAGGGTCAGGATATCGCCCGTCAACATATCATAGCTTGCAGAAACGCAGGTTCGTTCCGGATGGTTCGCACCGCTGAAGACCACATTGTTGCCAAAAAGGCTAAGCACCTTATGGTCGATCCGTGTGGGGCTATAGGTAATATGATAGGCGTAAGGAGTCCAGTTCTTGTTGCCGTTGTAACCTGCCTTTGCACTATCTGCAGTGGACTGCGCGGTGGCTCTTGTGGCATCGACACGATTTAGAAAGTCCAGGATAATTTTATCTGCAATGTCCGGCTTGTTATGGACCAAAGACATGTGTTGATAAGTATACTGAAACAGAATCGTTCCGTCCTCGGCAACGGTGTCTTCTGTAATCGCAGGTACAGAAACAGCAACCATCGTCTTATCTTCTGCGATTTGATTGGTGTTGATTGTTTCTTGCGTTACGGATGTTCCATCGGTACTGTCCTGGTTACCCTGCGGTTTGTCTTTTAGCCACAAGAGGCAAGCAACTAAGGATAATACCAGCAAAACAATGAGAAGCACCCAAACGATTTTCTTCATAAATGCGTCCTCCTGAGAATAAAATCCATTTACTGTGGATAGTATATCATATTTCATGGATTTGAGCAATGATATTCTTTGCTTTTTTATCGGTATTTCTTGACAAAACAGGTGTATAAATGATAAAATATCAACAATTAAATATCGCTATGAACGGAAATAGTAACAGTTCCAATCCTACAGAGAGTTTGGGTCATCGGCTGTAAGCCCAAACGGTGTCGGTGCTGTGAATGTGCGTCCGGGAGCGAGTTGATTTTTTGAGTGATAAATGAGAGTGGAACCGCGGATGTATTGACCCGCCTCTTGTGCTGATAGCATAAGGGGCGTTATTTATTTTTTGGAGGTAAATTTATGTATCTTTATAATTCTTTGACCCATAAAAAGGAACTGTTTCAGCCCAATTCTCCTGATATTGTGAAGATGTACACTTGTGGCCCGACGGTGTATCATTTTGCCCATATCGGTAATCTCCGTACCTACATTATGGAGGATGTGCTGGAGAAATCTCTGCGGTATATGGGTTATAATGTCAAGCGAGTTATGAATATCACTGATGTGGGCCATTTGGCTTCTGATGCGGATACCGGTGAGGATAAAATGCTCAAGGGTGCCAAGCGGGAGAATAAATCTGTTATGGAAATCGCAAAATTCTATACGGATGCATTTTTTGCCGATTGCCAGAAACTGAACATCAAGCGCCCTGATGTTGTTGAGCCTGCGACAAATTGTATTGACGAGTATATCCATATGGTGCAGACTTTGCTGGAAAAGGGTAATGCCTACTTTGCCGGCGGCAATGTTTACTTTGATACCTCTACTCTGCAAAAGTACTATGTGTTCAATGACCACGATGAGGAAGATCTCAATGTGGGTGTCCGTGAAGGTGTTGAGGAAGATGCCAACAAGCGGAATAAGAATGACTTCGTTCTGTGGTTTACTAAGTCCAAGTTTGAGGATCAGGCACTGAAATGGGACTCTCCCTGGGGTGTCGGCTATCCCGGCTGGCATATTGAGTGTTCCTGCATTTCCATGAAGCATTTGGGAGAAGATATGGATATCCATGCCGGTGGTATTGACAATGCCTTCCCGCACCATACCAACGAGATTGCTCAGTCTGAAAGTTTCTTGGGACATAAGTGGTGTAACTACTGGTTCCATGTTCACCATCTGAACACCGATACCGGCAAAATGAGTAAGTCCAAGGGTGAGTTCCTGACGGTCAGCCTGTTGGAGCAGAAGGGTTATAACCCTATGGCATATCGCCTGTTCTGCCTGCAGAGCCATTACCGTAGAAACCTTGTATTCTCCTGGGAGAACCTGGATAACGCTACCGTCGCCTACGATAAGCTGGTTGCCAAGATTGCAACCTTGCAGGATAATGGCGATGTGGATGAAAAGGTCTTGCAGGAGCTGAAGGAGCGCTTTGCAGGCGCACTGAACGGTGATCTAAACACTTCTTTGGCTGTCACTGCGCTTTACGATGCATTGAAGGCAAAGACCACCGATGCTACCAAGCTGGCTGCAATCTGTGATTTCGAGCAGGTACTGAGCCTGAATCTGCTCTCTGCAGCTGAGAAGATCAAGAAACAGCAGGCAGAAGAAGCCGCTGCGTCTGCTGACCCTGAGATTGATGCACTGGTTGCTGCCCGCACCCAGGCTAAGAAGGATAAGAACTATGCAGAGGCAGACCGTATTCGCGATGAGCTGAAAGCCCGGGGTATTGAGATCATTGATACGCCCCAGGGCGCAAAATGGAGAAAAGTATGAAACTGCTGATTCTTGACGGAAACAGTGTAATTAACAGAGCATTTTTCGGTGTAAAGCCCCTTACCACTCGGGAGGGGCTTTACACCCATGCCATTTTTGGCTTTTTGAACATTTTGGAACGGATGGAGAAAGAGGAACAACCGGAGGCGGTGTGCGTTGCTTTTGATCTCCATGGACCTACATTCCGCCACAAAATGTACGATGGCTACAAGGCTACACGTCACGGTATGCCTGAAGAACTTGCCCAGCAGATGCCCATTATGAAGGATGTATTGCGGGCAATGAATATTCCTATTTATGAATGTCAGGGGTGGGAAGCTGACGATGTGATCGGAACGGTCAGCCGTATTTGCAGCAATAATGATTGGGAATGTGTGGTTGCTACCGGAGACCGGGACAGCCTGCAGCTCATTGACAAGAATGTCCATGTAAAGCTGGTGATCTCCAGACCTGGTCAGACTACTACAACACTCTACGATGAAGAAAAATTCCGGGAAGAATATGGTTTTGAACCCAAGAAGATTATCGATCTAAAATCCCTTATGGGCGATTCTTCCGACAATATTCCCGGTGTTGCAGGTGTAGGCCCGAAGACGGCAACGGATTTGTTGCTGCAGTTCGGCTCGTTGGATGGCGTTTATAATAATATTCAGGATCCGTTTATCCGTCCTAAGCTGCGGGAGAAGCTGGAAAAGGATAAGGATAATGCATACCTTTCCTATGATTTGGCAACAATTCGCTGTAATGCGCCTATCGATTTTGAGCCTAAGGATGCCATTATTCAGCCCTATAACAAGCCGGAACTGTATGCCCTGTTCCAGAAATTGGAATTTGTCAAACTGATTGACAAATACGGTCTGCGGGATGCAGGTGTTGTGATTGAACAGCCCCAAAGGGATATTGTAAGACTTCCCAAAATGGACAGTGTTCCCTCAGGTGAACTGATTTGTGCATTATATGTAGCACCGGATGGTACGCTGGGTATCGCTTGTGCCGACGGTGTCTGTGCGCTGACACCCCTGGAAGCCCAAATGGGTTTTGTTCTTCCCAAAGGTCAGCACATTTGCCATGATATGAAATCCACTATGCATACCCTGACCGGTATGGGTATTCCCTTTGATGGATTCTCTTTTGATACTGCTCTGGCTGCCTATGATTTGAACCCCTCGGCATCAGATTATCCGGTATCCAAGTTGGCAACGAATTTCCTGGGCTTGTCTGTGGATGATAATGATGCAGCCGCCTGTGCAGAAGCATTGTGGCATTTGCGTCCTGTTTTGGAAGAGGAACTAAAAAAACAAGGGATGGAGCGGCTCTATTATGATATTGAGTTGCCGTTGTGTCCTGTCCTTTATAAGATGGAAAAGATTGGCGTGGCAATTGATAAAGATCAGCTGTTGCAATTCGGTCAAATGCTGACGCAACGGATTGCAGATTGCGAGAGCCTGATTTTTAGTTACTCTGATGCGCCTTTCAATATCAATTCCACTAAGCAGTTGGGCGAATTGCTTTTTGAAAAGCTGGCTTTGCCACCGGTGAAAAAGACAAAGACCGGATATTCCACAAATGCAGATGTGTTGGAAAAACTGAAAAATAAGCATCCGATTATTCCTGCAATTATGGATTATCGTATGCTGACCAAGCTGAATTCTACCTATGCTGATGGTCTTATGAAAGCCATTGGCAATGATGGTCGGATTCACACCACTTTCCAAAACCTGGTTACAGCTACGGGCCGACTTTCCTCTACGGAACCCAATTTGCAAAACATTCCTGTCCGGACAGATTTGGGTGCTGAGATTCGGAAAATGTTTATTCCTCAGCCGGGATATGTGCTGGTGGATGCAGATTACAGCCAAATTGAACTGCGTGTGCTTGCCCACATTGCAGGGGATGATGTGATGCTGAATGCGTTCCGCAGCGGCATGGATATCCATACTGCAACTGCGGCCCAGGTATTTGATGTGCCTGCCGAGCAGGTATCACCCTTGCAGCGCCGTCACGCAAAGGCGGTTAATTTTGGTATTGTATATGGCATTTCTGAGTTCTCTCTGGCAGAGGACATCGGCGTCAGCCGTTATGAGGCGAAGGCATATATTGATAGCTACCTTGCCAATTACAAGGGCGTGAAGGCCTATATGAAGCAAGTGGTTGAGGATGCAAGACAGACAGGCTTTACCCAAACCCTTTATGGCCGCCGTCGTTGGATTCCGGAGCTGAAGAGTACCAATTTCAACATCAAGCAAGGTGCTGAACGGATTGCACTGAATACTCCCATTCAAGGCACTGCGGCGGACCTGATAAAATTGGCAATGATTCGCGTCGACGCTGCATTGTCCCAGCGTTACCCCGATGCAAAACTGCTGTTACAGGTTCATGATGAACTGATTATTGAGTGTCCTGAAAACTTTGCCGGGGAGGTTGCGGAATTGGTGAGCGAAGAAATGGAAAAAGTGGCAAGCTTAAATGTTCCGTTACTGGCTGAGGCCAAATACGGATACAGTTGGTACGAGGCTAAATAAATGATTATCAGAGAAATGAAACCGGAGGATGTGCCGGCTATTGCGGAACTGGAAAAACAGTGCTTTTCTGCTCCCTGGAGCGAAAATATGATTATATCCTCTCTGGAGAGCCGACTGTCATGTTGGCTTGTGGCTGAAATTGAAGGTACGATTGCCGGATATGTGGGTTCGGAGGCTGTGCTTGACAGCGCAGATATGATGAATATTGCAGTCGCGCCGGAATTTCGCCGACAGGGTGTTGGTGTTGCGCTGGTGAACGGACTGATTTCGCGTCTGCAAAGCAAGTCCGTCGCGTTTTTGATGTTGGAGGTGCGCGTGTCCAACAAGCCGGCAATTGTGATGTATGAAAAACTGGGATTCCTACAGGTCGGGCTTAGACCGCGTTATTATTGTAATCCCCGGGAGGATGCACTGATTATGCGAAAGGAGCTGGCGATTTGAATATTTTAGCAGTTGAATCGTCCTGCGACGAAACCGCCGTTGCCATCGTAAGAGACGGTAGGGAAGTGCTGACGGATTGTATCGCATCCCAGGTGGATTTGCACCGCATTTACGGCGGTGTTGTACCGGAGATTGCTTCCAGAATGCATATCGAGGCGATCTATGGCTTGGCAGATCAGGCACTTGAACGGTCAAATCTTACCCGGTCGGATATTGATGCGGTTGCTGTGACCTATGCGCCCGGGCTGATTGGTGCAGTTCTGGTTGGCGTTAATTTCGCAAAAGCAGCTGCATTAGCGCTGAATAAACCGCTAATCCCTGTACACCATATCCGTGGCCATATCGCTGCCAACTATATTGCCTATCCGGAATTAAAGCCGCCGTTTCTGTGCCTTGTAGTGTCCGGCGGCCATACGATGTTTGTAGATGTGCAGGACTATACCAAGATGGAAATCCTTGGTACAACCCTGGACGATGCAGCAGGAGAGTGCTTTGATAAGGTTGGCCGTGTGCTTGGTATGCCTTACCCCGGCGGTGCTACATTGGATAAGGCAGCATCACAGGGTGACGAAAACAAATATGATTTACCCCGTGCAAAGCCGGGCCAGAATCCCTATGACATGAGTTTCTCCGGCTTAAAGACTGCAACATTAAACCTGATTCATCACGCTGAACAAGTTGGCGAAGAAATCGATATCAACAGCCTGTGTGCTGCATTTTGCAGTGCTGTATCCGATACTTTAGTGCCTCGGGCTATGATGGCACTGGAACAAACCGGTTATAAGAAATTAGCCGTTGCAGGCGGTGTAGCAGCCAATTCCAGAATTCGCGCAGATTTGAAAAAATCTGCTGAGAAAATGGGCGTTGAGGTATTTTTGCCGCCTCTTTCTCTGTGCGGTGATAATGCGGCAATGATCGGCTCGCAGGCTTATTATGAATTTCTTTCCGGTAATGTTGCGGATATGTCTCTGAATGCCTTTGCTACAAAATCTATACTTGGTGAGACCCTTTGATGCATAACTTACTTATACAATTTCATTGGGTATAAATGGATATAAAAGGCTTTCTGTCTAAAAGTTTGTTATTACCGGAATTTTCCCGGAAACACACAACATTTTGGCGTTTATTGTGGATAACTCTGTGGAGAGTGTGTATAACTTGATGTATATATACATATTTCGACAGATTTTTACACAGAAATCGAGGATAACCTGCATATTATGATTCATGTCATAAAATCAATAAGTCAACTGAATATTGCACAGCTTTTGATGGTATATGAGGAGAGCAACCGCAAAAATGGTAGCGAAAAATATCGCAATTATTCAGCAGAACGGCAGCTGGCATTGGCGGAAGACGACCTCGTTGACTACCTGCGGAATGACTTCTTTCGGCAATCGGATGCGTTTTGTGGAGTGTGGGTAGCAGATGGCTTGTATAAAAGCGCATTGCGTATAGAGTCGTACCTTGACGGTGTCCTGCTCCACGCCTTGGAAACTGCGCCTGATGCCCGCAAAATGGGTTATGCGTATTCGCTTGTTTCTTCGGTTTTAGAGTATCTGAGGCAAGAAGGGTACGGAGTTGTGTATTCACATATCCATAAACGCAATAGCCCGTCCATACGATTGCACGAAAAATGCGGTTTTCGCAAAATTACCGATTCTGCCGTTCTTTTGGATGGAACGGTTACTCAAAATACCTGTACAATGACTCTTAAATTATAAAAACCACCGGAAACATTCCGGTGGTTTTTTCTTATCTGTATTTCTCTACAAGATAAAGGATTGCCTGGTGATATCCGTCCAAACCTTGTCCCTTTATAGTTTTCTCACAGGCAAGACCTGCATAGGAAATTTGACGGAATTCCTCCCGAGAATCCACATCAGAGATATGTACTTCGATTGCGGGGATTCCCACAGATTTCA
>JAEIGA010007786.1_pt1 | contig 16253 bp, 13 predicted proteins | sample 9270691 | NCBI WGS metagenome assembly JAEIGA01 (sample SAMN17057246, study PRJNA624740) | gut metagenome | biome: biome; isolation source: fecal sample | host: Bos grunniens | place: China: Xizang | collected 2019
ACAATACAGCCTCGGAACCACCAGTAGTAATGATGATATCATCAGCTGTCAGATTAATGTCATACTTTTTATAATATCCCACTAATTTTTCGCGATAACTGCGATATCCTTGGCTCGGGCTATATTCCAAGACCTTACGGTCAATATGTTGAATCGCATCGAGGGCCGCTCGCGGAGTAGGAAGGTCGGGCTGACCGATATTCAAGTGATACACATGAATTCCCTTCTGCTTGGCAGCATCAGCAAGCGGAGCCAATTTACGGATAGGCGACGCCGGCATCTCATTTCCTCTTATGGATATTGTTGGCATATTGTAATATATATTATATTTTAAGTTGCAAAGATAAAGCTTAACAAGCAACCAAGCAAACAAATTCTTCGATAATTGAGATAAAAATGAGAGTATACTCATAAGTTTATGAGCAAGCATAGACTCATCAACAAGAATAATCTCATAACATCACAAGAGTACTCTTAGCATTTCGTTTTATCTAGAATACAAAGTGCCACTTTGCACCCTGTAAAGAGCCGCTTTATACTTTACAAAGTGCCACTTTACGATGAAGAACCCGTCTGTTTGTTTTGTTCAATCAAATTATTGGTTTACCTTTGCGAGGCAAATAATTTTAATATCTAACTTAATCAAAACATATATATTATGATGCATACTTGGTTTGAATGCAAAATCCGTTACGAAAAGACCATGGAGAACGGAATGAACAAGAAAGTAACGGAACCTTACCTCGTGGATGCTCTCAGCTTTACAGAAGCCGAAGCACGTATCATCGAAGAAATGACCCCTTTCATCAGCGGAGAATTTACCGTAAGCGACATCAAGCGCGCCAACTATAGTGAACTATTCTTCAGCGAAGAAGAAGCTGCCGACCGATGGTTCAAGTGCAAGCTTACTTTCATCACTCTTGACGAAAAGAGCGGTGCTGAAAAGAAGACTTCGACCAACGTATTGGTACAGGCTGCCGACCTTCGCGACGCGGTAAAGAAATTGGATGACGGCATGAAGGGAAGTATGGCCGACTACATCATTTCATCCATGGCCGAAACCGCCATTATGGATGTATATAAGTATAGCGCAGAGCCGGATGTAAAACCGGAATTTCCTGAAGCATAAAGCATGTCCATCCAAACTAATCTGAAAGAAACATTTGCCACACTGCCGCCCCATGTGCGGCTAGTGGCTGTATCGAAGTTTCACCCAAATGAAGCTTTACAAGAGGCGTATGATGCCGGGCAGCGTATCTTCGGCGAATCGAAAGTTCAGGAAATGACGCAGAAATACGAATCTCTACCCAAAGATATTGAATGGCACTTCATCGGACATTTGCAGACCAATAAAATAAAATACATGGCTCCTTATGTGGCCATGATTCATGGAGTGGACTCCTTCAAACTACTTATCGAAATAAATAAACAAGCAGCTAAAGTAGGACGCATTATCCCCTGCCTATTGCAAATCCACATTGCACAGGAAGAGACCAAATTCGGATTCAGTTTTGAAGAATGCAAGGAAATGTTAATGGCAGGCGAATGGAAGAGTCTGAAGAACATCAGCCTATGTGGTATAATGGGCATGGCCACTAATACTGAAGACGAAGAAGAAATCCGAAAAGAATTCCAATCGTTAAGAAACTTCTTCCAAGAAATCAAACAAGGGTTTTTCAGCGAAGATTCCGCTTTCAAGGAAATATCCATGGGTATGTCCGACGACTACCCTTTAGCCATCGAATACGGAAGTACACTCATCAGAATCGGTAGTCGAATTTTCGGAAATAGGAACTATTAATTCTGTTTTTTGCACAAAATTTATCTTTTTGTGCCATTTCTCTTTGCTGTTTCATTTTTTAAGGCTACTTTTGCACAACTTTTTTACAAGTGTGCAAAATTAGATGACTATATATATGAACAACGAAAAGAGTTTCATCGCATTAATTGAACGAAGTGTCAAGAAACATTGGGATACGGATGCTTTAACCGATTACAAAGGAGCTACTCTACAATACAAGGATGTAGCTCGCAAAATAGAAAAGATTCATATTCTCCTCGAAGAAAGTGGAGTTAAGACTGGTGATAAGATTGCCATCTGCGGACGTAACAGTTCTCATTGGGGGGTTACATTCCTGGCCGTTGTAACTTATGGAGCAGTTATTGTACCCATTCTTCATGAATTCAAACCCGACCAAGTACACAACATTGTGAACCATTCTGAAGCCAAGCTTCTTTTCGTGGGTGACATGGTTTGGGAAAACCTGGACGAAAGTGCCATGCCAAACCTCGAAGGTATCATTCTCGTAAACGATTTCAGTGTTCTTGTTTCAAGAAGTGAAAAGCTGACCTATGCACGCGAGAACCTTAATGCATTGTTTGGACAAAAATTCCCGAAAAATTTCCGTAAGGAGCATATCAGCTACTACAAAGACAGTGCCGATGAAATGCTCGTGCTCAACTATACATCGGGTACCACAAGTTTCTCAAAAGGTGTCATGCTTCCATCCAAATCCATGTGGTCGAACATTGAGTTCGGTCACGAAAAATTGGGCAAATGTTTGAAAGCAGGTGATAGCATCGTATCCATGCTTCCTATGGCACACATGTACGGCCTTGCATTCGAATTCCTTTATGAATTCTGCTACGGTTGCCACATTTATTTCCTTACTCGCATGCCGAGTCCAAAAATTATCCTTCAGGCATTTGCTGAGGTAAAACCGAAAATTGTAGTGGCAGTACCACTTATCATTGAAAAAATTATCAAGAAGAACGTATTGCCGAAACTCGAAACTCCAACCATGCGCTTCTTAATGCGTGTACCCCTTGTGAACGACAAAATTCGTACCAAAATACGCGAACAGTTGATGAACGCCTTCGGAGGTGAATTCTATCAGATTATTGTAGGTGGAGCAGCATTCAACCAAGAAATTGAAGCATTCTTGCGAAAAATCAATTTCCCGTACACCGTAGGTTATGGCATGACCGAATGTGGTCCTATCATCAGCTACGAAGATTGGACCAGATTCAAAGCCGGTTCTTGCGGAAAAGCAGCTCCACGTATGGAAGTCAAAATTTTAAGTGCCGATCCACAGAACATTCCGGGCGAAATCGTTACTCGCGGTGACAATGTCATGCTAGGCTACTATAAGAATGAAGAAGCTACAAACGAAGTCATTGACGAAGAAGGATGGTTACACACTGGCGACCTCGGCGTAATGGATGCAGAAGGAAATGTTACCATCAAGGGACGTTCAAAGAATATGCTCCTCGGTCCTTCAGGTCAAAATATTTATCCGGAAGAAATCGAAGATAAGTTGAACAATATGCCATACGTAAACGAAAGTATCGTAATCCAAGCACTCGACGGGAAATTGGCTGCCTTAATTTATCCGGACTTCGATCTTGCTTTCAGCAATGGGATGAGTGAAAAACAAGTAGGAGAACAAATGGAAGCCAATCGTGTTGCTTTGAATGCGGAACTTCCTGCATACGAACAAATTGCCCGCGTGAAAATTTATCACGAAGAATTTGAAAAGACGCCAAAGAAAAGTATCAAACGATTCCTCTATCAAGAAAAGTAAAATAAAAAAAATGAAAAGAGTGGTTTTTTGCACAAAACCACTCTTTTTGTGCTATTTCTTTTGGCTGTTCACATTTAAAAGCTATATTTGCACCATATTCAAAGAATGTGTAATTATTAGACATCTACCATCATGAATAACGAAAAGAGTTTCATTGCTCTCATAGAAGAAAGCATTAAAAAGAATTGGGATCTTGATGCCCTGACCGACTACAAAGGTGCTACCCTGCAATACAAGGACGTGGCACGCAAAATAGAGAAAATCCATATTATATTGGAAGAAAGCGGAGTTCAGAAAGGAGACAAGATTGCTATTTGCGGACGTAACAGTTCTCATTGGGGAGTCACTTTCTTAGCGATATTAACCTATGGCGGTGTTGCAGTACCTATCCTCCACGAATTTAAGGCTGACAATGTACATAACATCGTAAACCACTCTGAAGCCAAGCTCCTTTTTGTTGGCGATATGGTATGGGAAAACTTGAACGAAAATGCCATGCCTAACTTGGAAGGTATCATGTTGATGAATGATTTCAGCATCCTCGTATCACGTAGCGAAAAATTAGACTTTGCCCGTGCTCATCTCAATGAAATGTTTGGCAAGAAGTATCCACGTAACTTCCGTCGCGAGCATATCAGCTATCACAAGGACAGCTCTGAAGAACTTGCCATATTGAATTATACATCGGGTACTACCAGTTTTTCAAAGGGTGTAATGTTACCTTATAGAGCCATTTGGTCGAATATTCGTTTTGCCCTGGATGCTCTACCTCTTAAGCCGGGCAATCGGCTTGTTTCCATGCTGCCGATGGCGCACATGTATGGTCTTGCTTTTGAATTCCTTTATCCTTTGTGCTTTGGTTGTCACATCTTCTTCCTTACCCGTACTCCAAGTCCAAAGATTATCCTTCAGGCTTTTGCGGATGTAAAACCGGAATTGGTTATTGCCGTTCCTCTTATCATCGAAAAGATTATCAAGAAGAATGTACTTCCAAAGTTGGAAACCCCAACCATGAAGTTCTTATTAAAAGTACCTATTCTAAGCGACAAGATTAAGGAAAAGGTATGCGAACAGATTAAAGGTGCTTTTGGAGGCAACTTCTATGAAGTCGTTGTAGGTGGTGCAGCCTTCAATCAAGAAATCGAACAGTTCATGCGTAGTATCAATTTCCCATACACTGTAGGTTATGGTATGACTGAATGCGGTCCTCTTATTGCCTACGAAGACTGGAAATCATTCAAGAAAGCTTCTTGTGGAAAGCCTGTACACCGTATGGAAGTAAAAATATTAAGTCCCGACCCACAGAATATCGTAGGAGAAATTGTATGTAAAGGCGATAATGTGATGTTAGGTTATTATAAAAATCCGGAAGCTACAGCCGAAGCCATCGACAAAGACGGATGGCTGCACACCGGAGACCTTGGTATTATGGATGAATTGGGTAATGTTACCATCAAGGGACGAAGCAAGAACATGATACTCGGACCTTCCGGACAAAACATCTATCCGGAAGAAATCGAAGATAAATTGAACAACATGCCATATGTATCAGAAAGCATCATTATCCAACAAGCTGACGGGAAATTGGCTGCATTGATCTATCCGGACTTTGACGATGCTTTTGCACACGGATTGGATGAAAAGGCTGTAGAAAATGCAATGGAGGCAAACAGAGTACAACTTAACACCGAACTTTCTGCATACGAACAGATTGCCCGAATCAAGATTTATCATGAGGAATTCGAAAAAACCCCCAAGAAGAGCATCAAGCGTTTCCTCTATCAAGAAGTGAAGTAAAAAAAGACAAAAGTCCCGAATTTATAGTCATATATGCCAACAAAATTCATCGTAATTTTGTTGGCATATTTATTTTAACTATATCCATGAAATTAAAAACTATAACTATAGTTCTGACCATTTTATACAGCCAGATTGGATGGACTCAGATTTCGACATCGTCTGATTCCATTTATGTATCCCACCACCCGACAAAACAACCATGGAAAGCTGTTTGGCAAACATTCGGTATCAATGCTGGGATATGGGCATTCGACCGCTATTTGCTTCAAGAAGACTTTGCTGATATATCTTTTAAAACCATCAAAGAAAATATCAAAACAGGGTTTGTTTGGGATAATGATCAGTTTTCCACCAACTTGTTTGCTCACCCTTATCATGGAAATCTTTATTTCAATACCGCACGTAGTAATGGTATGTCTTTCTGGGAATCGGCGCCTTATGCGTTAGGTGGAAGTTTGATGTGGGAAATTGTAGCGGAAAATGAGCCTCCTTCACTGAATGATTTATTTGCAACCACCATAGGGGGAATCGCTTTAGGAGAATTTACTTACCGGATGTCTTCGTTAGTATTGGATGATTCCAAGCGAGGTTTCCCTCGTTTGGTAAGCGAACTGTTGGGCACGGTCATATCTCCTGTCCGTGGTTTGAATCGATTGATGAACGGAGATATGTGGAAAGTGAAACATACGCAGTATAAATATCACAACTATGATGAAATACCCGTAACGATGGAAATCAGTAGCGGGAATCGGTACTTGGCTAATCACGCCCAACTATTCAAAGGAGAGCACAATCCGTACTTGATGCTAAGCACCATTTACGGCAATCCATTCAATGAAGAAACGAATCAACCTTACGACTATCTGACGGCATCCATTACCTTAGGCTTGTCGCCTAACCAACCTCTTATCAGTCATGTCAATTTAAAGGGAAGACTATGGGGTAAGACATTAAAAGATACGCCCAAATCGGAAGCGATGTTCGGTATCTTCCAACACTTCAATTACTATGATTCTGAAGAAGTAAAAGATGGAAGTGGAATCATACCTTATAAAATATCCGAAGCAGCCAGTGTAGGAGCCGGAATCATTTGTAAGTACAACAACCTGTTCCCACAAATGAATCTGCAACAAGAATTCTACTTGAATGGTATATTATTAGGTGGAGGTTTAACAGATTACTATCATGTAATCGATCGGAATTATAATTTGGGAAGTGGTTATAGCCTAAAAAGTCATTCCAAATTAGAATTGGGCAAATTGGCTGATATATATTTCAGTGCAGATCTTTACCAATTATTTACATGGAAAGGATACGATAAAAAAGGAATAGAAACAAACAATCCTTTATATTATAACACCCAAGGAGACAAAGGAAATACTGTTTTTCTTGTGGTAAGCCCTACTTGTAATATAAGTTTTGCTAAGTTTTGGAGATTATCTTTTGAAATGGCCTACTATTTCCGACATACTCATTATGTGCATCACAAAGATATAAGTTCCAAAATAGTAGAAACGCGCATAGGGTTAACATATAAATTTTAGCTTCACTTAACCTTGATTCTATCGAATCCTTCACCAAACACCCCAATGACTGCACTTTGCGATACAAAAGCATTCGGATCAACCTCCTTTATCAAACGGAAGATACTGGTCGATTCCCGTTTTTTAGCCAACACAAAAATCATCTTGACCTCTGCACCTGTGTACCCTCCCACTCCATTCATATAAGTAACACCACGATGAAGTTCGGTATTGATACGATGTCCTATTTCTTTATGTTTTTTGGATATAATAAAGAATTGAACCGATTGGCGGGCACTATTAACCACTTGATCAAGTACAAAACTACAGATATACAACGTAGCAAATCCATATACCACTTTTTCCCAATCATTCAATACCAAATAACTGGATGAAATGATAACCAAATCTGTCAATAGAATGACACGTCCTAAAGTGATATCTCTGTATTTATTAACTATAGCAGCAACAATATCCGTACCTCCCAAACTTCCGTTGGCTGAAAACGCAATTCCAATTCCACATCCACAGAAAGAAGCACCGATGACACATGCCATAAACGGTTGGTCGTGCAATAGATTCATTCCCTCCGTCAATCCTTGCACCAAAGGCAACAACAAGGTCATGAGCATAACAGCATAGATAGTCTTTACACAAAATCTCCAACCTAATATAATTAAGGCAGCCACCAATAAAAGGCCATTGATTGTAAAATAGGTATACTGAACATTAATATCAAAAGCCCAATAGATAATGGAGGCAATACCAGGAACACCTCCCGTTGTGATATCATTAGGAAGGAGAAAAACAGTCCATCCCACACAATAAAGCAATATGCCCATAGCTATCATTACATAATCCTTCATTTCATGAATCCAACGGTGTATATCTATTGTTTTTCCCATATGTTATTGATTTTTTCGGCTATAATTTGTGGCAAAAATACAAAAAGAATCATTTCCATTCTTTATATTTGCAAAAATAAAAAAAGAAAAGGAACAAAGACTTTCAAGAAACAAGCTCATTATAGCCCCAATGAGTACAAAAAGCCTTTATTTACGTCTTTTTATCATAAGAATAACAACTAAAAATATTAATAAATGAACCGCCCAATTTCTATTCCTGAACTCGCTCTTACCAGCGAGCAAATCAGAAAACGCTTGGTAGAAATTGTCTACAAAGCAAAAGCAGGACATATTGGCGGAGGACTTTCCTCTCTCAATGCCTTGACCGCCCTTTATTTCCGTATCATGAACATCAATCCCGAAGAACCCAAGATGGAAGGCCGCGACCGCTTCATCATGAGTAAGGGACATTGTGTGGAAGCTCTTTATAGTGTTTTGGAAGCACGTGGGTTCTTTTCGAAGGAATTGTTCGACACTTATGGTGAGTATCTGTCACCGATGGCAGGACACCCTACCATCGAAATTCCAGGAGTGGAATTCAATACCGGAGCTTTGGGACACGGACTCCCTATCGGTGTAGGTTGCGCCATTGCTGCGAAGATGGACAAGAAGGACTATCGTACTTTTGTATTGATGGGCGACGGTGAACAGGGTGAAGGTTCCATTTACGAAGCTGCTATGGCCGGAAGCTTCTACAAGCTCGACAATCTGGTTGCCATGATTGACCGTAATGGTCTGCAGATCAGTGACACGACAGAAAATGTCATGGCACTCGAACCCATCCGCCAACGTTGGGAAGCTTTCGGTTGGGACGTAAAGGAAATAGACGGTAATGATATAGGTACCATTGTAGAAACCATCGAAGGTTTGGACTACCAATGCGGAAAACCGCACCTCATCGTACTCCGTACCACCAAGGGATATAACGTTTCTTTGATGGAAAATATTCTGAAGTGGCATCATGGTGTACCCAATGCCGAAGAATACGAAAAGGCGATAGCCGAAATATCCGACCGTATTGTTGAACTTGAAAAGAATTGCTGATTATGGAAATAAAGAGTGTACCCTGCCGTCAGAGTTTTACCGACACCTTGGTTGAACTCGGCAAACAAGACAAGAATATAGTCGCTGTAACCAGCGATGCCAGAGGTTCTGTGACGTTGACCAGATTTGCCAAGGAACTGCCCGAACAGTTTGTGGAATGTGGTATCGCCGAACAGGATGCCGTAGGTATCTCTGCCGGTCTGTCGGCCTGTGGCAAGAAAGTATTTGTATGCGGCCCGGCCTGCTTCTATGTAGCCCGAAGCCTGGAACAGGTAAAGGTGGATTTGGCATACAGTGAGAATCCTGTGAAAATTTTAGGTGTAAGCGGTGGTGTAGCCTACGGTGCATTGGGAGCTACCCATCATAGTCTTCACGATATTGCAGCATTACGTACATTCCCTGGTATGCAGGTCGTGTTGCCTTGTGATGCACGCCAAACACGTAAGCTGGTGCAGGAGCTGGTAGATTATCCGCATCCGGTATATGTACGTGTCGGACGCAACGCAGTACCCGATGTTTACGAAGATGACAACTTCACTTATGAAATAGGTAAATCCATCCAGCTGCAAGATGGTAAAGACTTGACCATCATTGCTTGCGGTGAAACCGTTTACCATGCCTATGAAGCCGGCAAGCGTCTGGCTGCCGAAGGAATCAGTACCCGCGTCATCGATATGCATACACTGAAACCGGCCGACACAGATGCCATCATCCGTGCCGCCAAGGAAACCGGCCGTATCCTTACAGTGGAAGAACATAGTATGTACGGTGGTTTGGGAGGTATCGTTACAGAAACTGTTTGCCAATCATGTCCCGTTCCCGTCAAAGTCCTGGGTATTCCCGATGAGAATGCAATCCACGGAAAGCCATTGGAAATATTCCATTACTACAAGTTGGATGCAGACGGCATTTACGAGACGGCCAAGGATTTCATCAAATAAAGACAACGTATGAATTACATTATATCCGTCGACCAGAGCACATCGGCTACCAAAGCGGTAATGTTCAATGAACATTGCCAGTTGGTGAACCGTATCAACTTGGCCCATCAACAATATTACCCCCAACCGGGATGGGTGGAACACGATGCGGAAGAAATCTACCATAACACCGTAGAAGTAATTCGTCAGGTTGTAGAAATGAACAAAGAGGAAGATGCCTCCTACTCCTTGGCCATCACCAACCAACGCGAAACCGTAGTGGTATGGAACAAGTATACAGGGAAGCCCGTATATCACGCAGTGGTATGGCAATGCCAACGTGGAGCCGATATCTGCAACCAGTTGAAAGAACAGGGATATACTCCACTCTTCCAGGAAAAGACCGGCTTGCTTATCGACCCGTATTTTGCGGCCAGCGGTGCCAAATGGATACTCGACAACGTGGAAGGTGCCCGCGAATCTGCCGAGAAAGGCGAACTTCTGATGGGTACCATTGATTCCTGGTTGGTATGGAAACTGACCGAAGGGAAAGTACATGCAACGGACTATACCAATGCTTCGCGTACCTTGTTGTTCAACATCCACACATTGGATTGGGACGATGAATTGTTGAATTTGTTCACCATTCCCCGAAGCATGATGGCCAAGCCGCTTCCTTGTGATGCCGTTTATGGAGAAACAACCGTAGAAGGCATATTCGGAACCCCTGTAACCATTGCCGGTGTACTGGGAGATTCACACGGAGCGCTTACCGGACAAATGTGTTTCGAGAGCGGCATGGGAAAGGCCACTTACGGCACCGGTTCATCGGTTATGGTGAACATCGGTGAGAAGGCGGTAAAAGCACCGGAAGGATTGGTTACATCTGTAGGTTTCGCTGCCGGAGGAAAGGTGTTCTATGCCTTCGAAGGGAATATCCATTGTACAGGTGCCACCATCAAATGGATGACGGACAAGCTGAAACTGATAGAAAGCCCCGCAGTGATCGAAAAGCTGGCCTTGAGTGTTCCCGACAATGGAGGCGTATATTTGGTACCGGCCTTTGCTGGTTTGGGTGCACCATGGTGGAACCCGAAAGCCAAAGCTATGATTTGCGGTATGACATTGGCTACCGAAACCGGACACGTTTGCCGTGCTGCATTGGAGGCCATCGCCTATCAGGTGAAGGATTTGATTGACTTGATGACAGGACAGGCAAATATAGCATTAAAGGAACTTCGTGTGGACGGTGGTCCTACCCGTAACAATTACTTGATGCAGTTCCAGGCCGATATGCTGAATGCTTGCATCAACCGTAGCGATATAGAGGAAGCTTCGGCCATGGGAGCTGTCATCATGAACGGATTGGCACGCAAGATATGGAAAGATATGGAGGAAGTGGCAAAGCTACGCACATCAGACAACCGTATCATGCCTATCATGGAAGAGGCAACAAGAGAATATTTGTATAACGGATGGGTGAATGCTGTCCGTACAGTTAACAAGCAATAATCAATTAAAAACAATAAAAACCATGAGAAGACAAGCAAATGCCGGAAAAGAAACTTTCGGTTTGATTATCGGAACTCGTGCTTACTTCAATTCCGACTTGGCCATTGATGTACGCAAGATTTTACTCGAAGAATTGGAAAAAGCTGGATACGGTTATGTTATCCTCGATGAATGTGACACCCCCACTGGAGGTTCTATGGAAACTGTGGAAGATGGAAAGAAATGTGCTGCATTGTTCCGTCAATATCGGGATGAAATAGACGGTATCATCGTTTCATTGCCTAACTTCGGTTTCGAGGTGGGTATCATCAATGCCATCAGTCGTGCAGAATTGAACGTGCCGGTATTGGTACAGGCCTGCGATGATGAGAACGACAAGGTTGATTTGGATAACCGACGCGATGCTTTCTGTGGAAAGATATCCGTATGCAACAACCTCTACCAATGCGGCATTCCATTTACAGACACGACTTTGCACACCTATTCCATTCACAGCGAACTGATGATGAAGGATGTGAACAAGTTTGCAGCCATCTGTCGTGTCGTAAAGAAATTAACCCATTGCCGCATCGGACAGATAGGTACCCGTCCGCTTGGTTTCAACACCTGCCGTTGCAGCGAAAAGCTATTGCAGGCAAGCGGTATCACTGTCGTACCGGTAGACTTGAGTGAAATATTGGCCAATGCCCGCAAGGTGGACGATAACTCTCCAGCCTTGAAAACCAAAATAGAAGCTATCTGCAACTATGCTACTGTACCCGATTCTTATCGTGAGAAGCTGATGTTGCAGGCTAAGTTCGGTGTTGCGGTAGAAGAATGGATTGAAGCCAACGAAGTGGATGCCGTAGCAATCCAATGTTGGGATTCACTGGAACAGAACTACGGCTGTGCAGCTTGTGTGACTATGAGTATGTTGGGCGACAAGCTTATCCCGGCAGCTTGTGAAACCGATTTGGCAGGTGCCGTATCCATGTATGCCTTGACTTTGGCCGCCAAGCAAGCTTCAGCATTGCTCGACTGGAACAATAACTTCGCCGAAGACCGTAACAAGTGTGTATGTACACACTGTGGTAACTTCCCGAAGAGTTTCGTGAAGAACGACTTGAAACTCGGTCCTTTGGGTGTATTGGGACGCACATTGGGTAAGATCAATACATTCGGTGCTGTATATGGAAAATGTACAGAAGGTGAATTCACTTACTTCCGTATTTCTACAGACGATACAATGGGTTGTATCAAGGCTTACTTGGGTAAGGGTGAAATGACAAACGATCCATACGGTATGGACGGATGTATTGCTGTAACCAAAGTAGAAAACTTGCAGGGACTGATGAAGTTTATCTGCAAGAATGGATTCGAACATCACGTAGCGATGGTACGTACCGATGTCGTGGAAATTCTCCGCGAAGCTATCGAAAACTACTTGGGTTGGGAACTTTATGTACATGAATAATAAATTCATCAATAAAAGAAATGGCGGACTTTAAAAAGTCCGCTTTTTTTATATACCTTTACCATCCAAATCATAAAGGAACAATTATGAACATACTGATGAACATTTTATGGATGCTGTTAGGTGGCATCATCACATCCATTGGTTATCTCTTTTCCAGTTTGGCACTGATGATTACTATCATTGGAATACCTTTCGGATTACAAACCTTAAAATTGAGTTGGTTGGCACTCTGCCCTTTCGGGAAAGAGGTACATAGTACTCCACAAGCTGGTGGATGCCTCAACATCATCATGAATATCATTTGGTTGCTTTGTGGGGGTATAGAAACTTGCTTGGCACATTTAATATTCGGACTGTTTCTATGCATCACCATCATCGGTATCCCCTTCGGTCGCCAACACTTCAAGATGGCTGCCATTGCTTTGACTCCGTTTGGCAAACAAATAGTAGAGAAATAGTATGCCCATTATTGAAATACAATCACTCAATCATCCGGGAGTGGAAATATTCTCCACTTTGACCGAAGCACAGCTACGCAATAAGCTGGAACCTGAAAAAGGTATCTTCATTGCCGAAAGTCCAAAAGTAATTCATGTAGCGCTTAATGCAGGATATACTCCCCTCGCTTTACTCTGTGAGGAGAAACATATTACGGGTGATGCCGCAGATCTCATCGACCGATGCGGTGACATTCCTATCTACACGGGCAACAGAGAACTGCTTGCTGCTCTTACGGGATACACGCTCACCCGTGGCGTGCTATGTGCCATGCGCCGCCCCATACCCCAATCTATAAATGAAGTTTGCAACGGAGCTCATCGCATTGCAGTGATAGACGGGGTGGTTGATACCACCAACATCGGAGCCATTTTCCGTTCGGCTGCAGCTTTAGGAATAGATGCTGTATTGCTTACTCCCACGTCCTGCGACCCCTTAAACCGCCGTGCTGTTCGTGTATCGATGGGTTCTGTCTTCTTGGTTCCTTGGACATGGTTGGAAGCTCCTATACAAACATTGAATTCATTGGGATTCAAAACGGCGGCTATGGCATTGTCAGAACAGTCCGTATCGTTGGATTGTCCTGTTTTAAAAGAAGAAAATAAATTAGCTATCATCATGGGGACGGAAGGTGATGGTCTGTCTTCCGAAGTCATTTCTCAAGCAGATTATGTAGTGCGCATCCCTATGTCGCACGAAGTAGACTCCTTAAATGTAGCGGCAGCATCGGCTGTTGCCTTTTGGGAGTTGAGAAAAAAATAAAAAGAGGATGTTGTGTAACACCCTCTTTATATAACTAATAATCATTCCTTACTCCGCTTTCTTAGCAGTCTTTTTAGTTGCAGTTTTTTTGGCTGCAGGCTTTTTTTCTGCATCTATTTTGGAAGCAGTTTTCTTTGCCGGAGCCTTCTTTTCTTCTTTCGGCTGTAATTTGGCCAACTTACCTTGAAGTTTTTCTACTTCCTTATTCAACACAACAATTTCTTCACCCTGGTTCTTGATGGTAGTAAGCAAAGAGTTCAATTCTTCATTGTCCATATCTACCGGATAGAGAGAATTTACACGACTGATGAAATCGCCCAAGATATTCATATAGTTGGTAAATGCATCAAACGGAGAATCATAGATACCACGGTTCAAAGCAATACCTGTTTCCTTGGTAGTCATGAAACGGAAATTGTTACTAGCCTGCATGTAGCTCCAATCTTGCTTGATACGACGATCGGTGCAAAGACGTACACGTTCAGCAATACTGTAAAGCTTGTCAAAAGCTTCACGCTGCATAACGTTACCCAACCAGCAGCTGATGTCTCTTTCTTCGTCTACCCATGACATTGGATAAGGAACATCTACTTGGTCTACAGATTTCAGTTTGCCAATCACTTCACTTGGAGTAGAGAATGTAATACCCTTTTCCTTGGCACAAGCAGGTAATGCCTTCAAGAATTCCAAAATATTGGAAGACAATGGTTGTGACATACCCAAAGAACAAAGTTCCATAAATATATTGATAACTTGTTCTTCTTCTGGAAGATCAGCAATCCAACCAATATACTTGTCGGCAAACAACGGATATTCCGGCCATTCGGAGTTAGAGAAACGGAGACTGATATCATCTGACAACTTGAAATCGCGGAGCAGAAGTTTAAGATTCTGATTGTATGCACAATGATACAAGTAGTGCGGACTCTTCCATCCCAATACATGCTTGGCACCTTCTGTAAGCATACCTTTAAAGCCCATAGCTGCCACCATAGCACCTATTTCGTTAGAATAAATCAAGCTGGAGTTACGGAACACTTTCGGTGTCTGACCAAACATTTGCTTGATTTTAAGCTTCATACGTTCTACATCTTCGCGGAAACATTCTTCGTTGGCCAAAGCCGAAAGACCATGTGAATAAGGTTCGCAAAGGAATTCGCAACAACCTGTATCATTCAATTCCTGCAACAATTCAATGACACGCGGAGCATAAATTTCCAATTGTTCCAACCCTACACCCGAAAGAGACAAAGCTACCTTAAAGGCACCATGGTTAGCTTTTGCCATATCAATCAAAGCCGTCAAGGAAGGAATGTACGAACGTTCTGCTATTTCAGTAATACTACGTTCGTTTTCGTAATCATCGTAGTAATAGTGGTCACGACCGATGTCGAAGCAACGGTAACGTTTCAAATGGATAATTTGATGTATTTCGAAATATAAACAAATTGTTTTCATATCTATTGTTATTTATTGTTTTTAATTAATTCATCATAAATGGCACGATGCTTCAAACCTACCTTTTCCCAAGTGATGCCGTCTACTTCCTTGATACCTTCTTCCTGCAGATACTTAAAGAGTGAAGGATTCGTACAAATGGAATAGATGGCATCTGCCATGGCATTGATATCCCAATAATCGACCTTGATGACATTCGTCAGAATTTCACCGCAACCCGACTGCTTGGAAATGATGGAAGGTGTACCGCACTGCATAGCTTCGAGCGGAGCAATACCAAAAGGTTCGGATACAGAAGGCATCACAAACACATCACTGTTCTTATAAGCTTCGTATACCTGCTTGCCGCGTTGGAATCCGGGGAAGTGGAAACGATCGGCAATACCTCGTGCTGCAGCCAAGTGAATCATTTCTTCCAACTTATCACCCGAGCCAGCCATCACAAAACGAATATTGCGTGTACGTTTTAAAACGAGTGCAGCAGCTTCAACAAAATATTCGGGTCCTTTCTGCATGGTGATACGTCCCAAGAAAGTAACCACCTTTTCTTTCGGATGCTCTACACGTGGAATATCCTGAAGTTCCTGTGACAACGGATATACAGCATTATGCATAGCTACACACTTGCGAGGATCCTGATGATACTGATGAATAACGGTCTGACGAGTGAGTTCTGATACACACATGATACAATCTGCATGATCCATACCATTCTTTTCAATGGAATATACAGTTGGGTTCACTTGTCCGCGTGAACGGTCAAAGTCTGTTGCGTGTACGTGAATACAGAG
>JAEIGA010007787.1_pt1 | contig 16250 bp, 17 predicted proteins | sample 9270691 | NCBI WGS metagenome assembly JAEIGA01 (sample SAMN17057246, study PRJNA624740) | gut metagenome | biome: biome; isolation source: fecal sample | host: Bos grunniens | place: China: Xizang | collected 2019
CATCAACGACGTCGAGGACGCCATCAAGGGCATGCTCGCGCCGAAGTACAGAGACGTGGACATCGGCCGCGCCGAAGTCCGGAACGTCTTCAAGATCTCTTCGGCGGGCACCATTGCGGGCTCCTATGTCCTGAGCGGAAAAATCACCAGAGACGCCAAACTCCGGGTCGTCCGGGACGGTATCATCGTCGCCGAGGACGCCATCCTCTCCCTGCGCCGTTTCAAGGACGACGTCAAGGAAGTGGCTTCCGGCTATGAGTGCGGTATCGGTCTCGAGAAGTTCAACGACCTCAAGGAAGGCGACATCTTCGAAGCATACATCACGGAAGAATACAGAGACTAAGAAGGAGGGTTTTCCATGCCGTCCCATAAGTCACAGCGTACCGCGGAAGACATCAAGCGGGAGCTGGCGGTCGTCATGCAGGAGGTCAAGGACCCCCGTGTGAAGGGAAAGATCCTGACCGTCGTCCGCGTCAACGTCTCCAAGGACAGTACGTACGCCAAAGTTTATATCAGCGACCTCGCCGGCATGGCCGGGGCAGAGGAAGCTGTCGCGGCGCTGAACAACGCGGCCGGTTATCTGGGCGGTGAGATCGCCCGGAACCTCCACCTGCGCAAGGCGCCCGAACTCAAGTTCATCGCCGATGACTCCGTTGCCCACGGCATGGAGATCATCAAGGAGCTGGAGAGCCTGACAGGAGGAAAGGACGAATGACCGTTTCCATTTCCCGGGTCGGAGAGATCCTCCGGGACGCGGAGGACGTCCTCATCCTGACCCATATCCACCCGGACGGAGACTGTCTCGGTACCGGCGCCGCCCTGTGCCGCCATCTGCTCTCCCAGGGGAAACGGGCCACGGTGGTCAACGGAGGCCCCGTCCCGAAGAAGTATGACTACCTCTTTGAGGGACTTCCTCAGGAGACCTTCGAGCCGAAGACGGTCATCGCCGTCGACGTGGCCGACACGACCCTGCTCGGAGACCTCGCGGTCTACGCGGACCGCGTCGACCTCTGCATCGACCACCATGTCTCCAACAAACTGTATGCCAGAGAGACCTATCTCTGCCCGGACGACGCCGCGGCAGCCCTCTCTCTGTACCGGGTGCTCCGGACCCTCGGCATGCCCATCGACAAGCCGATGGCCGACGCGCTCTATACCGGTCTGTCCACCGACACCGGCTGTTTCCGCTATTCCAACGCGAACGCGGAGGCGTACCGGGCGGCCGCGGACCTCATCGAACTGGGGGCCGACAACGCCGCCATCAATGTAAAAATGTTCGAGACCAAACCCATCTCGCAGTTCCTTCTGCTGTCCGACGCCTTTGCCGGGCTGCGCCTGTTCTGCGACGGGAAAGTCTCGGTCCTGAAGATCACGCAGGAAATGCTGGAAGAGCGTCAGGCAGACGAAGACAGTTTCGACTTCCTGACCGCCCTGTCCCGGCAGATCGAAGGCGTGGTCTGCGGCATCACCATGAAGCAGCAGGAGGACGGTCATTACAAGATCTCCCTGCGCACGCATGAACCGGTGGACGCTTCGGCCGTCTGCGCCCTTCTGGGCGGCGGCGGACACAAACGGGCCGCCGGATGTGACGCGGGACCCGATGAAGAGGAGTCGCTGAAGACCCTCCTCTCGTTCCTCGCCGAACAGCTCGGGTGTGCCGTATGACCGGGGTCCTCTGTCTGAACAAACCGGCGGACTGCACGTCGTTCCAGGCCGTGCGGTGGACCCGGGCCATTGCCGGGGAAAAGAAGGCCGGCCACTGCGGGACGTTAGACCCCATGGCCACCGGTGTGCTGCCCGTCATGCTGGGCGGCGCCACCCGCTTTCTCGAATTTCTTCCCACCAGCCCGAAACGGTACCGGGCCGTCATGAAACTGGGCGTCCGGACCGATACGCTGGACCTGACCGGGACCGTGCTGGAGACCCGGGAGGTCGCGGCGGGGCGGAAGGACATCGAAGCGGTCCTCGAACGCTTCCGGGGCAACATCCTTCAGGTGCCGCCCATGTACTCTGCTCTGAAAAAGGACGGGGTGCGGCTCTACGACCTGGCCCGCAAAGGGGTCGAGGTGGAGCGGGAAGCCCGGCCCGTGACCATTGACGCACTGGAACTTCTGCCCGACGGAACGGACGGCACCGACCCCGCCGCAGGGGAGTATGTGCTCGACGTCACCTGTTCCAAAGGCACCTATATCCGCACGCTCATCGACGACATCGGACAGTCCCTGTCCTGCGGCGCCGCCATGGCGGCCCTCTGCCGGACCGGCGTCGGTGTCTTCACCCTGGAGGATGCGCTGACCATTTCCGAACTGGAAGCGGCCAGAGACAGCGGCACGCTGTCCGACCTCCTTCTGCCCGTGGACAAAGCGCTGTCCTTCCTCCCGTCCGTGAACGTCTCCGACCCCCAGGGGGTCCGGTTCCAAAATGGGGGAGAACTCGACCTTGCGCGCCTGCGCGGCATCCCGGAAGCGCCCGAAGACGGCGCCCTGTACCGGGTCTATTCTCAAGAAACTGACTTTCTCGGCCTCGGCGAGGTCTCCCTGGAGACCGGCGCCCTCTCGGTCCGAAAAGTTTTTGTAAGTAGGTGAACCATGAATCCCGAATTCGTCCAAAAAGGGTCCGTCGCGGCCCTCGGCAGTTTTGACGGCCTCCATCTCGGACATATGGCCGTCATCAACGACGCGAAGAACCTCGCGAATATGCTGGACGCCATCCCCTGCATCTGCACCTTCTCGGAACACCCTCTCAAAGTGCTCACCGGAAAGGAGCCGCCGGCTCTGTTCTCGGGCGATGTGAAAGATGAGGCCTTCCGGGCCACCGGCGTCGAAGTCGTGCGCCTGGACTTTGCCTCCATCATGCACATGAGCCCCGAGGAGTTCTTCGAGGAGATCCTGTACAAAACGCTGCACGTGGCAGGTGTCTGCTGCGGGTTCAATTACACCTTCGGCGAGAAGGGGAAAGGGACACCGGAACTCCTGGAGCGCCTGTGCATGGAGAAAGGCGTGGTCTTTTCCGCGTCGCCCGCCATGGAACTGGACGGCACGCCGGTCAGTTCGACCCGTATCCGCAACGCCCTCGGCGGCGGGAACGTGGAGCTCGCGAACCGCATGCTGGGCCGCCCGTTCAAGTACCGTCAGCAGGTCGTGGACGGCGATAAGCGGGGCCGCACCTGGGGCATCCCCACCATCAATCAGCCGTTCCCGGAAGAGCTGGTCACCCCGCGCCACGGCGTGTATGCCTCCCGCTGTGTCGTGGACGGCCGCACCTATCTCGGCGCCACCAACATCGGGGTCCGGCCGACGGTCAAGCGGGACGACCCGGTCTCGAGCGAGACCTACCTTCTCGACTACGAGGGCGACCTGTACGGCAAGTTCGTGGACATCTCCCTATTGAAGTTCCTCCGGCCGGAGAAAAAGTTCGAGACGGTGGAGGAGCTGGAGGCTCAAATAAGGACGGATATCGAGACCGTCCGACGCATCGGCACGATGGATGTTTATGTATAAAGAGATTCTTTTATAGTTTTTCTTTACAACGCAAACACCCTGTGATATACTACATTCGCTCATTTCTCGGAGAGCGGGTCACACTTCCACAAGAGGAAGTCTTCACCTGCCGTTCCCTGGGAAGTCTGCGAAAATACTAATGAGGTGAAACAAATGACACAACAGGAAAAACAGGAAATCATCAAAGAGTTTGCCACTCATGAAGGCGACACCGGTTCTCCGGAAGTCCAGATCGCGGTCCTCACCAAGCGGATCAACGACCTGAACGGTCACCTGAAAGAGCATCCCCATGACCACCATTCCAGAAGAGGTCTTCTGAAGATGGTCGGTCACAGAAGAAATCTTCTGAAGTACCTTCAGAAGGTCGACATCGAACGCTACAGAGCTCTTGTCAAGAAGCTCGGCCTTCGTAAGTAAGTCTTTCATCAGGCAGGCGGCATTTTCAAGCTGCCTGCCTGCTTGACGTTAACGGGAGGTCCGGCAGGGCATCACCATAAGGGTTAGCAGTGAATCAAGTACCCGGAGAACGCTTTCCGGATATTTCATTTATTGCTAAACCTTGGAACCAGTGCCTGTCCTCCCTCAAAACCCATTCGAAAGAGAGGAAAAGACATGTTTTTTGAAGACTACAAGGTCTATGAGACCACCCTTGCCGGCAGACCGCTGAAGCTGGAAACCGGCAAAATGGCGCAGCTGGCCAACGCCGCCGTCCTCGCCTCCTACGGTGAGACGGTCGTCCTCTGCACCGTCACCGCATCCGACAAGCCCCGGGAGGGCATCGACTTCTTCCCGCTCTCCGTGGACTTCGAAGAGAAAATGTACTCTGTCGGCCGCATCCCCGGCTCCTTCCAGAGAAGAGAGAGCAGACCTTCCGAGAAGGCCATCCTCGCTTCCCGCTGCATCGACCGTCCCATCCGGCCGCTGTTCCCGAAGGACCTGCGCAACGACTGCACCGTCGTCGCCACCGTCATGTCCGTGGATCCCGACTGTTCCCCCGAAGTGGCTGCCGCCATCGGCGTCTCCACTGCCATCGCCATCTCCGACATCCCGTGGGCGGGCCCCATCTCTTCCGTCCAGGTCGGTCTTGTCGACGGTGAGATCGTCATCAACCCGACCCTGGAGCAGAGAGCTGTCTCCGACCTCAAGCTGACCGTCTCCTCCACCGAGGACCTGGTCGCCATGATCGAGGCCGGCGGCAACGAGATCTCTGAGGACGTCATGTTCGACGCCATCATGGCTGCCCATGACGCCAACAAGGAAGTCGTCAAATTCATCAACGGCATCGTCGCCGAGATCGGCAAAGAGAAGTTCACCTATGAGTCCTCCGATCCGGACCCGGCGCTCATGGAAGAGATCGAGAACTGGGTCATCGAGGACGTCAAAAAGGCGCTCGACACCGATGACAAGCGCATCCGCGATGAGCGCATCCGTCCCATCTCCGATGCCATCCACGAAAAATACGACGAACAGTTCGAAGGCGAAGAGGGCAAGCTCGATGAGATCCTCTATCTCATCCAGAAGCATGTGGTCCGTGCCTGGCTGAAGGACGAGCACAAGCGCGTCGACGGCCGCGGCATCGACGACATCCGTCCGCTGAACGCCGAAGTCGACCTGCTCCCGAGAGTCCACGGTTCCGGCATGTTCACGAGAGGCCAGACCCAGGTCCTGTCCATCGCCACCCTCGCGCCTCTGTCCGATGCCCAGAAACTCGACGGCATCGACGAAGACACCGAGAAGCGCTACATGCATCAGTACAACTTCCCGTCCTACTCGGTCGGCGAGACCAGACCCTCCCGCGGCCCCGGCCGTCGTGAGATCGGTCACGGCGCCCTTGCCGAAAAGGCCCTTGTCCCGGTCCTTCCGAGCATTGAGGAGTTCCCCTATGCCATGCGTGTCGTCTCCGAAGTCCTGTCCTCCAACGGCTCCACTTCCCAGGCGTCCATCTGCGGTTCCACCCTGTCCCTCATGGCAGCCGGTGTCCCCATCAAAGCGCCGGTCGCCGGCATCTCCTGCGGCCTCATCACCGGTGATGAAGGCGTCTACGGCGACTTCATGACCATGGTCGACATCCAGGGTCTCGAGGACTTCTACGGCGACATGGACTTCAAGGTCGCCGGTACCAAGAAGGGTATCACCGCCATCCAGATGGACCTCAAGGTCCACGGCCTCACTCCCGAGATCATCCGCGAAGCCTTCACCAAGACCAAGAAGGCCAGAGAATACATCCTCGACGACATCATGGCTCCGGTCATCGCCGAGCCGCGCGCCGAGCTGTCCAAGTATGCTCCGAAGATGCTCACCACGAAGATCGATCCCGAAAAGATCGGCGACGTCATCGGCAAACAGGGCAAGGTCATCCAGAAGATCCAGGCCGAATGCGACTGCAAGATCGACATCGACGACGACGGCAACGTCTTCGTCGCCTGCCAGGACATCGAAGCCGCGCAGAGAGCCCTCTTCATGGTCGAGACCATCGCGAACGATCCCGAGATCGGCGCCATCTACAAAGGTGTGGTCACCCGCCTCATGAGCTTCGGTGCGTTCGTTGAGATCGCTCCCGGCAAGGAAGGCCTCGTCCACATCTCCCGCCTCGACGTCAAGCGTGTCGAGCGTGTGGAAGACGTGGTCGCCGTCGGCGACGAGATCATCGTCAAGGTCATCGAGATCGACGACCAGAACCGCATCAACCTCTCCCGCAGAGATGCCCTCATCGAAGTCGAAGGCGCTGTGCCTGAGAACGACATCGAGGAAGAGGAGAGACCGCGCCGCAGAAGCAACGACCGCGGCGGCTACAGAAGAAACAACCGCAGAAACTAACGCGGTATTATAGCAGCCACTATGCCTGCTTTGACTATTGTCAGGGCAGGCATTATTATTAAGGAAGACTTTTGAAAAGGAGGGGAGACCATGGACGCGCGCCTCGAGAAGATCCTGCCGCTGGTGCAGAAACCCGGCCGGTACATCGGCGGAGAGCTGAACAGCGTGGAGAAAGACCCCGCGTCGGTCGACATCCGCTACGCGTTCTGTTTCCCCGACACCTATGAGATCGGCATGTCCCACCTGGGCATCAAGATCCTCTACTATCTGGTCAATTCCCGGGAAGACGCCTACTGCGAGCGGGTCTTTGCCCCCTGGCTGGACATGGAGGAACAGATGAAGGCCGTCGGGCTGCCGCTGTTCTCTCTGGAGACCGGCACGCCGCTCTCCGCGTTCGACATCATCGGCTTCACCCTGCAGTACGAGATGTCCTTTACGACCTGCCTTTCCATGCTCGACCTCGGCGGCGTACCGGTGCTCGCCAAAGACCGCAAAGGCCTCAAAAACCTCGTCATCGGCGGCGGGCCCTGCGCCTGTAACCCGGAACCGCTGGCCGACTTTTTCGACCTCTTTCTGCTCGGCGACGGGGAAGAGGTGACCATGGACCTTCTGGACCTCTACAAGGAGTTCAAACAGAAGGGCGCTTCCAAAGAGGCGTTCCTCCGGGAGGCGGCCCATATCGGCGGGGTCTACGTCCCGTCCCTCTACGACGTCACCTACCACGAAGACGGCACGGTCGCGCGCGTCTCTCCCGTGGGCGATGCGCCGGCGGTGGTGAAGAAACGCGTCGTCGCGGACCTCGACACCGCTTTCTATCCCGACCGGTTCCCGGTCCCCTATATCGACATCGTCCACGACCGGGCCGTCGAGGAGATCTACCGGGGCTGCATCCGCGGCTGCCGGTTCTGCCAGGCCGGGTTCATCTACCGGCCCATCCGGGAAAAGAGCGTCTCCGTCATCAACGCCCAGGCGAAGGACCTCTGCGCCTCCACGGGCTACGACGAGGTCTCCGTCATCTCCCTGTCCACCTCCGACTACTCGGGCATCACGCCCATGCTGTCGGACATGGCGGACTGGACCGCCGAGAAAAAGATCAACATTTCTCTGCCGTCCCTCCGCATCGACACCTTCTCCGACGAGCTGGTGGAAAAACTGAACCTCATCCGCCGCAGCGGTCTGACCTTTGCCCCGGAGGCGGGGTCCCAGCGCATGCGGGACGTCATCAATAAAAACATCACGGAAGACGACATCATGAAATCGGTGAAGATCGCCTTCCGCAACAACTACGCCACGGTCAAGCTCTACTTCATGCTGGGGCTGCCCTATGAGACCATGGAGGACGTGGAGGCCATCGTCGACCTCGGCAAACAGATCGTCGACGCCTACTACGACAACCCGGACCGCGTGAAGGGGAGACATCTGACCGTCAACGTCAGCGCATCGCCCTTCGTGCCGAAGCCGTTTACGCCGTTCCAGTGGGAGCCTCAGGACACGAAGGCCTCCATTGAAAAGAAGCAGGAGCGCATCCACGAGCTGGCGGCCCACACCCGGCTGCACATCTCGAGCCACAAGTCCGATACGGTCTTCCTGGAGGCGGTCTTCGCCCGGGGCGACCGGCGGCTCGGCAGCGTTCTTCTGAAAGCGTTCGAGAAGGGCTGCCATTTCGACTCCTGGGAGAACTGCTTCGACCTGGAAAAATGGATGGAGGCCTTCGAGGAGTGCGGCCTGGACCCGGCGTTCTACTCGAACCGCCGCCGGCCCTATGAGGAAGTCCTGCCCTGGGACCACCTCGACAACGGCCCTACCAAAGCCTTCCTCATGCGGGAGAACGAAAAGGCCAAAGAGGCGGCCACCACGCCCCACTGCCGGCTGCGGTGCGCGGGGTGCGGGGCCCAGGACCTTAATGGCGGCCACTGCGACGCCCTGGAGGGCATCGACCGGGGGAGGGAAGTGTCATGAGAGACGTGCGCATCCGCTTTTCCAAGACCGGGAAAGCCCGATATATTTCCCACCTCGATATGACCCGCTGTTTTGCGAGAGCCTTTTTCCGGACGGGCATCCCCCTCTGGTTCACCGAGGGGTTCAACCCCCGGCCGTACATGACGTTCACGAGTCCGCTGACGCTGGGCGCGGAGAGCGTGGCCGAGGCCCTCGACATCCGGCTCGAGGACGAGACCATGACCGATGAGGAAGTGGCAAGGCTCCTCGACGAAGCGCTCCCGCCCGACCTGCATATCCTGAAGGCGGCGCCGCCGGTGCAGAAGATGAACGCCATCCGGGCCTCCCGGTACCGCATCACGGTCGAGCCGGGCACGCACACGGCGGACGCGCTCTGTGAGGCCTTCCGGGCCATCGCGGAGCGGGACCATCTCCCGGTGGAGAAGTCCGGCAAAAAAGGAAAACACAAGGTGATGAAGACCATCGACCTTGCGGAATATCTGGACGAATTATCCGTGGACACGGATGACGAAGGCAGGGTCGTCCTGCTCGTCACCCTGCCCTCCTCGCCCCAGTTCGGCATCAACCCCCGGCTGCTTCTGGACAAGTTCCTGAAGGAGGCCGGAGAGGAGCCGGTCCGGGTCCGCATGGTGCGGGAAGCACTGTACTGCGAGGACGGCGTCCTGTTTGAATAAAGGAGGAACCGACAATGGTTGGAAGAAAAAAGATGTCACGGGCCAAACGGCTGCAGCAGAGCGGGAAATATGTACTCGCCAGCGTCATCGTGGAGGCCCTTCTGCTGGCGCCGAAGACGAAGATCCCCTGGAACGGGAAAGAGATCGAGGTCGGCGGCATTTTCCCCATGCTCCAGAAAGAGATCGCCACCGGCATCCGGGACGTTTTCAACGCCGTCATCCCAAAGGCCGCCGTCTCCGCGGAACAGGTCCTGCGGGGCACGCCCATCAAGGATACCCTGCTCGACAAAGCGGTCTGGTTCATTTATGACTACATGGAGCAGTACCCGCTGAACGCCGTTGTTATGGGCCTTCTCGAACGCACGAACCTCGTGGATGTCAACAGGGTGGACGGCCTGCTCCGGTCCCGTCTCGAACGGCTGCTCGCCTCCCGGGACAACCGGCAGAAGCTGGTGGACGCCCTGTCCGACCTCATCGTCAGCGCCCTCGGACTCGAATCCGGCGGCGTGACGGAGAACAACTACCGGTTCATGATCGCCGACTTCCTGGACCGCGCCCTGCAGTCCGAGGCCGGCAGTGAACTCATCGAGAAAGTCCTGCTCGCCGTCGAGCAGTTCGAGACCCTGACGCTGGCGTCCTTCATCGAGCGCAACTTCGGCCTCGACCGGGCCGGCGTGGAGCGATGGATTGCCGAAAACTACGAACGTTATGCGGGCACCGAAATGGTTGGACACTACTCCAACCTCGGCCTCGGCGATGCGCTTTATGCGAAGATTTCCAACATGGACTACGACGCCGTGTTCAAGGACATCACCGAGAACCACTGGCAGGACCTCATTCGGGTCACCATGACCGCCGCCGGCGTCGGCATGTACTTCTCGAACCTCGCGTACCGCGTGGACGCGAAAGACGCGAAAAAGGCCGCCAAAAAGGAGAAAAAGCAGGCAAAAAAGGGCAGTAAAAAAGCTGCCAAAGCAGATGCCAAGGCAGCCAAAAAAGCAAAGAAAAAGAAATAAGAAGAACGCTCAGCGGTTCTCCGGAAGGTACGCCTCCAGCCGGTAAATGGGGAGGCCCTGACCGGCGAATCGCTGTTCATATTCGGTGACGATATTTCCCTCAAAATCGCTGTTGTGAAGGTCCAGAGAGACGTTTTTGAGGCAGAATCCCGCCTTCGTGAACTCCTCGATGGAGTACTCGAAAAAGTGCATGTTGTCGGTCTTCTGATACACCTCCGCGCCGGGGGCCAGGAGGTCTTTATAGATGCCCAGATAGCGGGCGTTCGTCAGCCGGTGGTTTTTATAGGTGCCCTTCGGGTAGGGGCAGGAGAAGTTGAGGTAGATGCCGGCAATGGAGTGGTCCGGCAGGAACTTCGGCAGGAACTCCGCGCCGGTGAGGGCGAACTTCACGTTCGAGAGGCCCTTTTCTTTGGCCCGCTCCGCTGCCATGACGATGACATTGGACACCTTTTCGACGGCGATGTAATTGTTCTCCGGATGGCGCTCCGCCAGTTCGGCGATGAACTGCCCCTTGCCGCAGCCGATCTCGAGCCAGACCGGGTGGTCGTTGCCGAAAATGGCCTCATAATCGAAATAGGCCTTTTCGAGAACGGCGGTCATGGAGTTGGGGTCGTCCGAGGAGGCGTCGAGCAGATAGTCGGCCACGGCCGCGAGTCTCGGCTCCAGGTTTTTCTTTTTCCGCATTCTCATGAAGGGGGTCCCTCTTTCCGTGTGTTGCCGGGGCGGGCCCCGGATGACACTCATTTTAGCATAACAATGGAGGAAAATGAAGAAAAAGCTTGCAATGCGGGCACTTTGCTGATAATATATTAAAGCATTTATATCCAAAAGCGGACGGTCCTCTGACGTGTTACGTGTATGAACGTCTTGATTCTTAGAGGAGGAAAAACACATGGACGCACTGAAAATCATGACCGAAGGCATGGTCAAAGAAGAGCAGCCGGTTCTCAACATCGGCGACACCGTCAGAGTCGACGTTCGCATCAAGGAAGGCTCCAGAGAGCGTATCCAGGCGTTCGAAGGCACCATCATCGCCAAGAGAGGCTCCGGCGTCTCCGAGACCTTCACGGTCCGCCGCGTTTCCTACGGCGTCGGCGTGGAAAGAGTTTTCCCGGTCAATTCCCCGAACGTCACCAAAGTCACGGTCGTTCGTTCCGGTAAAGTCCGCAGAGCGAAACTCTACTACCTGCGCGATCGCGTCGGTAAGGCTGCGAAAGTCAAGGGCACTGTCTAAAGTTCCCGCACCATTGTGAAAAGACAAAGGAGACCGAAAGGTCTCCTTTTTCCTTTTCGGAAAAGCATTTAACAGTAGATATTAAAGCCGTTTTTTGGTAAAATTATTCGGATAATAGAAACTTTTAGGAAGGAGGGCGGAATGCCATGAAGATCCAGTACCGCGCCGTGGACGTCCAAAACGCGGAAACCGGCCCGGACCCGGCGGAAAAATGGTTCGATTTCGTGTCGACCGTTGCGGGCGCCATCGCGGCCGTCATGCTCATCCTGGTCTTCCTGTTCCGGGTCGTCACGGTGGACGGAGAGTCCATGGTCCCGAACCTGCAGGACGGCGACCGCCTCATCCTGACCGATGTCACCACCCGGTACAAACACGGTGAGATCGTCGTCATCTCCCGCAATTATGACGATCCGCTGGTCAAACGGGTCGTCGCCGTCAGCGGCGACACCATCGATTTCCAGGACGGCAAAGTCCTGCTCAACGGAGAGGTCCTCGACGAGCCGTACATCGACCAGGAGACCTACGACGTCTCGTCCGGTCCCCCGGACTTCCCGCTCACCGTTCCCAAAGGATATGTCTTCGTCATGGGAGACAACCGGGGCAATTCGCTCGACTCCCGCTCCTATGAAGTGGGCCTCATCGATGTCCATCAGATCCTTGGCAAAGTGGTCGTACATCTTTCAAACGCGGAGGAATAAAGCATGAAACTCGGAAAAGACAAGAACCTCGCTGAAGAAATCACTGTCACAGAGGAAGCAGAGGTCAAGACCGGACGGCGCAAGGGCCTCGAATTCACCTATGAGTTCGTCAGCGTCCTCATGGTGGCCGCGGTCATGACCGCCATCCTCTTTACCTTCATCTACCGGTTCTCCGGTGTCGTGGGCGAGTCCATGGAACCCACGCTGCACTCCGGGGACTGGGTCTTCCTGTCCCAGATGACCGACACCACGCCCCATTACGGCGACGTCGTCGTCATCTCCCAGGAGAACGCTTACCATGAGAACATCATCAAACGGGTCATCGCCACCGAAGGCCAGATCATCGATATCAACTACGATAACGGCGACGTCATCGTCAACGGACACATCCTCGATGAGCCCTACATCAACAACGAGACCATCAATGCCTACGATATGTCTCTGCCGCTGATGGTGCCGGAGGGACAGTGCTTCGTCATGGGCGACAACCGCCAGAACTCCATCGATTCCCGTTCCACCGCCATCGGTCTCATCGACAACGACTACATCCTCGGCATCGCCAAGCGGGCCTCCACGCCCCACGGCATCGTCGACCTGGAACTGCCGGAGGGATAAATGCCCGATTTTCAGAAACAGACCGTCCAGTGGTTCCCGGGCCATATGGCCAGGACCCGCCGGAAGATCAAAGAGAGCCTGCCGCTGGTGGACGCGGTCGTCGAGATCGTCGACGCCCGCATCCCCGAGAGCAGCCGGAACCCGGAGCTCGATGAGATCACTTCCGGGAAACCCCGCATCATTCTTCTGAACAAGTCCGACATCGCCGACCAGAGCGCCACCGATGCCTGGATGAATCATTTCAAAAACAACGGAGCCTTCGTGCTGGCAGTGGACTGCAAATCCGGCCGGGGGCTGAATCATTTTGTGCCCCTGGCGCGGGAGGCGCTGAAAGAGCGCATCGCCGCGAACGAGGCCAAAGGCATGGCCGGACGGCCGCTGCGGCTCATGGTCGTGGGCATCCCCAACACCGGGAAGTCCTCCTTCATCAACCGCATGAGTTCGAAGTCCAAACTCCAGGTGGCCAACCGTCCCGGCGTCACCCGCCAGAACCAGTGGGTGGTCTGCGGCGACGGCATCGAGCTGCTCGACACCCCCGGTGTCCTGTGGCCGAAGTTCGAGGACCCGGCCGTCGGCAACAAGCTGGCCTTCATCGGCTCGGTCAAGGACGACATCATGGACGTCGAGACCATCGCCGTCCGTCTCCTCGACATCCTGAAGACCGACTACACCGACCGGCTCGCCGAGCGCTATAAGCTCGGTCCCGAGATCGCCGACCTCGAGTCCTGGGAAGTGCTGGAGGCCATCGGCCGGAAACGGGGCATGCTGCTCCGGGGCAATGAAGTCGACACCGAACGGGCCGCCAACACCCTCCTCACGGAGTATCGGGGCGGAAAGCTCGGGAAGATCACCCTCGAGCGCCCGAAAGGATAACGCCATGGCAAAGGAAAAAACGGTCCCCACCTATGAACTGGAGGACAGGGCCAGAGCCGACGGCTTTGCCGTGGTCTGCGGCATCGACGAAGCGGGGAGAGGCCCCCTGGCCGGTCCCGTCTTCGCGGCGGCCGTCGTCCTGAAGCCGGGCACCGACATCCCCGGACTCAACGACTCGAAGAAGCTGACCGAGAAGAAACGGGAAGCCCTCTTCGACGTCATCCTGGAAGTGGCCGAAGACTACTGTGTGGCCTCCGCCACCGAGCGGGAGATCGACGAACTCAACATCCTGCAGGCCACGTTCCTCGCCATGAACCGCGCGTTCACAGGGCTGAAGGTGAAACCGGACCTCGCCCTCATCGACGGCAACCGGAACCCCGGGGTGGACGCCATGGTCGAGACGGTCGTCAAGGGCGACGCCCGCTCCATGTCCATCGCCGCCGCTTCCATCCTCGCGAAAGTCTCCCGGGACCGCTACATGCTGGAAGTGGCCAAGCTGTTCCCGGAATACCGCTTTGAAAAACACAAGGGCTACGGCACGAAGCTCCACTACGAGATGCTGCAGAAGTACGGCGTCTCCGAGGTGCATCGCCGCAGCTTTCTCAAAAACCTCGAAGAACATTTTCAGTGAAAGGGGACAGGTCCCTTGACGAAGAACGGCCTCGGCAACCTGGGCGAAGACTACGCCTGCGACGTCCTGGAAGCCCTCGACTATGAAGTGCTCGCGCGCAATTTCCGCTCCCGGTTCGGGGAGGTGGACATCATTGCCCGCAAGGACCGGTTCCTCTGCTTCGTGGAGGTCAAGACCCGGAGCCAGGGCGCCCTCGGACGGCCCGCCGCGGCGGTCACCGCCTCCAAGCAGCGCAAGATCCTGCTGACGGCGGAGTACTATATCACCTGTCACCAGGCAGAAGTCCAGCGGGGCGATCTGCAGCCCCGGTTCGACTGCATGGAGGTCTTTGCCGACGAAGAGGGCAGACCGCAGGCCTACGAATACATCAAAAACGCGTTCGACGCGAATCTCTAAAGATTGGAGCATCTCACATGCTTTACACCAGCACCCGCGACAAGTCCCTTCGGGTCGAGGCCAGCGAGGCCATCACCCGGGGCATCTCCGAAGACGGCGGCCTGTTCGTCCCGGTGGACATCCCGACCCTGTCTCTGCAGGACCTGCAGGACATGATCCCCCTGTCCTACATCGAACGGGCGAAGAAAGTCCTGTCCCTCTATCTGACGGACTTCACGCCGGAGGAGATCGACTCCTGTGTCAGCGGTGCTTACGCGCCCGGCAAGTTCTCGTCTGAGAAGGTGGCGCCCCTCGTCACCCTCGACGACAGGACCGAAGTGCTGGAACTGTTCCGCGGACCCACCTGCGCGTTCAAGGACATGGCCCTCCAGCTGCTCCCGTACCTCTTGACCACCGCCTCGAAAAAAGCGGCTCCCGACAAGGAGATCGTCATCCTCGTGGCCACCAGCGGCGACACCGGAAAAGCGGCGCTCGAAGGGTTCAAAGACGTGCCCGGCACCCGCATCCTCGTCTTCTATCCGAAGGACGGCGTCAGCCCCATGCAACAGCTCCAGATGGCCACCCAGGAAGGGGAGAACGTCAGTGTCTGCGCCATCCGCGGCAACTTCGACGACGCCCAGAGCGGCGTGAAGACCATCTTCACGGACAGGGCCGTGGCGGAGAAGCTTTCGGAGAACGGACTCATGTTCTCCTCGGCCAACTCCATCAACTGGGGCCGTCTCGTGCCTCAGATCGTCTACTACTGCAGCGCTTACGCGGACCTGCTCGAAAAGGGCAAAGTCGCCCCCGGGGAGCCCATGAACGTGGTGGTCCCCACCGGCAACTTCGGCAACATCCTCGCGGCCTACTACGCGAAACGCATGGGTGTCCCCGTCAAGACGCTCCTCTGCGCCTCCAACGCCAACAACGTCCTCACGGACTTCCTGACGACCGGGACCTATGACCGGAACCGGACGTTCTACACCACCATGTCCCCGTCTATGGACATCCTCATCTCGAGCAACCTGGAACGGCTCCTGTTCCACCTCTCCGGCGAGGATGACGCGGCGGTGCGGACCTGGATGGACGCCCTCGCAAAGACCGGAAAATACACGGTCACCGACGACGTCTTCGCGAAGATAAAAGAGACCTTTGCCGCCGGCTTCGCCGACGACCCGACGGTCTCCGGCGTCATCCGAAAGACCTACGAGGAAGAGGGCTATCTCTCCGACACCCACACCGGGGTCGCCATCACAGTCTACCGGGACTACACGGCGAAGACGGGCGATACGACCGAGACGGTCATCGCCGCTACCGCCAGCCCCTACAAGTTCTCGAAGAGCGTGCTCATCGCCCTCGACGGCTCCGCCCCCGAACTGCCCGAGTTCGAGATGGCCGGTGTCCTGTGCGAAAAGACCGGCATCCCGGTCCCGGCACCCCTCAGCAACCTCAAGGACAAGACCGTCCGTTTCTCCGCCGACTGTGCGGTGGACGAGATGGAACAGCAGGTCTACGACATGCTGCGCATCTGACGAAGACCCGGGAAGAAAGGAGGCCGCTATGGCACTGTTCGCGATCGGCGACACGCATCTGTCTTTCGGGACCGACAAGCCCATGGACAAGTTCTCCGGCTGGGAGAATTACGTGGCGCGCATGGAACAGAACTGGCGCAAGCTCATCTCCCCGGAGGACACGGTCGTCATTCCCGGAGACATCTCCTGGGGCATGACCCTCGAAGAGGTCCGGCCGGACTTTCAGTGGTTCGAGGACCTGCCCGGCACGAAACTCATCGGCAAGGGCAACCACGACTACTGGTGGAGCACGATGAACAAGATGAACCTGTTCCTCGAAGAGGAAG
>JAEIGA010007788.1_pt1 | contig 16250 bp, 16 predicted proteins | sample 9270691 | NCBI WGS metagenome assembly JAEIGA01 (sample SAMN17057246, study PRJNA624740) | gut metagenome | biome: biome; isolation source: fecal sample | host: Bos grunniens | place: China: Xizang | collected 2019
CCGTTTTACGGCATTTTTTTGAAATTTCTTTTAAATCGGCAATCTTTCCGTAGTAATCAGGCGAAGTGATAAACAGCGCGTCCGCTTCCGACGATTGCTCAGGGAGCATTGCTAAGCCCAACAGTTTACAACCGTTCGCCACGCTTTTATGCGAATAAGGAGATACGGCAATCGATCGAACCCCACATTCCCGCGCGGCGTATAACATAGACAACACGCCCGAAGTGCTTCCGTCCGTTAAGATAAACGAAGCGTATCCGCCTAAAATGCGGGCGATATCTTCCTGCGCTCTTTTAATCACGCCGTTGGGGGAAGATAAATTATCCGAAAAGGAAAGCTCGGTCAAATCGAATTTTCCGAGCTTATGTCCGGGCGTATGAAAAGAAATATGCCGTTTTTTCGACGCTGAAAGCAACATCTGATAAATCGCACATTCCTTTAAAACTCTTTTCTTTAACCGAAAAGGATTTGCCGTCTTTTTCGCGTTCATCTCAACCCTGCCCCCGTCTTACGACCCTTGCGCGGGTTTCAACGCCGTGCAATAGCGTTCCACGAGCGCGTTTACGTAGAGAATAGTTTCGTATTGAAATTGCTTTTCCATATTCGGCGTGGATAAAAACACCAAATTCATATTCAGCGCAGTATCCACGTCCGTCATTTTTTCAGGGTCGTTAGGATCGTTTGCGTTGCGCTTGTCCTTATAAAAAATTTCTTCTTTAAGTTTACCCATCGTCCCTTCATTCGGGCACATATTTAAAGTGGTGATTTCACGCGTGTAGGTTTCGGTGATTTGCACCAAGTTCTTTTGGTATGCAATATAGCCTTTCTCTAAATAGTCAAGGAATTTGATAAGCCCGTCGCGGTATTTTTCAATGCGTTCGTATTCCTTTTTAATACCTTTTTTAATTTCTTCGTCCGATTGAAAACGCTTGTCGTCGTTCTTTTTAATCCGCTTTTTAAAATCCTTTTCTACCTTTTCCTTATCCAGCTCACCCGTTTGATAATCCCCGCCGTAATAGCCGTTCACGTACTCCGTCATACGGGTAATCAAGCCCTTTTGCGCCACGTTGCCTTCGCTGTCGAGCGTATCTTCCAAGCTCAACACATAAATATAATATCCGCGCAAGAAAGTCTCCAAATAGGTGTAGTATTGTTTTTCTTCCGAGCCTTCCACCGTATACGACGCATCAGGATTTTTCGCATGCGCGGCAAACAATACGTCCCCTTCGTCCGTTTGCAAACGAGTATCGAGCATGGTGTTCACCATTTCATCTCCCCCCGTCGTGCTATCAACGGTGGTAAGTTCAATCACTTCGTGCGAAAATACGCCCTGCCTGCCTAAGCCGTAATACCGTTGATTAAAAGCGGCAGTAAGGGTTGAGCCTTTATAGTTCATCACCGTGAACTGTTGCGCAGGCGTGATGCGGGTTGCGGTCATGGTGAAAATAAGCGACCAAATTATGATCGCCCCCACAACGAACCCGATAATTTTCAGCCAGTCGTAAGAGAGCATTTGCCCTAATCTTTTTTTGGTTATTTTTGCATCCATTTTCCCTTATTTACTCCTATCGGGAAGTTTTCGCGAGCCCCTGCCCGCTATTTACTTTATTATATCACGCGCGCGTGAAAATTTCGTGTGCGTTTTGCGTGCATTATAAGACAACACGCCGACCCGCCTTTTCGTCAAGGCAAATCGGCGCAAAAATTCTTATTTCTTCGGTTTCATTGTCGGGAACAAAATTACGTCGCGAATCGTCGCGCTGTCGGTAAGAAGCATTACCAAACGGTCGAAGCCAAGCCCAAGCCCGCCCGTAGGGGGAAGCCCGTATTCGAGCGCGTTGATAAAGTCTTCGTCGATTTGCGCGTCGTTATTCCCCTTTGCGCGCTTCGCATCCACTTGCTTTTGCATACGTTGTTTTTGGTCAATCGGGTCGTTAAGCTCCGAGAACGCGTTGCCGTATTCGTGTCCGCAAATGAAATATTCAAAGCGTTCGGTAAACGCAGGATTCGACGGCTTACGCTTTGCAAGCGGGGAATTTTCAACGGGATAATCGTAGATAATCGTGGGTTGAATAAGTTTGTCTTCCACGAACGCGTCGAACAATTCGATAAGCACCCAGCCTTTCGTGGCGTTTTCGTGTTCTAATTCCACGCCGAGCGCCTTTGCCGCAGCGCGCGCGTCTTCGTCGCTTTCCCACGCTTCGTAGTCTGCGCCCGAATATTTTTTCACCGCTTCCGCCATCGTCATTCTCGTCCATTCGCCCATGTGAATTTCCGTGCCTTGATAGGTGATATCGAGCGTACCGCAAACGTTTTTCGTCACCGTCTTATACAAATCTTCAATCATATCCATCATATCGAAATAGTCGCTATACGCTTCGTACATTTCAATAGACGTAAATTCGGGATTGTGATAGGCGTCCATTCCTTCGTTTCTGAAAATACGCCCGACTTCGTACACGCGGTCCATACCGCCGACGATTAAACGCTTTAAGAAAAGTTCGGTTTCCACGCGCATATACATATCTAAATCCAACGCGTTGTGATGGGTTTTGAAAGGTCTTGCGTCCGCGCCGATTTCCAAAGGCAATAAGGTAGGCGTGTCCACTTCCAAATACCCGCGATTATCCAAATACGCGCGGATTTCTTTAAGCACTTTCGAGCGCACGCGGAAAGTATCGCGTACGTCCTTGTTCATAATCAAATCCAAGTGGCGCAAACGGTATTTCATATCTACGTTTTGCAGTCCGTTGTATTTTTCAGGCAAAGGAAGCAAGGATTTCGACAACAGCGTAAGCTCCGTCACGTGCACGGAAACTTCCCCCGTTTGCGTTTTGAACACGAAGCCCTTTAAACCGAAAATATCCCCAATATCGTAGTCCTTTTTATAAGAAGCGTAGTTTTCTTCCCCGATATCTTGGCGGGTGACGTAGATTTGAATCGTACCGCTCTTATCGGCAATATGCGAAAAGGACGCCTTGCCCATGATACGGCGGGACATCATTCTGCCCGCAATCGCCACCGTTTTGCCTTCGAATTTTTCAAAGTTCGCTTTTATCTCTTCCGAGTGCGCATCAACGGGGTATTTCACCTGCTCGTAGGGATTTTTTCCTTCGGATACGAGCTTTTGCAGTTTTTCACGGCGAATTCTCGCTTGCTCGATAAGCTGTTCTTCTTCCTGTACTTGCGTATTTACGGTATTCTCTTGCATTTTGTAAATCCTCTTTCCATCAGTAATTTCCCGCCAAAAAAATAGCGGGATGAAATATTTTTATTCGATTTCTTCGATTTTAAGCTCGTAAGCCCCTTCGGGCGCGTGAACGACCACGACCGTACCCGTCTTTTGCCCTAACAAAGCCTTGCCGACGGGGGATTCGTTGGATATTTTGTTCTGCATTGCGTTCGCTTCCGTCGTACCCGTGATTTCGTAGACTTCGTATTCTTCCATATCGATATCGTAAACCTTTACCTTCGAACCGATATGCACGGTGGACTTATCGCCCGTTTCTTCCACGATCGTAGCGTTCTTGATTTTGTAATCAAGTTCTACGATTTCCCCTTCGTTCGCCGCTTGCTCGTTGCGCGCCGCGTCGTATTCCGCGTTTTCGGAAAGGTCGCCGTGACTTCTTGCCTCTGCAATGCGGTCAACGATTTCTTGGCGTTTTACGGTCTGCAAATATTTCAGCCGTTCAACCGCCTCGTTGTACCCTTTTTTCGTCATATAAAAAATTTCCGACATATAACTCCTCCTGTTCCGCCACGTTTATTTTTGCCCTTTCGCGATCGGATAAAACGAACAACCCCCTTAAAACACGAAAAAAACCGCTCTCTTTGCGGAACGTTAAAAATACAAACCGTGCATTTCCCCCGTAAACGTACTGCGGAAAGACACGGCTTTTCTATTCAAGCTTTACCATTATACCCGATTTTCAGGGTTTTGTCAATGAATTTTCTCATTCTTTTAAAGAGTTTTTACGCCTTTTATCACTTTTTTTGCGACCTTTTTCGACGGTTTTCTACGCTTTTTTGCATAAAAACTCTTTCTTTGTTATAAATATTCATAATTTCACAAAAACGCCCTAACATGGGTATAGCAAAGGAAAATATATTGCATATTTATTTATTTTCCTGCATAAACCCTGACATTCTCTCAAACGCTTCGGATAAAGAATTCATAGAAACGGCGTAGGAAATGCGCACGTTATTCGAACCAAATTTTCCAAACGCGCTACCGGGCACGACAGCTACCTTTTTACTCTTTAACAAACCGTTCGCAAAAGCTTCCCCGTCCATACCCGTTTTTAAAACGGAAGGGAATGCGTAGAACGCGCCTTGCGGCACAAAGCAATCCAAGCCTACTTCTTTTAAGGAATGAAGGACGAACTTACGGCGTTTGTCATAAGAATCTCTCATCTCGGCAACGGTCGCAAAATCGTCGGAGAAACCGTCTTTTAACGCTTCCACCGCCGCGTATTGACTCATCACGGGCGCGCAGAGCATACCGTATTGATGAATTTTAAACATAGCGTCGTCAATTTCAGGCGGAGCGCAAACGAAGCCCAACCGCCAGCCCGTCATAGCAAAAGCTTTGGAAAACCCGCCGATATACACCGTGCGTTCTTTCATTCCCGGAACGTTCGCAATCGAATAATGTTTCTTGCCGTAAGTAAGCTCGGCGTCAATTTCGTCGGTAATCACGAGTAAATCGTGGCGAATAATCACTTCCGCGATTTTTTCGAGCTGTTCTTTTTGCATAATCGCGCCCGTCGGATTATTAGGATAGGTTAAAATAATCCCCTTCGTCTTCGGCGTGATCGCATTTTCCAAAAGTTCAGGCGTAAGCGCAAAGTTATCCTTTTCACGGCACTCGACCGCAACGGGCGTTCCGTCCGACATTAAAACGAGCGGAGAATAAGAAACGTACGCAGGGTCAGGAATCAAGATTTCATCCCCCTGCTCCACACATGCGCGAAGGGCAAGGTCAATCGCTTCGCTCCCGCCGACCGTGACGATCGTATTTTTCGGGGAATAATCAAGCGAAAAACGCTCGGACAAATACCGACAAATCAACTCCAACAGCTCAGGCAGTCCGCGATTGCCCGTATATTGCGTGCGCCCTTTTTGCAACGCGGTAATCGCCGCCGCGCGCACCCGCCAAGCCGTGACGAAATCAGGCTCGCCGACACCAAGCGAAATCGCGCCTTTTTCCGATTGCACGATATCGAAAAATTTCCGAATCCCGCTCGGTTGTAATAATTTTGCTTTTTGATTTACGAACTCTCTCATAAGCTTTCTCTATCCCGCTTTTACGCCTGCACCGAAAGACGGTTGTCCGCGTTTTCCTTTTCCGTCAACACGCCTTCAATTTTATACTTTTTCAAAATAAAATGCGTTGCCGTGCTCAGCACGCCGTCGAACGTAGAAATACGCTCGGAAACAAACCTTGCGACCTTTTGCAAAGAAGTATCTTCAATAAATACGGCAAGGTCGTACGCCCCGCTCATTAAATACACGCCCTTAACTTCGGGGAACGAGGCAATTTGTCTGGCAATTCCGTCAAACCCTTCGGCTTTTTTCGGGGTCACCTTAACTTCGATTAACGCTTCAACGAGCACTTCTTCGGCAAGCTCGCTATTCACGATTGCCGTATACTTCACGAGCAACCCGCTCTCTTCCATACCGCGAATACAATTTCTCACCGAGCTTTCGTCCACCGACAGCATAGCCGCGATTTTTTCTGCGGACATTCTGGCGTCTTGCGCCAAAATCCCTAAAATTTCCTTTTCCAAAACCGTCATGATAGTTATCTCCTTTTAAACGTATTCAAAATTAAACCCCTTAATAGGGTCAAGGGACGTTGTCCCCGTCGGGAAGTCCAGAAACTCAGTTTCTGGCGGGTGTGGGCAGAGCCCACGAAACAAGTACCCTTAACAGGAAAGCTCTGCTTTCCGTTTCTCGTGGCTTCACCACGTAATCGCCCAAAGGGCGAAATAGCGCAACCTACGGTTGCTTAATTAAGTCCGAAATAGCGGGGCGTTGCCCCTGCACACCACAAGGGGATAATCCCTTTGACCCTTAATATAAGTTTTCCAAGAACAAACAGTCGTAGCCGAGCGGTTCAACGAAATCTCGGCTTGCAAACTTCACGTGGTTGAATTTCGCAAAATTGAAAATGTGCGTTTTCGTTAATACCGGCGTAGGCACGTCGAACGTACCGCAAATATCCGTTAAATAGTCGAAGAAATGCGAATACGTCAGCTTTTCAGGGTTTTCGTATACGAATTGACACTTGATTTTGCCGTCTGTCATTAGTTTTGCCCAAATTTTCATAGTAGTATTATTATACACAAAAAATGAAAAAATTGCAAGCAACCAACGCACGCTTGCAGATTTTTTTCTAAATTTGTTTCACGGGAAACGCTTAAATCCGCGCCGTTCCTTTAAGAACCTGAAATTATGCGCTCGCTGTCGAACATTTTTGCAAGCAATACCGATAAAAGCACTGCGTATATAAGATTGACGACCGTAGAAACGATTACGCCCAAAAGCGGAGCTGACAACGAAAAAATTCCACTCAACGCAAGCGCGCTATTGTAAATGGGGATAAGATACCAATACCAACCTTCGCCACCGCCGAACATAGTTAAAATACTCAGCACCACGACCAGTAAAGTAAGCGGACCGACCATACTCGTCGCTTCTTTCACGCTGTTGGCAAGCGTAGACACGACGGAAATAATCGACACGATTAAAAGCACCGACGAAATCACAATTCCGAGCAACATCATATAATCCCCGAACCCGTACGCGCCTAATCCCGAGCCGACTTGACTGCCCATAAGCTTAGGCAACGAAAGGGTTAAACCCAAAAAACTGCAAAGCCCGCTAAGCACCGAAAGAATACTCAGCGAAAGGATTTTACCAAGCGCAATACGATTGCGTTTGACGGGCGTGACGAGCATCGTGGCAAACGTACCCCGTTCCTTTTCCCCCGCAATAGATTCGGGCGCAATCGACGCGCAACCCGTAAACAAAAAAGTCAGCACAAGCATAGGTCCGACGGACGAAAAGAGCATTGCCGCCATATCGTCTTCTTGCACTAAATCAACGGGCAAAGTCGAAAACTTCGGTGCGTCAAACTGCTTCACCGACAAAAGCGCGCCAAGCAGGCTATACGCAGCGGAAGATTCCGTTTTCGCCGTATTATAGTATACGGCTATCCCTGCCCCCTCTCCGCCCGAAAAGTCAAAGGCAGGGGTAAATTCTAAATATAAATCAGCGGTTTTATCTTGAATTTTCGCCTTGATTTTTTCTGCATCGTTCGCTTGAATTTCTACGATTTTCCATTTCTCGTCGTCTAATCCAAGCTCCGTCGAAAACCCAGAAGGGGCGTTCAGCGTGTAGAGCTTATACTCGTAATTTTCGTCAACGGACGTCAGCCCGTCTATCAAGCCCCCGCCTATTAACGAATAAACGATATAAATTAAGATGCCCGGCAAAAACAACGCAATCATTAGCCGTTTATCGTGAAAAAACCGCGACAATTCCTTTTTAACAATCGTCCAGAATTCTTTCATTATTTCTCTCCTTTACGCTCGGCGTATAAATCAAAGAACACTTCTTCGAGATTTTTCTCTTTAACAAGTTCTTTCACTTCCCCTTCCAGCGCCATTTTCCCGTCGATAATCACGCCTACGCGGTCGCAAATCTTTTCCACGAGCGAAAAGATATGCGTGGACAACAATATCGTTTTTCCCCGTGCTTTGAGCTCTAATAAAAAGTCGGTGACGGCTTTGGCTGTCAAAACGTCCAGCCCGTTCGTCGGCTCGTCGAAGATAATAAATTCAGGGTCGTGCACCAAAGAAATCGCAATCGACGTTTTTTGTTTCATACCCGTTGATAGCTCGGCTATTTTCGTTTCCGCAAATTCGTCTATCCCGAACCTTTTAAACAAATCGGCTTTCCGTTCTTCTCTCGTCCGTTCATCCACGCCGTGCAACGCGCTGAAAAAGTCGAACATATAATTCGGCGTAAAAAACTCGTCAGGCTTCAACTCGCTCGTTAAAAACCCGATTTGCGCCCGCGCGCCGTCGGGCTGTTTCAACACGCTATACCCGTTAATCTCGGCATCCCCTTCGTCGGGTTTAATCAAGGTCGCAAGCATACGGAGCGTAGTCGTTTTCCCTGCGCCGTTCGGACCGAGTAGTCCGTAAATCTCCCCCCGTCTTGCCGAAAAAGACAAGCCGTCCACCGCAACCTTCAAGCCCGTCGGGTTCTTTTCAAGTTTTTTCTGCTTCCGTGAAAGCTTAAACGTCTTTTTCAAATCCCTTGCAACGAGTACGTTTTCTACTCCCTGTTCCATAACCGCTCCTTTTATCTTTATGCTTTATTTAGTATAGCATACTCTCTTCCGTTCGTCAAGCGTTCCCCCTAAAACTTTTTGGCATAACCCGATTTTTTTTCACATATAGTAAACTATCCAAGCCCTTGACGGGTATTCTCTCGTCGGAAAGTCCAGAAACTTTCCTTTACAAGGGTCAAGGGACGTTGTCCACGTTAGGAAGTCCAGAAACTCAGTTTCTGGCGGGGCGTGGGCAGAGCCCACAAAAAAAGTACCTCTAAAAGGAAAGCTCTGCTTTCCGTTTCTCGTGGCTTTGCCACGCAATCGCCCAAAGGGCGAAATAGCGCAACCTACGGTTGCTTAATTAAGTCCGAAATAGCGGGGCGTTGCCCCCTTCCCCCACAAGGGACGATGTCCCTTGACCCTTAATAGGGAGTTTCTGGACTTCCCGACGGGGACAACGTCCCTTGTCCTTAAAAAATTAAATTTGACAAACAAAGACAAAATTACTCTCGTTTAGTGAAATTACGACGGGAGAATTACGATAGGATAGAGGTAGTTAATGCTCGTTGTTTATTTTCACGCAAAAAGGTTCTTTCAAAAGCTCGGCGTTGCCTTAGCCGCGATTGCGATTACCGTCGCTATCGTCGCGACGAACGTGTATTCCGTCAAAAAAATTAACGCGGATAAACAAAACGTTTCCGCCGGCGCGCACCGTGAATTACCTATCTATTGCGTGCAAACGGACGAGAAAAAAGTGGCTATTTCTTTCGATTGCGCTTGGGGCGTGGACTACACCGATAAACTCTTAGATCTTATGAAAGTAAACGATATCCGCTGTACTTTTTTCGCCGTTGAGTTCTGGGTGGAAAAATACCCCGAATACGCAAAAAAAATCGTAGAAGCAGGACACGAGCTCGGCACGCATAGCCGAACACACCCGTATATGAGTAAACTTTCCAAAACAGAAATGCAAGACGAATTAAAAACGTCTTGCGCGGCTATCGAGCGGATTACGGGGCAAAAAGTCAGACTTTTTCGCCCCCCGTATGGGGACTATAACAACGAACTTATCTTAACCGCAAAAGCTATGGGGCTGTATTCCATTCAATGGGACGTGGATTCTTTGGACTGGAAAAACCTTTCCGCAACCGAAATTTCCTTACGTATCGTAAACGGCGCGAAAAACGGGTCGATTATCCTTTGCCATAACAACGGACTGCATACGGCGGAAGCCCTGCCTATGATATTTTCCACGCTGAAAAATCGCGGGTTTACCTTCGTGCCGATCGGGGAGTTAATCTATAAAGACAACTATTCTATCGACGGCACTGGCAAACAGCATAAAAACAGCTAAACATACCACGAAAACGAAAAAAATTAACGACGGAGGTCAATTATGAACTACTCAACGGAAAAAAACAACAAGGTCTACGTAATGGGCGAGATTGTCAGCGACGCTACTTTCTCGCACGAAGTGTACGGCGAAGGATTCTACGAATTTTTCGTCAAGGTAATGCGCCTTTCGGGGCAGGCGGATATTTTGCCTATCACGGTGTCTGAACGGCTAATTCAAGGCGCGCTCTTAGGCAAGGGAAGAACGATTTGCGCCGTAGGGCAATTTCGGAGCTATAACAAGCTTGAAAACGGGAAATCTCGGCTGATGCTCACCGTGTTCGTGCGCGAACTCTTAGACGAAACACCCGATAAAAACCCGAATAATATTCTTTTAAGCGGGTATATTTGCAAACCGCCCGTCTATCGCACCACCCCTTTCAATCGGGAAATCGCCGACGTGTTAATCGCCGTCAATCGCGCGTATAATAAATCCGATTATATCCCCTGCATTGCGTGGGGAAGAAACGCGCGGTTCGTCAAAAACCTGTGCGTAGGCGATAAAGTTGCCGTTTCAGGGCGTATCCAAAGCCGTGAATACCAAAAACGCTACTCGGATACCGACGTGCGCACTATGACTGCCTACGAAGTGTCCGTTTCCAAGCTCGCCGCATTTGAAGCCGGAGAAGAATTCGACATTGAAAGCGAATTTGATCTCTACACGCTCCCCAAAGCGGAAACCGCAACGCTCAGCGATAATATCGGCTAACGTCAAGCCCGTAAATAAGGGGCAGGGGTGAAAAAACGACGAAATTTTTCCGTTTTCGACGAAATTCGAAAGCGGATTTTTTATTTTTCCGTTCTTATTTTTCCCGCTCGCGCATATAGTTAAATATAGCCGAAACAACCATCAAAAGGAGAAATAATATGAACGAAGAAATCGAATACGCCGAAATGCTTGAAATCCCCGTTTCCACCGTGAACGTAATCCAAAAGCCACGCAAAAAACGCCGTACGGCAAAACCGCGCGCAGAACGCGCCCCCGCAATCGAGCCGGAAAAGCCCGATTTAAAGGATTCTTTAATCGCGCAAGTCAACGATAAAGTTTCCCCTGACACCGACCAAGAAAGTTTCCCCTTGCCCGAACAACCGCAAGAAAGCTTGATTAACTACGACGAGCCGTCCCCTATCGACCCGCTTGAAAGCGACTACGCCGATCGGATTGATACGGTCAGACTTCTTTCCGCCGCCAGCAAAAAGAAACGCCGCCACGCTCGTCAAGAAACGGAATCGGAAATGAGCGAAACGCAAAACGAAGCACCCGTGTACGAGCCGAAACGCCGTTCGCGCGCCGCTTCTATCGCGTTAGGCGCGGAATTCGCGCTCGCATGCGCGCTCTCGGCTACTATCTTTTTAACCAACGTATTTATGCCAAACAGCGGAATCAACACCTTTTTCAACGGATTAAACTCTCCCGAAAAACAAACGGGCGACGCGCGCACCTACGAAGACTTTACGCTCTCTGCCGTCACTTCCGCGCTCTCGGAAACAGAGCTTACTCTTTCGGAAACGGGCGTGCTTTCTTTCACCGACGAATGTATGGTCTATCCCGTAGCGAACGGAAAAATTGCCGACGTACAAACGGCAGCCGACGGGTCGTATACCGTAAAAATTTCTCACTCCGATTCTTTCACGGGGGTTGTGGAAGGGCTGAGCCAAGTATATTATTCGGTTGGGGAAACGGTGAAAGCCAACGTCCCCGTTGGATTCTCTAAAGGGGAAAGAGAAGTGCAGATGACTATGTATTCCAAAGGCGAGCTTTTGAACTGCTTTGAAATGACGGAAGAAGGCTGTCTTGCTTGGGTGGAAAAAGAATAAATGTACGCACGTGCGAAAGGGCGAAACGCCCCCTTCTTACAAAAAACCCGAAAAAAGCGGCGCGAACGCCGCTTTTTCGTTCACCCGCTCTTTTTTCTCGTGGGGATTTGGTTTTGCTTTATCGGGAAACTCCCCTTATTTTTAATGAGTGCAGTCATCGCTTTACAACACGAATGTGCGCACGCATTCGCGGCCGCACGGCTCGGCTATCGGCTCAACCGCGTGGTGTTAATGCCTTACGGCGCGGTGATTGACGGGGACTTAAAAAGCCTTTCTTTGAAAGACGAATTTACCGTTGCGTTATGGGGACCGCTCGCAAACCTATTAACGGCAGGTTTTTTCGTTGCGCTTTGGTGGCTATACCCCACCGCTTACGCCTTCACCGACACGGCGTGCTACGCGTCGTTATCCATTGCGCTCGTCAATCTTTTACCCGCTTACCCCTTAGACGGGGGGAGAATTTTAAAAAGCTTACTCGCCGTAGCTTTGGAAAACGCAGGGTATCCGCCCGTGCGCGCGGAGAAACTTTCGGGCAGAATTTGTCGGTCGATTACCTTTTGTTTTGCGGGCGGGTTAGCGGTGCTGTTCGCCGTATTCGCCACGCAAGGCAAGCTCAACGCCTCCCTGCTCTTATTCGCTTTATTTTTATTTTTCGGCGGAATCGGGAACGGAAAAGAAAGCGCGGCGGTCTACGGCAAAATCGATTTTTCTTTCAAAAGCGCGTTTGCGCGCGGGGCAGAAATTAAACGGTACGCCGTAAGCACCCAAAACACCGTAAAAACCGCTTTGAAATTCTTATCAAAAGGGAATTATTTGATTTTAGATTTATATAACGAAGAAGAACGCTACGTCGGCTCGCTCACGCAAACGCAGTTATTCGAGTGTTTCGAGAAAGAAAGTCTTTACGCTACGCTCGGTGAAATTTTCGTCAAAACAGCCCCAAAAAGGGGTGTAAAGGCGTAAAAAGTGCCAAAACCGCAAATTTTTCCAATAATTTTTATCGGATTTTCCGCAAAACTCCTTGCCAAAAAAATTGCCGTATGTTATACTAAAAAGGTATTTTGGTGCTTACCGTGCAAAAAAGTCCGACAGTCGCGATAGCTCCACAAAAAAATTTTTGGGAAGAAAGAAAAACGCAACATGAGAAAAGAATGGTTTTTCGACTGCTACTGCGGACAGCAGTTTGCCGCGCTTATGGAAGAAGGCAAACTCGCGGAGTTTATCGCGGAAAAAAAGCAGGACGGCGTACTCGTCGGCAATATCTATAAAGGAAAGGTGACGAACGTTCTATCGGGAATGAACGCGGCGTTTATCAATTGCGGGCTTGCCCGTAATTGTTATTTGTCGATGGAAGAAACGTACACCGATTATACGAAATACGACGGAACGATGGGCGTATTGCCCACTTTAAAGAACCTGAAAGAAGGGGACGAAATTCTCGTTCAAATCGCTAAGCCGCCGCGCGGTGCAAAAGGCGCAAAAGTGACGACGAACCTTTCTTTCGTTGGCAAAAGAATGATTTACCTGCCAAACACCGACTTTTTGGGAATTTCCCGAAAAATCACCGACGAAAGCGTACGGGAAAAGCTTTTATCGCAAGCGGAGAAAATGCGCGAGCATACGGGCGAAGGGTATATCGTGCGCACGCAAGCCCCCCTTGCCACCCCCAAACAGCTCAAAGCGGAAGTCGCGTATTTAAAAAAGCTTTATCGGTTAATGGCGGAAACGGCAAAAAACGCCGCCGTCGGGGATTTATTATACAGCGACGACGACTTGCCTGCTCGCGTAATGCGGGATAGCTTAGGCGACGAAATCACGGCTATGCGAGTCGGCAACGCCGAGCTTTATAAAAAGCTGTTAAAACTCGTGCGTCTGCGCGGGGACATTCCCGAACGCAAGCTGATTTTACACGAAGGCAACCGTTCCATGATGCGCGAACACGGTATTTTCTCACTCGCGCTCGAAGCGGCGCAACCGACGGTATCTTTGGAAAACGGCGGATATCTCGTAATCGACCACACCGAAGCGCTCACAGTCGTGGACGTAAACTCAGGGGGCTGTATCGGGGATAAGAATTTAGAAGACACCGTGTATCAAGTGAACTTAGCGGCGGCGCGGGAAATTGCTCGGCAAGTGCGTCTTCGCAATATCGGCGGAATTATCGTGGTAGACTTTATCGATATGCTCGACGAAACGCACAAAGAAGCGGTGACGGCGGAGCTTGAAAAAAACTTACAGCGCGATAAAGCCAAATGCAAAGTTTTGCCTATGAGCGAGCTTTGTTTAACGCAATTCACCCGTAAGCGGGTCGGCAACGAGCTTATCGAATACCTTGTCAAGCCCTGCCCCTATTGCGTTGGCAACGGGCACGTGACGGGCGACGTCTTCGTCTTAGCAGGTATTCGCGACGATTTATTAGACTGTTTTGCAGGCGGAAACCGCGCGGCAATCGTACATTTAAACGAAAAAATCGCACATAAAATTCTCGACGAAGAAGTCTTCACCGACGAACTGAAAACGCATTGGAAAGACAAGCGGATTTATCTCGTTCCGCACAAAACTTACCGCGAAGATTATTTCACCGTACGCGGGGACAACGCAAGCGTGTTGACGCTCCCCGACAATGCAAAACTTTTATATTAAAAATACGTATCCCCGTAGGCGAACCTACGGGGATTGTTATTTCCAAAGCCCTGAAACTCCCTATCAAGGGTCAAGGGACGTTGTCCCCCTTTTGTTATAGGAAGTCCAGAAACTCAGTTTCTGGTGGGGGGCAGGGGTGAAACCCCGCAATCTCTATGCCCAAATTAAGCAACCGCAGGTTGCGCTATGTTGCAATCCTTGATTGCACAATCGCCCAAAGGGCGAAAATAACGCACTATTTATAAATATTCTTTCAAGGTTTTTTCAAAGCCTTCTTCAAGTTGGATAAATTCTTGCAATAAGTCCCAAACTTCGCCGTCGTTGACTTCGCTCGCGTCGCCTGCGCTGGATTTTAACGCCGTGATACCCATTACCGTGCCTTGAATCATCATCTCCGCGATATGGCTACGGCTACTATCTTTCATAGCGTTCATTTTAATCGAACCCCACATCATTGCTTTTTTAAGCGGGTTCGGCTCTTTGAGTTCAATCCCCCGATCCTTCGCAAGCACCGACGCGCGCGCAGAAATACGTTCGTATTCTTCGTGCTCACGCAAAATTTCGTTTCTTAACGCTTCGTCGTTCGTTTCGGGTAAAATATTCGAAATCGACTGCAAAGCAAGTTGGCTGTTCCGATAAATTTCCGCGAGAATTTCTTCGCGCTTTTTATAAGTGTTTTCCATAATCGTTCTCCTTGTGCTTTCAGTATCTGCAAAAAACACCCCTTTATACGGAAAATTTCCCCAAGTTTTTTTGAATTTTTAAAAAATTTACGCAAAAACGGTTGACGAAACCTTTTCAAATATGGTATAGTAATAGTCGAGCCGATAGAAGCGGGCTTTTTTAAGTTGTCTTTTTTCAAGACACGCCTTGTACATTCTTCGAGACTGGAAAGAGGAGGTAAAAATCTTATGTACGCTATTATCGATAACGGAAACAAGCAATACAAGGTTGCTGAAGGCGACGTTGTAAGAGTGGAAAAGCTCGCTGCAAACGAAGGCGAAGAAGTTTCTTTCAAAGTGCTTATGGTTGCCGACGATAACGGAATCAAAACCGGCGCAGAAGTTGCGTCCGCAAAAGTGGTTGCGACCGTCGTTAAGCAAGACAAAGCGAAGAAGATTATCGTTTTCAAGTATAAAGCGAAGAAGAACGAACGTAAGAAGCAAGGGCACAGACAACCCTTCACCGCAGTTAAGATCGAAAAGATCACGCTGTAAGCGCACGCCGAAGCAGGCGACAAAATTTTAAAAATAAGGAGAAATAAAAATGATTTTTATCAGTTTATTCGCTCATAAAAAAGGTACCGGTTCCTCCCACAACGGTAGAGATAGCGAGGCGAAACGTCTTGGCACGAAGCGTAGCGACGGTCAAGCTGTTCTTGCAGGCAACATTCTCGTTCGTCAAAGAGGCACGAAAATCCATCCCGGCACAAACGTTGGTATCGGCAAAGACGACACCTTGTTTGCGCTTGTTGACGGCGTTGTTCGGTATGAAAGAATGGGCAAAGATAAGAAAAAAGCAAGCGTTTATCCCATTGCTGAATAATTAAAACAAACATAAAACCCACCCTTTGCGGTGGGTTTTTTTCATGTCTTTTAATAAATTTTCAATCACTTTCAATCGCTTTCTAATCACTTTTCTAATCGCTTTTGTTTATAAAACCGTCGTATCAAAATATCTTTACACATCCAAAACGTCTAAAACAGGTTTTTTCGGACAAACGAACAAAGTTTTATAATCGGTGTAAACGACAAACCCTGCCTTACTTTTGTTGGGTTTTTTAACGTATTTCCGCTGACAATAATCTACGGGAATTTTGTCGCTTTCCCGTCCGTCCGAATAATACGCGCAAAGCTCCGCGGCAAATAACAACGTTTCATCGCATACCTGCCTACCCTCTGTCACAATAATCACGTGTGAAGAGTGGTATTTTTGCGTATGCAGCCAAATATCGTCGGGAGCGGCTTGGCGTAACAACCGATCGTTTTGTAAATTGTTGCGCCCTGCCAAAATTTTCATTTCGTTGTGCGAATATTCGCGGAAAGGAACGGCA
>JAEIGA010007789.1_pt1 | contig 16249 bp, 20 predicted proteins | sample 9270691 | NCBI WGS metagenome assembly JAEIGA01 (sample SAMN17057246, study PRJNA624740) | gut metagenome | biome: biome; isolation source: fecal sample | host: Bos grunniens | place: China: Xizang | collected 2019
ATGCAACTGCAACTTTTTCTGCCACAGCTTTTGGTGTAACATCTTCTGTTTCATTATTACACCCAACTAATGTCAACAATAAACATGCAGACAAACCATAAACTAATTTTGTTACTTTTTTCATAACTACCTCCAAAAAAAAGTCAAAGAGGAAATATCAATTTCCGATTTAACTTTTTTACGCTGTTTTAGTGGAAGTTTTTATCCCACTCCAAAAAAGTTAATGAGGAAATATCAATTTCCCAATATCTTGGTATTTAATTATAATAACATTTAAAAATAAAATTTCAAGGAACAAAATCTTAAATCAAAATTTTTATTCTTCATAATCGCCATAAATGTATAACTTTTTTGATTCTGTTCGTTTTACTTTTTTGGAAGACTTTTTGTTTTTCTTTTCTGCGTTGTTTGATTTAAAATCATTTGAAGTCAAAATTGTCATATTTTTTTCACTTTTTAATCTGCGCTGACGAAAAGTTCCATCTAATTCTTTTTGTGTATCTTCTTTTTTGAAAAACAAATCATTTGCGCTATTACAATGAACGGAATAAAAAATGCCTTGTGTTTCTTGTAAAAAGAAAATTGCGTTTTCTATATCATTTAAGCTTATTCCTGCTTTTGGTTTTCCTTCAAATTTTGTATTCAAGCGAATCTTTTTTGCCAAATCAGCTTCTGTAACAAGAGCTTTGTTTTTTAACTGTTCTAACGCCTTTGCAATTTCTGTTTGAATTACGCTTAAATTACTTTCCATAATATTTCCTCATTGGAATTTATTTTCTTCCATAATATCATAATTCTTGAGATTTTAAAATTATAGGAACTGCCATTTCACTGCGTTTTTGACATTTTGCATATTTTACATCATACTTATTTTACCAAAAATTAGATTAACAGAGGTAAATATGTATTTTGATTATTACTATCTTATATTAGTTGTTCCTGCATTGATTATTTCATCTCTTGCACAGATTTTTGTAAAATCTAGTTTTGCTAAATATTCAAAAAAAATGAGTCAGCGAAATATCACTGGAACACAAGCTGCCGCATATTTGTTAAAAGTAAATGGTATTACTGATGTAAAACTTGGTCGCATCAAAGGAAATCTTACTGACCACTTTTCTCCTTCTGAAAAAGTTTTGCGTCTTTCTGATTCAACTTTTGATTCAACTTCTATTGCTGCAATTGGTGTAGCTGCCCACGAAACTGGACACGCTATTCAACATGCAAAAAAATATTTTCCTTTGACTTTCAGAAATATGTTAGTTCCTGTTGCAAATATTGGTTCTTCTGCTGGCCCTTGGCTTGCTATTTTGGGAATTGCAATGAGTTTTCCAATACTTACTGACATTGGAATTTTATTATTTGCAGGTTCTGTTGCCTTTTATGTTATTACTTTGCCTGTTGAATTTAATGCGTCTAATCGTGCAATAAAAATTCTTAAACAAAATAACATTTTGTCTGCGGAAGAATTAAAAGGCGTAAAAAAAGTTTTATCTGCTGCTGCAATGACTTATGTTGGTTCAGCTTTAGTTGCAATGGCCAACCTTTTGCGCTTAATTCTTGTTTCAAAAAATCGTAAACGATAAATTTTTATATTATTTATAGTGTCATTCCGAACTCGATTCGGAATCTCATTATTAAATATTCATAGATGCTGAATCTAGTTCAGCATGACAGAACTTATTAAACAGACTTAATGGAGATGATCGGACTTGAACCGAGTTTTTTCAAAAACAGATAGCCATTATTGTTTTAAAATTATAACGATTCTGATTCTTCACCTTTTACAAAAGTATGAGTAAGAACATAATTCCTATCAAAATCATAAAATTCTAATTTTACACGCACTCCATCAGGTATATCTTTATTAAAAACAATTTTTCCATTTGTCATTTCATATGTATTTTCCACGATTTTGTATTCATCATCGGGAATTATTGAAAAATACTTTACTCTATAATATCCAGTAGAAGCATTTTCACCAATTACAAAAGCAAACTCATATTCAATTGTTCTATCGTCTATAAATTCTATTGATAATAAATCTGGGGAAATAGACAACTTACAAGATGACAACAATATACCTATCGTTACAAAATATATTAATACAAATTTATTTTTCATTTTAACACCATCCATTAATTAATCTTATATCAAACAAAGATGTCTCACGGATTATTGGCGTATTCTTCTTAAAAAGAATCTGCTTCTTCACCTTTAACAAAACGGTGTGTAAGAACATAATTCCTATCAAAATCTTGAAAATCCAACTCAACAACAGCTCCATCTGGAATATCTTTATTAAAGTAAATTTTCCCTTTTGGAAAAGTAAAAGTATTCTGTGTTATTTCATATCCATTGTCAGGTGTTATTGAAAATTTTTGAACAAAATAATTATCAACGCCATTTCCTCCTAGCACAAATGAAAATTCATATTCAATTGTGCTATCATTAACAAATCCTATTGATAATAAATCTGGAGTAAACGTACATTTACATGACATAAATAATATATTAAGTACTATAAGATATATTAATACAAATTTATTTTTCACTAAAATATCCTTTTTAATTAATCTTCATTGTAAACAAATTCATTAACATCACTAATCGAAAATCCAAATAACGGACATAGTTTTAAACTAATTACTTGAGAAAAAATAGAATTTACAGAAAAAAATAAAATGATAGAAACTAAAAACTTTTTCATTAATATAACTTTTTACAATTTTTATTAAAATAACATTTGTATATATAAGATTATTAAACAAATTCTTAAATAATGTCAATTAATTTTAATGGAGATGATCGGACTTGAACCTCGTTTTTGCAGCAAAAACCCGCCTCGGAGGCTGTCGGCTTTCAGCCTTTTCCTCGCACCTGCTCGGCGCCTCCTCGGTAGTCGGTTCAAGTGAATAAAACTAAAACGGATACTCGTTCTCTTATAGCTTTTATTTGTTTTGCCGTTAGATTAAAAGTTTCTATCAGTTCTTCTTCTGCCATTTTTCCGAGTTCAAGACTTTTTACAATTTTTTGTGCGACTGCATCTACAACTTTAAGCTTTTTGTTTTCAAGAATTATCTGGAGAACAAATTGCGTACAGTCTTTATCATTTTCAAAAAAGCGTGTTATAAAATCGTCGTCCATTAGGGTGAATTCCTGTAAACGAGCTATCATTTTTTGCTTTTTTGTAAAATCCTTTTCGACCATAGGATATAATACCTTTAAAAGGTTAAAACTCAAGTTATCTTTATAGTTCTACTCATCAATCATTTTTATTATCTACGGTCTATGATTTATGTTGGAAATAACACCAATAAATAAAATGAATTTATTATCCTGATTTAGTCCAAGTTGTATTGTAAAAGGAACACTATCATACAAGTTATAACCTAATCCAAGGCCATATTGATATAAAATTTTCCAGTCTCCATCATTTTTTAAGCCCAAACCGATATTTTCGAATAGAGATAGAAAGAAATTTGATGAGAGATTTTTTATCCTGAGTGGATAGAATCTTTGTTCAAACTCTAGAGAATGTATTATTTCATTATCCTTATCTTCTTCGTCAAATGCAAATCTTTTAGTTATCTTTGAATATGGAAAACTAATACGAACTTCTTCTGTTGAATTTATATTCTCAAAACTTAATTCATGTGTCAATGAAAAATCATACTTTATACCAATATCAATAAATGATAAATAAAAGGTGCAAGGAAGTGAAAAAAGCATATTGTAATAATTTATCTGCTTGTTAAAAATTGATATTTCTTCTATTTCAAAAAAACTTGTCACTCTTACTATTCCATTATCAATTAAGTGCGTGTTAAACACAACTTTACCTGAAAAAAAATCCTCATTAAAATTTGTATCATCAGTTTTGTAAAATCTCTTGTGGCCATAACTAACAGGTAATTTTATTGAAAACAAATCATTTTTATATGAAGGCGCTATCTGATATGTAAGAAAATTATAATTATTCTTAGTATAAGAAGGCAATAATTCATAGTAAACTCTATTTTCTAATTGGATTTTTTTATAAATAAAATCAATACCAGCAATTGTATTTAAGGAATATGAATCGTTCACATCAAATACTATGCCGGCATAAGGAGAAAAACTAAAATTATTCTTTCTAAATTTATATCCGAATTTTCCCTCCAGAGGTAATCCATAATAATTTCCATCAAAAAAGATTGTATTTTCAGTGTAATTTATTGTTTCCTGAGAAAAAAATAATGTTCTAGATAAAAGAAACATGCTAAAAAATAATATTTTAAATTTCATATTTTACTCCAACTGAAAGATATCCTTTATTCATTTGTTCCTCTTTTAGTAAATTCTGTGATTGATATAAAATTTGTATGGAACTAGATTTAAGATAAAAGTCAATTTTTATTCTTAAGTTAAGAGTGTTCGTATCTGAATTCGAATAAGAAATTCCTGTCTCAAGATTAAGAAAATCATAAAACTCTGAGTGCAAATTAAAAAGAAGTCCCAGGTTATTATTCGTAAAACTGTAATTAAACTCGCATAATGGGGAAATAATAAAATCCTTAAAAATATAAGCTTGAGAAATGCCAATATTGGACTTTAAATTGTTTTCTTCTGACAAATCTGAAATATAACTTAAAGTTGAATATAGAGATAAATCTTTAGCTAAAAGAAAATTTATTTCTAACGAGTTTTTTAGCGAATCATTTTCTGATAATAAATAATCAATGGAATAAATTAAATTAAAATAAGTACTATTAAGATTGACAGTTACAAATGGATTAAAATACGTTAGGGATTCGTAGTAGTCAATTTTCTTATCAAGAAGAGCACCTAAAGAAATCGTTTGCCCCATAAAAAACAAATCGCATTTTGTATACCAGGAATTTTCATCTTTATCTCTGATTGTAATACTTTGAGGTGTTGATAAGTTTTCAAATGTTCCATTTCCATAATAAAAAATATCTTTACCTATAAAAAAAGCAAAGTTATCAAAAAAAAGATTAAACTTACATTTATAAATATTGAAATATAGGTTTTCATCTTTGAAACATAAATTTGGGTAAATTGCTAACAAACAATTTTTAGTTGTGTGAGAAAAATTAACAAAAACGTCCGTCTGAGTATTATCAAAAAAAGATGGTGTATATTCTGTTTTTTCGGAGAAAACTGTTTCTTGATTTATTTCAAAACCAAAATTTAATGAAAAGGACGGTATACAGAATATTAAAAAAAATAAGCAAAAAAGCATTCGTTTCATTCTGTGATAAATCCATTTTGTTTAATGAAAGTAATTAAATTATACATTTGATTTTGGTTGAACAGAGAGGCTGGCAATTTCTGTTTTTTTATAAGATTTGTAATATATACAAAATATGTGTTTTTATTGAAAATTAGATCATAAATTTCTATTTCATAAAAACAGTTATATCCTGAAACATATCCATTTTTGTAAACGGCTCGTTTTATTTTTTTACCGTTTTTGTCCTTAAAAAGAATTTCATATTTAGAATCAGAAAGTTTTGATACTTCCAAAAATGGATATACTATTTTTTTATTGGTCCTACTCAAATAAACACAATTGTTTTCGTTTTTTTCTATTAAATAATCTTTTTCAAAATCAATACGCAAAATATCTTGAATTTCAAGCTGCTGGACCTGATAGTTTCCTGAAACTTTTAATGGAGTTTTCATACGATTATTCATAATCCAATAACCTGCATTTGTTCCTAGAAAATAACTTTTATCAAAATATGTTAGTTGTGATTCACCTAAGAAAAAGCTGACAGCTTTTAGTTTTTCCGCTTTATTCTTTTCTAAATCATAAGTAGTTAAAGTTTGCTCAGCAAGTAAAGATTTTCCGATAAAAGCATTATTTATTGTAATAAAATCTTTATAAAATTTTATATCTTCATTAGCGAATAGAGTCATTGCAATTGATATAAGGATTAATGCCAAAATATTTTTTTTCATTTTTTACTCCGGACGATTCATTAAATTTACAACATTATTGCGCAATACATTTTTGATTGGAATTAAAAGAGCTAAAAAACAGGTAACAAAAATAAATGCTATTGAGCTAAAAATATTTCGCTTTGTTATATAAAAATTAAGTTTAAATCCAGAGGAATATCCCGGAGGAATAAACTCTATATTACATGCTCTGATAATTAAATTAGTCAATTCTGAAAAAATTAAACCTAAAATTACACCGATAATTACTAAAAATAGAACTTCGATATACAGCATCAAAGAAATTTTCAGCTTTTTTAATCCTATCGATTCAAGCATCCCAAATTCATAAAGTCTTTCGTTAAATGCAGTTGATAAAGATTGTGTTAAAGAAACAAAAACAAGGATACACATAATTATGCTTACAACTTTGTATTGCATTTCGTTCATGGAATTAACCTGATTGTACGAAGGATTTAATTCAATCCAATTTTTGATTTCATATTCTGGAAACTCTTCCTTTATGGCACTCTCAAAACATTGTAAATCTTTATTTTTTTTCAGAAAAACCTGGATATGTGACGCTATATTCTCCTCACCTAAAAAATCTATTATAGTTTGTCTGGAGGCAATTACTAAACCTGCATCGTTTTCAGGAATTCCTGTATCGGTAAAACCTGAGACAGAGAAAGAACTTAAAGACATACCTAAATTTGGAGAGTTTGTCAGAATATTCACATATTCATCAGGAGAATTAATCCCAAGATTATCTGCAAGAACTTTTCCTAAAACAAGATTTTCGGAATTTGGGAAAACAGGGGCACCTTCATAAACACCGTATTTCTTATCAGGATTATCATAAGCCTCTCCCCAGAAAATAGCTGATACATTTTCATTACCTATGATGCCTGAAAAATTCAAAACCGATTCAAGTTTATAAACTTCAGTTTTTTCATTTAATTTTGAAACGAGTTTATTTAAATCTTCGGGGCTTAAATATTCAGAGTTTTTAGACTTTATCTGTAAATGTCCGCTTTTTTCAATAAAACCTAAGGACATTCCTTCTTTTGAATAATCAATATAGCCCTTATACAAAATTAAAGCTGCTAAAGTTATTAAAATTAAGAGAAACTGAAGTACCGTCCTTTTTTTATTGTACCATAGATTGCTCCACGCTAAATTAATCAACAATTTCATTTTCTTTTATTAAACTCCCATTTTTCATTACATAAATATCATCTGCAAATTCTCTTATCAATGGATCATGAGAGACAAAGATTCCAATGCAATTATTTTTTACAATATATTCTTTTAAAACCTTATAAACTTTTTTTGACATTTCTGTATCAAGACTGGCTGTAATTTCATCTGCAATTAATATTTTGGGATTTGTAATAATAGCCCTTGCGATAGCGGCTCTTTGTCTTTCACCGCCTGATAAACTGCAGGGTTTTTTAGTGGATAATTTTTCTATTCCAAATAATTCTAATGCAGAAAAAACTTTTTTATTAATTTCGCTTTTATTTGTATTTAAAAGCTTTAACGGAATGGAAACATTAGAAAAAATATTTTGAGTTTTAATCATGTCAAAAAACTGAAAAACAAGGCCCATATTTTTTAATCTGAAGTCAGCACGCTGATTACTGGAAAGACTTAAAATATCGGTATCGTTCCATTGAACAATACCATGATCGGCTATATCCAAACCTGAAATCATATTCAACAAAGTTGTTTTTCCAGAACCTGAATTACCATAAATCCAAACCATTTTTCCGTTTTTTACAGAAAAATTTATATCTTTATTTGCATAATACTTTTGTTTTTCAAGTGAATAAGTTTTTGTAAGATTTTTTACTATTAACATATTACCATCCGATTTTTCCGTTCTTATAATTTTGTTCTATGATGAATGTAAGTGGATTTTCAGGATATAATTCTCTTGCTTTATTCAAATACATCATTCCTTTTTTTACATCATATTTTTTCATATAGAACATTGAATATAATAAAAATCCATTGAATTTATCCGGATTAGATAAATTTTCAATTTTTGCTTCCTGTTTTGCGATAAACGAATTCCAGTTTGATGTAAAATAGTTACTTGCCGTAATATACCAGAGGGCTAGTTTTACTAAAGCTTCATCGTTAGATTTGTCCAGATTAATTATTCTTCTATAAATATTAGGAAGCACAAAAATATTATATGTTGTGTCTTTTTTCCATGAAAATTCAGAATAAACATAATCAGCATATGCCATTAACTCTATAGAAGAAAAAGGATATTTTTTTATTTCATTTTGAAGGTTTAGATCTACTGATTCTATTTCAGTCTGGTATTCAGGGATTTCACCAGATGAATACAGGGTTGAAAGTAAAGTACAGGCTTTTATATATTCTATTAGATTTTCCTGACTGTTATTGTTCATATAAATATTTTTGTATTTAGAATAAAAATCAAGAATCTCAGTTTTCGGAATATTTTCTGCAGTATAATACTTTTCTAAAAGTTCAAGATTTAATTTTTCTTCTGAAAATAGAGATATTACTCCCAGAAATATATTAATCAAAAAAAATACTACCTTTTTCATTTATTTCCTCAATGTCTTTTATAAATACTTCTGAAGGAATTAAATTATGTGCTTCTTCGAGAGTCTTTTTATATTCATCCATGCGGTTCATTACAAATAAAAGCTGACTTTTATAAAGCAGGATAAAATATAAATCTTCATCAAAGGCAGCGTTTTTTTCAGCTTCAATGATTTTTTTCAGTGATTCCTGATGGCCTCCTCCTACTATCGGAGGAGCAAAATATAACCAGAGACCATAACCAAGTAAAGCATTGGAGAATTTTTTATTATTCTTTAAGGCAGTTAAATATAAATCTTTTATTGCCATTGATTCTGAATACATTTTAGTAGAAGTCAAAAAATTCAGCATTCGAGTTTTTAAATCAGCTATTGATACCAAATATTCATTGGATAACTTTTTAATATTTTTATCTTTTATAAAAAGATCGTTTTTTACGGATTGATTATTTATCAATAAGTAAATTTCTTTTTTTGATTCGTTCGTTTCTGGAGTAAAATTTATTTTCTCTAGTATTAAATTATTTTCCAAAGTTAGATATAATTCCTCGGGAAGATTTTCTTTCTGGCTAGAGAGATAATTAAGATTCTCCTGAATGTTTTTCTGCACTTCCGTTATATTGTTATTGCAATAAAATGAAATTTTAGATTTTCTGAATGACTGGATATCAATACATTCATTTGCATAAGAAAATGTTAAAAGATTTAGTAAAATTAAAATAAGGATTTTATTTTTCATATTTCTTTAACTCCTTTATGAATTGTTTAAAGCCGGTAAATTTATAATAGTCATAAATCTTAGTTATTAGAATAAATAAAAAAACCACAAACAAATTCTGGCATGCTTGATGAACTACCAAAGAGAAAAAGCAGCGAACTGAATTTTCAATAATTATATTTAGTTTTATATTTAAAATATTATTTTTTGCTTCTAATAAAATATCCAAAAAGTATATTAGAGTTATAATAAACATTAAAAAGAAATCTGCTTGACTAAATTGTAAATCTAAAACAGGAAAAATTATCGATGTAAATAACAATAGATGGATAATATCAAATATATCTGAAAATAATTTATTTTTATTAATATTGAAAATATATTCTATTTTATTCTGGCTTAGAATTTTAATTAAACCACAAAATTGATAAAAAAATATAAATGAAAAATATAAAAACAATAAATCCATGAATGAAAATTTTTTTATAAATATATCTAAACGTGAAAAATTAATTGTATAGAGCAGAATAAATAAAAGTAAATAAATAGAAAAAGAAATTTTTTTCATAAATTGTACATTGATAATATATTTTTTTTCTATAAGGAATGTAATAGAGTTAAATATAAAAATTAGAACTAATCCGAAAATAATATAATTCATTTCTGTTTTTTTCCCATAAAATAAATAAAAAGGTTGCATAAGACATGAGTAATAATTGTACAAAGCAAGTTATTAAAAAAAATAAATTCTAAACTAAGTAAAATGCCCCAGATAAACTTTGTGAAAATATTTATTTTAGGATAAATTATATGGTTTAACCCAAAACAAACAGATGATATAAAAATAAAAGGAATTTTTGTATTAAAATATTCTTCACAGATGCAATAAATACACCCTCTGAAAATAAATTCTTCAATAGCTGGAATAATTAATGTCAGGAGAAGGAATACTGCAAAACAATCTTTTTCAATTTTTAAAAAAGTTATTTTTTTATATTTTAATAAAAATATTACAATTTCAATACCAATACACAAAAGTGAAATCATGATTGATATCAATATTTCCCTTACAGATAAAGACGAAAAAATATTTTTGATAAAGTTAGCTTTTGTGAAATACATGTATATGAATAAAAAAATAGAAGTAGATATAAAAGCTGTGGAAAATGCAGCTTTTGAAATTTTCTTCTCTACTAAAAATCCTTTTATCCAAGGAAACATTGATAATATTAAAATATTAAAATCAAGGAAGTGGGTGAGGGAAAAGCTCATCATCACCTCCTTGAGGAAAATTAGGATGATTAATATATGGTAAAACAGGGAAACACATAGGCAATAATTCAGGAGCTATAATCCTGATTGTGCTATATCCATATTTTTTTAATTCACTTGGTGTTATATCTAAAATAAAAAGATAAGAAAGTTCGTTTTTGGCAATTTTCAGAAGCTCAGCTAGTTCATCATCTTCAGAAAGACTATCTGAATTTTCAAATTCGATAATGTCATCAGAGATTATCGAATTTAATTTTTGTTCTTTTAATGATAAATCATTAAAATTGCTCCAGAAAATGAACGGATCATCTAAGTTATAACTATTAGATGCATATTTGAGATCTATTTTATTTACATTATCAAATTCATATAAATAAAATCCTTGAAGATTTACATATATTGCTGTTGCTTCCATTATAGATCTAAGTATGGCGTATTCATAATTGAGTCCGCCTTGTATACCAACTGAACAATAAGGATATTTGCCATTTTTACTTTTTATTATTGTAATAAAGTTTTTGAACTTTGTATCTCTAAAGGTGTTTTCAAGTACAATTATTTCGACATCATCTTTATTTTTAAAAGTTTTATTGATAATTGAATTAAAACTAGAGGAAAATTTATTGTTTAAATTGACCTGCTTAAGTTTTTTATTTCCATACCAAGCATTCATAAATGCATCTAATTGATAAACCTCAGATAAAGCATTTATTAAAGCTTTTTTTTCTGTAATATGGGTTGCTGTTCCAGTACTCATTGAAGGAATTGGTGTACATAAACTTCTCTTAGAGCCAACCATACAGAACGGGATATACATATCTTCCTGTCTTAGAAAATTGTGTACTAATATCCAATCGCATTCAGTGTTCTCTTCAAGTTTTTTAAAATATTTATCACTTGTGTTAACAACATTTATTAAATCCAGGGATAAAACCAAATTATTCTTTTTCAAATTATTATACGTATCTGAAATAATTCTATCTTTTAAAAGGTAATAGGATGACATAAAAGAATATCTTTCGACAGTTTCCCCTAATGTTCTTGTCAAAGTTTCTTCACATGACTGACCATATCCAGCAATATGATACGAACTTGAATTTTGATTATTAAACATTACTTTATGGTAGTCCGGAATCGCTAGCTGATGAATAAATAAGTTTATATTAGACAGATTTTTGCTTGCAGAAACTATAAAAGGTGTTGATAGTCCTACACCGCTTCCTAGTAATTGAGTATAATTATATTTTACTCTTTCTAAATTATTTAGTAGCATGAATTATTCCTTTTTCTTTTAAAAAATCATTTATAATATGATTAAGCGAAATATTACTATTTTTACTTTCTTCTCTTGCTATATATCCGCAATGGTTACAGGAAGATATTCTTTCAATATTATGAAAATGAATTTCAAAAGTCGGTAAATATATAAATAATACCCTACCCATAAATTTTCCCATCTTAACCTGATTCCAAGTCATGACTTCTTGCAGTTCCAGATGAAGTAGATTTGTCATATGTAAATTATAAATATTTGATTTTTTGGAATTGTTAGAAATATTCATAAATTTGTTATATAACACGTGATCCTTTACAAAAGAATGCATTCTTTGTTCAAAACATTCCCAGCATGCTGTTACTTTTGGAATAATTGATAAATAGATCATAAAAGGACCATCTAAAAAGCCAATGAATAACGGTCGATTTTTTGATGCAATTTGATTTAAGTTATTTAGTAAAGGCAAGTTTACGTTATTTAGTAATATTAAAATTGGACCATCAATAAATAATTCATTAATTTTTTTTAATTTTTTTTCATATTCTAAAGAATTTACTTTTGAAAATAAATTATTGTCCGATAAGTTTTCTATTTCACTTTTACTAAGTCTTTTAAATGTATAGTCATATATTTGTGAAAGCTGAGTTAAATTGTCTTCTATAAAGTCTGAATCTGTAATAAGAGTAAACTCATTCTTTTCAGTATGAATTATATAATTTTGACCAGTTAAAACCTTGATAGCTTCATCTTTCAAAGGAAGTTCATAATTTTTTATAAATCCCATAGAAATCAAATCATTCAAATGTTTTTTATCATTATCAGAAAACATTTCAAATTCATCTGTTTCAATTGAATTTCCGCATTGGAGTTTATTTATTTTTTCAATAAACAAATCTACATTTTCAATTTTTGATTTATCTATAACACCATCTATAGTATTCCAAACTCCTTTTCTGAAATATAATTTAGTATCATCAATAAAAAATCGAGTATCAAAAGAGAATCCTAAACTCATTATATTTTTCCTCCAAGCAATGATGTCATAATAACATGCTCGTTTAATCCATCTATTTTTAATATTTGTTCTATATTTGTTTTCTTAAAGCCAGCCCATACACAATAATGTAGATCTAAAGCAGATGCTAATAGACCGAAATTTTGCATCAAACATCCGTTATCTGTGAGAGCTAGTAGTAACGATAATTCGCTGTACTTCATTCTTTGTTTAGAAAAATTATTTACATTAATAATGAAAACCGACGGGTTTTGATTTTCAATTGTTTGATATTCACCCGTTATATTGTTATATCTTTTTGTAACTATAAACTCATCCAAATCAACAATGTTACCAACTCGAACAATAGTATGTGATACAGGTTGATAAACATATATTCCAGGAATTATTTTTTCTACATTATATATACAGAGGTAAATTCTAATACAATACATTCCTCCTCCAGATGGATATGTACGTTTATATCTGGTAATAGATTGTCCAGCAATTTTTTCAGTTTTTTTATGAGTTGAACCTGCTGAATAGTAAAGGAAATCAGATAAATCCTGTATAGAAATTGCAGATCCATCAAAATAATGTGAAGAGCATCGATTTTGTAATGCAGTATCTAATCGTACATTAATTTTTCTAGGTTTTGGTAATTTAATAGTATTATAGATTTCTTCATTGTAGATGTTTTCATATAGCAAAGCGACATTAGATGCATTTGCCATATACTCTCCTGTTCCCAAAATTGGTCCCATCTTATATGAGTTTTCAAAATTCAATAAATATTGTTGAGCTATAAAAGTCTGGTCAGAAAAAAATTGTCCTTGCTCAAATAAACGAGGGGATGCAACTCCAGAATAATTGGAATAAACATTTTGTTGATCATATGAAAATTCTGAACTTAACAGAGATTTTAAAAGATTGATTTTATTTTGATTCATCCTTCCACCATTTTTAATTTGTTGGTTTAGAAAATAAGCATCAAAGTCATTTATTAAAGGAACATTGATGCTTATAAGTTAGATTAGCTCCATGAACAACAGCATGAGCAAGAACAGCAACAACCAGCACCTAATGACATGCCGGCTTCAAAGTTATTTGCTGTTTCCAAATAACAAGTTGAAACGATCATTTTACCCTCCTTTTATTATTTTATTAAATGTTAATTTTTCGATTTTAATTTGTAAACCTATTTTGATACGAAATAACCAAGTTACGAAAAAAATAACTTAGTTACTTTTCCGTAACTTGGTTACTTTTTTGTTATTTTATTGTAAAATAAAAATTATTATGAATGTAGAAAAAAAAACAATTTATGAACGATTAATGATTCTATTTGGTGCAATAGTTTCATTTGTTGGATTTGTTATCAGCATTACAATTGAAGATTTTTCTGAAGCTTTTCTTCCATATTTCAATGTTATTGTTCCAATCGTGAATATCACAACTGCAGTTATATGCCTTTTTTTATTTATCTTTCCAAAATTTAGAATAATGCAATCCTTGGTAATTTTTGGTCAGGGAATGGTAATGGTTTTAAATAATCTTTTATTCCTTGGTATTTTTTTATATTTTCTTGGAGTAATGCTTTTATTTTGTAATGGTTATCTAAGAAAAAGAGCAGCTCCAAAATTAATATGCTGTCTTGGTGTTTTATTTTTATCGTTCACTCCAATATTTTTTAAGAGTCTTCATAAATATTTTATGGCGGTGTTTTTTCTGCTTTTTGTAGCATTTTCTTATATATATGTATATTGGAAAATCAGGCAAAATCTTTTTGAATTATTTCCTTTTCTTGCAAATAAAATTACCGATAAGCAGATGCCAGAACCCGGAAGTAAATTAAACCTTCAGGATTTTGAATTAACCGAGCGTCAGATAAAAATTCTGAAAGCTTATATAAATGATTCAAAAAACTACAAAGACATTGGTGAAAAATTTTATTTAAGTGAATCTCTGGTTAAGAAGGAAATGGTTATTATTTGTAAATGCTTTGGAGTTCAATCAATAGAAGTGCTGTTGTTCCTGTTGCAACAATATGAAATAGATGAATAGTAAAATATTTCTTGCAACCTTGCGACCTGGTCTTGCCTCACAGTGAACTTGTGAAATATACCGCCGTGCGTGGATATTTCAGGCTTTTTTTCAGTGATTGACCGTCGTTACAGTCACACAACCCCGACTATGGCTACAGGAGTTTCTGCTTCCGTCGTTGCCATTGTCGGTGTTGTGTTCACTGTGATTGGCAAGACCAATCTAGGCGTGTGATACCCAGATATACTTATCGAAAATATCACAAACACGAAGTGCCTGAACTTCACTTGCTCTCATTCCTGTGTACATTGCAAGAAGATTAACAAGACGGTTCATATCATTTTCCCACGGTGCTTCAAAGACTTTTATTATAGTGTCAGGACGAAGAATATCTTTTTTATTACTTGGTTTTACAGTTACTTTTGGAATGTCATCAAAATCAGAAACCTTTGTAAGATGCTTTCTGTGTGCCCACTGCATTGCAATAACCATGATGTATCTGCCTTCAAGACGTGGAGCCCAGTATTTTTTGATTCTTCCAAGAGCTGTTTCAAAATATGTATAGGACAGTTCTTTACCAAGCGTGGACCGTTCTTTGCGGTAGGGTGAAACATCATAGTTCCAGAATTCAAGAAGATCAAGAGATTTTGTTTTGCTGGATTTGTCTTTAGAGTTTACTCTTTCGGGTATCTCGCCGGAAGAGAGCCATCGCATAGCTGTAAGCTGTGCTTCTTTTTTGTTTGGAGTTCCTGTACTTTTAGGAGCAGTGATTGTTCCATCATCCAATCTGAACTGAACATAATAGTTTCCGCCCTTGCGACGAATGTACAAATAAAAAGGCTCAGCCATGAAAACCACCTTAATATACCGTTCAAAAGGCTTTCTACCAAACCTTTCTACCATTCATTAAGTAGTTCCACGCTGAGACTATCTAGTGATAAGCCAGAAGTAACTTATTTCCTTATAACATAAGGATTTAAGATTATAGCGGAGGGTGGGGGAACTTGCCTTGCAGTCGTAAACATCTTGTTTACTCCTTACTGGCCGGCTTCATTCACTGTCGCAGACATCCTATCTGCTTTTCCTCGCACTTGCTCGGCGCCTCCTCGGTAGTCGGTTCAAGTGAATAAATAAAAAAGACCGTCGTGCGACGGTCTTAATGGAGATGATCGGACTTGAACCTCGTTTTGTGGCAAAACCCGCCTCGGAAGCTGTCGGCTTTCAGCCTTTTCCTCGCACCTGCTCGGCGCCTCCTCGGTAGTCGGTTCAAGTGATTAAAATAAAAAAGACCGTCACAAGACGGTCTTAATGGAGATGATCGGACTTGAACCGACTACCTTTTGAATGCCATTCAAACGCTCTAGCCAGGTGAGCTACATCCCCGTGTTTTTATGATAGCAAAAACTGTTGTTTGG
>JAEIGA010007790.1_pt1 | contig 16248 bp, 24 predicted proteins | sample 9270691 | NCBI WGS metagenome assembly JAEIGA01 (sample SAMN17057246, study PRJNA624740) | gut metagenome | biome: biome; isolation source: fecal sample | host: Bos grunniens | place: China: Xizang | collected 2019
ATGCCTTTTTGTACCATAAGCATATCCTGAATTTCATTACAAGATTTCTCCTGCAATTCTTTATGAGAGAAATTGGCCTGGCCTACCATCTGAATGCTATTCCTTGTAGCATCGAGCTGCCTCCAATAGATAAGATTGGCTACTTCTTCTTTAGGGATATTAAAACAACGTGCATCGAACATGGCGCCCTTCGCAATGGCTTTTTCATAAGTTGTCCATTGCTCATACTCTTTACGAGATAAACAACCATCTTCATTACAAGGAATACGATGGCAATATTCTTTAACTTTTTTAATAAAGGTTCTATTAAAAGCCATTGTAGCCATACTTGCAGCAATGCTGCACATCTTCTGTACTTCATAATCAAACCAAGCAGAAGAATTAAGTTTTTTATAATCAACAAGAATTAAAGTGATTTCGTCAGATTGTGTATAACCAAGCACACAGCCTTGAATATTTTCACAAAGATATTTCATTGTTTCCTGCATTGATTTAATCAGCACTTCATCAAAAGGCTTTTCGAACCCTCTAGTAAAAGTATGAAATGTTTTACCGTCAATTCGAATAGCTACAGGAGTTCTTCTCATAAGTTTTGTTTTAGGAATTTCTTCATAAAACGTTTTCATTCTTGCTCCAAGTTCATCATTAATGGACATAATTTACTTCCTTTCTTTATCCATTATGTTTAAGAAGATAACTTCTTGAAACATTTTTGAAAGAACGAGTAGGTTCTGCGGCATTATAATATACATAGCCCTCACGAGGACGGTTGGTCTTGCCTTCACAACATTCAGGCGCATAGAAACCATCTGCAGAAAGTTTAAATTCCTCAAAATCATCGGGCATAATATAAAGTTCTTCGTCAATCGGAACAGTTTCCATAGTATAGCTGTCCCAAATTTCTTTTGCTTCACGAATATCTTTACGACCATTATCGTCAGTGAAGTGGAAACAGAAGAGATGAAGGTCTTCAAGTCCCTGAGGGTTTTGCTGAATACCAGGACCACAAATTTCTCCCTGCCAACATACAAAAGTAAGCTCAGGATGTTCTGCAAGATAAGTTTTCATTCTGCCCTCAATGCGGTATTTGAAGGCCATCTGCCAGTAATAGTTATCGTTGCCGTAGAAGCATTCCTGTTTTTCATCAGCCATACGGACATTGCGTGAGCATACATAGAACTCATATTTACGACCTTTACGAGCAAGAATATAAGTTGCTGAAGTGCCGTCGCATTTATTAGTACGAATCCAAGGAGTTTTGTCTTCAAGCACCCAAGGCATATTCTCGCATCTCTCCTGGTCAGTTTTAGACACTCCAGGGAATACACCAACAGGCCATTCACGAGGGTTGTCTCTCTTTTTGCCGAAGATAGCAAACATAAGCTTTCTGCCCCATTCTCTACGCATAAGCCAACGTGCCCATTTCTGGCGAAAAATATTTTTATGACGAGCCGCCATAGACTGATATTTAGCATCTTTATTTACAGATGATTTACGTTTGTTGTCTTCTGGTTCTGCGTAAGTAATGTGGAGAGTATCGGTAAGGTCAATGCCCACTTCTGCCAAATCAAGCTCTGGGAACTCACTAATCGGCATAAGGAGGCCTTGTGATACTACACCAAATTTACTCAGTTTCATAGTTTTAACTTTATAATGTTTGCGTTCCATGAATGCATATCTTTCTTCTTCAGGCAGTTTGGAGTCAATCTCAAAGAAGACCGCTACATCACCAGGTTTAAACTCTTCTTTCTTTACAATTACTTTCCAGCCACCAACAGTGGCAAGAGCAATATTATCTGCGCCATCAATAGCGTCAACCGCATCAACGGCAACAGTATAGGCGAGAGCACGTTTTCCATCAACAATCATTTTTTTATTTCATCTTCTTTCTTCTTTTGTTGTAATATAATGATTTAATTAATTTTCCTCATTTATAATAATGCCACCAGTAATGATGACACGCTTGCCATCAAGGTCAAACCAAACTTCATTGGTATTCTCACTTACATCGAAATGGCCAGTCCAAGATTTAATAGGGTCACCATTATAGTCATAGACAGTTACAGTGCGGTTAAGTCCGCCAGTCCAGTTGCTTTCCATACTTTTCCAATTGCGTTTTCCAGCCTCAGTGCATCCGCAAAGGCTAAATATAAGAATAATTATAGCAAAAGCAATAGCAATTATTTTTTTCATTTAATCATTCTCCTTTGTATTCTTTATAATTAACAATCTCTTTATCTACAAGTTCATCGAAATCTTCTACGCCTTCACTTTCAAGGAAATCGCAACAGCTTTCGCCACACCATTCCCAGTTATCCACGCCGCCGTTTTCAAGAGCTATAAACTGAAGGTAACCATTAAGGAGTTCGCGCAGTTCTTTTTCATCAATTATATATTTCATTATTCTTCTGTACCTCCATTTATTGAAATGAAAAAATCACAATTCTGTTTAGTATATAAATCTTCTTTATCTAATGCGTAATAGGCTTCGCAATCGCGGTTATTAGGGTAACACGCCATATTTTCCGCGTCACAGCACGCACAATCAATACATCTACATTTCATTTTACTTTCCTCCGTTAGGTTTAAACGGTTCCCAAGGCTTATTTGCGATCCCTACTGCTTCTGCATTGAGCCAAATAGGGATTTTTTCAGTCCGCGGTTCATCTTTCCACATATCAAGTGTTTTAATTGTGGCACCGCTTTTGTCATAGACATTGACGCGTTCGGTTTCGCGGAGGTCTGCCCGCACTTTATTTAACTCCTCTTGGAGTTTTTTATTAGGGTCTTCTTCCACGACAATGCCTTCTTTAACGAGTTTATTATATTCATTAATTGCTTTACATACAATTTCGCCAGAGGGGTCTCCTCCTGCGGGACCTTTATTGATTGCTATAATGAAACTATAAATGATTTCTTCTTTCGTCATACCGAGATTAGTCATTGTCATTGTTGTCTTCCTCAAAATTCATTTTCTCCTCGTCATTCCTATGCCAAACCTTGTCACAAATTGTCCAAATGCCCGCACCAAAAAAAATAGGGATACAAATAGCAATTGCCACAACAAATGCCACAAGAGTAAGAACAATCGCCAGAACAATAGCAACATCAAGGGCAAGGCCAATTAATGTCATCATGCTAAATCCTCCAATCCAATGTATTTAGAGCTAAAAACTACAATCCAAATTAAAATAGATGAAAGTGTTAAAATCGAAAAATACATCATCATTCATCCTTTCATGGGCTGCATAGCTTCCCAACTACCATATACTTCACCGTCACCACGGAAGATATGATATCTACCTTCTGCGGTCTGGCAAGAGGTATCAAGTCTTACAGAGCAATCACTATGAGAATTAAATTTCTCAACGATTTCACGAATTTTATCAACGTGTTCATCACTCATTTTATTCTCATAAATCCAACGGTTAACATCACCATCTTCGCCATACTGGAGAGTTTTAAATGTAATCTGGTCAAAGCCCATAGTGTTAAAATTCTCAGGGGTGAGAAACTCAAATTCTTTAGTAAGAAGAATGACCATGCGATAAGTAGGATAAAAGAATGCGTTCTGCTGCGGCACGCGCCATGCATTGAGATATTCTCTTACATTTGTCACAGAAAGAGTCACTACATCTACTTTATGACCGTTCGGTACAGAAATAAGAGCATTGTCAAACTTCTGATTGTGAGTAGTAAATTCAATAGCAGGTGTCTTTCCACGCATATTACGAATTACAGAAATAACATCATCACAGTATCTCATATCCTGCGTAGGATCACATTCACCAGTGAGAACTACAGAATCATAATTACCTTCTTTGAGAACGTTTTCAAGTTTCTTCTGCCATTCTCTTTTATTTGTGGCATAAAGGTTCCCAAAAGAATTTTCATTTTTATGTCCTCTAGCAACACACATAGGGCATTTAAATACACATTTCTGATAAGGTACACTAACTTGAAGATTCATAATCTCACTCCTTTACATTTCATAAATAATTTCTTTAATCTTAATAGGAGTTACGTGCGTATCACCTTTGAGAGAAGTACATTCACTAACTTCTTCACCATTAAAATAACGTACATAATACAGTTCATTTTTCCCGCTTGTTATTTCTCCACAACGAATACATATCTGGTCACCATATTTAAAAAAGCTACCTGCATCAAGGTCTTTCAAAAATTTACAGGGCTTCTGTGTACTTTGTTCAATAATTTTAATACTCATTTTAATACTCCTTTTTATCTCGGCGCTCCACAATGGGAGCATATTACTTCATCATTTATATATAGACAGCCACAATATTCACATCGTTCTTCTTTTTTGTTTTCAGCTATAGGTTCGCCAATATCATAAAACAACCATTGTGAATCGCTTCCAATATCTTCGGCACATTTCGATAATTCTGATAATCCAAAATCTAAATCTTTAAGTCGATCTATTAATCTAGCCATATAATCATCACGAGATTCCTTGATATGTTCAAGCATTATACCTATAATAAAAGCTAAAATTAAAATTAAAGTTATTGGCATTACGATTGCTTCATCCATTTACATTTTCTCCGCAAGCTCTTTTTTAATCGCAATTAACATAATTTCCTTTTGTACATCGTCAAGAAGTTTGTTAACCTCTTCGTTGACTTCTTCTATATGCTCTTCACGAAATTTATCTGCCATTGCACTTACCTTATCTAAAGACTCTTTGCCCAATGTTCTTGCTTGTTCCAAAGTATAATAACCATGAGCTTTGACCTTCTTTAAGTACTCTGCTTGATTAGAAATTAAGCAATCTGCATAGAGTTCGCCGTCAATAAATCTTTTAAGATATTCTTCAACTCTAAAAAGATGATGCAGCTGTTTTCCGTCAAAGCCATATTTGTCGATAATCTCCTCTTTAGAAGGATATCTGTGCTCCATTGCGTGATACTTTTCTAGTGCGATACCTTTCATAGTTCTAACAGCAGCTACTTCATTGTATCTGGCAATTAATTCATTGTTGGTTACAATTCTGTCCCACTGCTCTTTGTAAAGTGGGTTGACAATTTTATACTTGGTAAACAAAATTTCTGTGAAATTAAGATTGCACTTTCTGAAAGTCTGGAACATCAAGCGTATATCCTTAAAGTCAATATGCTCATCATTGTCTCTAACGTGGGTTGTGCTAACTGGTTTGCGAGCAAAAATAATGTCATCAAGAGTGGGAGTTACGATGAGCTTGGTATCTACGTCGGAGCCTTCATAGTCAAGCCCATAGTTTCCACTCCCTTGATAAAAGACTCCGACTATTCTATCTTCAGGGAAATACTCAAGAGCTTCGTTGTAATGTTCTTTAAGCCGTTCCATAATCCATTCATCAGAATGGTAGTTCATTTTAATTCCTCCTCAACCATATAGGCACCACAGTTCGGGCAATAATTGCTTAATTCATAAACACAGCGTCCTAGACAAGGCGCTTCTTGCCCACATACTGAGCAGCAAAACTCTGTTGTCCAATGCGCGTGAACAATAGGCTTTGCATAAAGTTCTGGTTTTGCCCCAAATGGGACTGCCAGCTCTTCAAGTTGCTGCATGGCAATATCCTTCTCCCAACGAATCTGTTCAAATACTCCACGGGGAACATAGTCATTAAATTTTATTTTCTTAACTTTAACTTTCATATTATTACCTTCTTTTATAATTTCGTATTGTTTATTTCAACTTTCTAAGATGCTCAATTATTTTTGGAAAGATATCACATACATAATCAATTTCTTCTTCGGTGTTATATCTTCCAATCGAGATTCTAATGCTGCTCAGTGCCTCTTCGTCACTTAAACCGATAGCTTTAAGTACATGGCTAGGAGTCGCTTCACCTTCATTGCAGGCGCTTCCAGAGCTTATGTAGATGCCAAACTGACTTGCCATAGCTACAATATCTGCACCTTTTAAACCGTCGATTCTGAGGTTTAAAATGCCTCTGACACGCATAGAATCTGGAGCTGTAATGTTAGAGTGAACACCAGGAATGCTCAATAGAGCTGTTTCTAATTTATTATGTAGGAATCCAACTCTTGCATTAATTTCATCAAGATGGTTGACTGTATCTTCAAGCGCTGCTGCCATAGTTAAAATGCCAACTGCATTTGTGGTACCGCCACGAAGATGTTTTTCTTGGCTACCACCATAAATCATAGGGTGTAGAAATAGTCGAGCATCATCTCTTACGTACAAAAAGCCTACTCCTTTAAACCCGTTAAATTTATGTGCCGAAGCAGATAGCATATCAACATCAAGGCCTTGTACATTTACCCTTATGTGGGGAAATGCCTGTGTTGCATCTGTATGAGACCACGAATGTAAGGTGTGAGCAATATTGCTGATATCTTTAATCGGTTCTATAACGCCAAGCTCATTATTGACATAGCAGCAAGACATTGTATCAACCCCACCAGTCCAAGAGAAATCATATATATTATCCATTTCACGTTTAACTACTTGTGGATTTAAGATACCATTATTATCGACACGAGCCATATAATCAGGCCGTACCGAGTGATGTTCGATATTTGATGATAATATTGTATCATGGTTCATTATCCAAGAGTTCGCTTCACTCGCTCCTGAAGTAAAATAAATTTCATCAGCGCTTTTAGCCCCAATCAATTCAGCTATTTTCTCACGAGCAGCTTCGACTTTTGTTCTAAGCTTCATCGCTGGCTCATAAACTGAATTTACATTCCAAAACTCATCAAGATTGTCTAGAATAACATTTTTGGCAGCTTCACACAAAGGAGTTGTAGCTGCATTGTCTAAATAAATCATAACTTATAACCTCACTATAATTTAGTATTGTTTCGAGTCTATCTTTATTATACACATTATTTTCCATTTGTCAACCCCTAAAATAAAAAAAATTAGGCGAGCGCCAAAGCACCCGCCTAATTCGTTTATTTGTCTTTAAAATTATAAATAGCAACCAACCATGTATTGCCACGTTCAAGAAGTTCTTCATAAGAATAAGTTGCTGGTAATCTAAGTCGATTGCCAGTTTCTTCACATCGCCATTCCCAATGGCAAGTTTCTGGAATCATATAAAGAACTGCTGTGAGATCTTTATATTTAATTAATTCATAAATTTTCATTAATCATCTTTCTCCTTACCAAAAGGAATACATATAGCAAATAAAATAATTGCAGCCACGCAAGCGATTGCTGCAAATATGCCAGCAATACAGTAAAGCGTTTGAAATAATAAAGGGCCCATTTCTATTTAATCCTCATTTTTATTTTCCATAATATGGTCTAAATATTTATTTTCTTCAGTAGAAAAAGCTCTCAAAATCCAACCACATACAGGACATTTTATACAATGCCAGATTTTTCTTATATACCAAAATCCTTGAGATGTATGTGACATAAAAGTCCAGGGGTCTTTTTGGTGAGAATATATATCGGCACCAGTCCAAGCAAGAGTTGACCCACAATGACTACAAACTATTTTCTTTTCATGGTTATGTTTTTCTTCGATTATTCTCATTCTACCACCTTATCCATTTGAACACCGCAGAAAGGGCAAAGAAATCCTACAAGTTCTTTTCCTTCGAAAGTGTATGTTGCATCATTTCCGCAACGAGAACAGAAATGCGTTTCATCATTTTGTTCTTCCCAATGAGCATGAACAACAGGTTTTGCTTCTATGGTGGGCATATTTTCTAAAATCCACTCAACCTCACTTATTGCGTGTCTTGCAACCATTAAATCGTGTGGGTTATCGAATACAGCCTTCATCTCATTAACGCTAAAGTCTTCAAGTTTTTCTTCAAACACTTCCGCATCTATAGGTCTTTCAGCCATTGTCATTCTCCTTTTTTTGGCAAAAATTTGTCACAGCCTCTTATTTGTGGGCAATAACCATAACTTGTGTAAAATTTAATAGCACAACACATATCTTCTTGAACACAAAAGGCACATTTGGGGCAAGCTCCTTCTTCCCAAGGTCTTTCGATGATTTGTTTTTCAACCATTGTCATTCTCCTTCACAATAAAAAGACTTGCTTCGTGTTGAATAAGCCCATCACCAATACCCACACTTTTAACTGAAATAGCATTATTTTTAAGAAGTTCATCACAAATTCCTTCGCAAAGTTCTCGAACAATTATTTTTGTAGGCACATTAATATGGCATCCTCGTATTCCAGCAATGTACTCACTCTTAATTTCAATAATCTGTTTTTTGTTTTCAATAAAACGTGGTGGTGGTGCTGGTCTGGTCTTAGTAAATTCTGGAGTTTTATGGACTACAACATTTCCCTTTTTATCTTGTTTTTTGTTACATAAAATAATAATGATAACAAGAAGAACTCCAATAATAAACCATTCAAACATTATTAACTCTCCTGTTCCACAGATCTGTCAAAAAATATTTATAATTCCAAACACCTTTGAAAGATAAACAACCTGGCATTTGTGCTTTACATTTTGAACATTCTATTCGCAATTTTTTCTTATTATAAAATGCCTCTCCTCCGCAAAAAGGACAAGGCTTTAACTCAACCATATTTATTTTCCTCCTAAATGATGAGCAATATATTTGCCAATTGCAAGGCAAATTACAGTTGCCCCAACGGCAATAAAGCCAAACAGGATTGCTTGTCCTGTTGTTATCATATATTACATAACCTCCAATACACCTTTACTAATTACAAACCAATTCCCTTTTTCTTTATCTTCTAATACATTATCAAGCTTTCCACCAACAATACGTCCAATATAAAGATTGTTTGATTGCTGATAAAGTTCCCAAAGGTTGCCTTTACGATCTTCGCCATAGCCGATATATTTGTCTGCAAGTGTAGGTTTCATAGAAGGTCCTCCTTAGTAAATATAAAAAATAATGGTTTGTTACAACTCGGTTTCGGCGTCCAAATCTACAAAATGGACGCAGCCCACCTACCGCATTTTACGCAACCTTGTGTACCGCACTTCACCATAAAGCACCGCTTGGCTTATCACCTGAGCTATAGCTTGCTGACTGGTCATCAGATAAGTGATATCCTTGCTTATCCCGCTGATGGGGGAGCTTACCTGTTTAATAGACCATGTACGCTGTCAGCTTTAGCACATGGCAAGGGTGAATGGATTCGAACCACCGACACGCGGTGTTGGAGACCGCTGCTCTGGCCAGCTGAGCTACACCCTTATATAATGCGTGTTAGTTGAGATGCTGGGACTCGAACCCAGACCTTTTTTTCTTTCGCCTAAAAAATATTTACTATTAATAAGATTGCTGCGAGCGCCCACACGCCGTTGCGCCATAGTATAAGTGCTAACCAATTACACCACATCTCAATATTGGACTCGGGGGCAGGATTTGAACCTGCGACCTTCAGTTTATGAGACTGATAAGCTACCTCTGCTCCACCCCGAAATATTTACAAGGCTCAAAAAATTATTGCATTACCAGCTATGCTAACCGCCCAATTGGGCCGTATCGGACTCGAACCGATGATACATAATAAATATGTAGGTTGCTGTATGAGCCTTTATGTTGGTGATCCCGTAGGGAGTTGAACCCTAGTTTTGAGAATGAAAATCTCATGTCCTGACCACTAGACGACGGGACCAAATATTATATTGGAGCGGATGACGAGAATCGAACTCGCATCAACGGCTTGGGAAGCCGCTATACTAACCATTGTACGACATCCGCATATTAGTGAAGCATAACCCCTTACTTCACTATGGTGGTATCTCTTGTAGATGCAACCATAAAAACAGCATCTTATGGCAGGATTATTGCAGTTTATCCGCTACAAGAGAGTGGCGACGCCGATGGGGATTGAACCCACGACCTCTAGAGTGACAGTCTAGTGTTCTAGCCAACTGAACTACGGCGCCGTACAAAAGACGTTATGAACTAGCAAAACGTCTTCGGAGACTCCTTCTACACATGGTAGACGAGATAATGACTACCTTTAAAACATCATCGCCGTAAACAGCAACTCCTGTCAAAACTTGATAGTCAAAGTTTTAAATGGCACCACCGACGAGTTTCGATCTCGCTACCTCCAGCGTGACAGGCTGGCGCTCTCCCGATTGAGCTACGATGGTATTTACGAGAAGTTTTGTTAAGGCAGAACCTTCTCAATCTGCACTTGGGCTCTCACAATTTTATTATTGCTACTATTTGAAGGGGCTTCACCCTTACCAGCCAGAAGGGATATGAACCCTCACTATACCGCTTTCTATTCGGTTGTCTCTTATCTTGGACTACTGGCTAAAAATTGATTGCGAGGAGCGTTTATTTATACTGGCCTACCCCACTCCTTATCGCCTGAACCAGTTTGTTTTGGAAGAAAATCTGCCTTAAAACTTCCTTAGCCTTACCCTCAAAGTCAGGTTAGAGACTTACCTTATGCTTATCTACTCTAGGCCATTTTATCTCTTATTATCTTTCAGATTTTTTTGCTGGGCTATCCCCAGTGGTACTCCGACTTGGGATCGAACCAAGGACCTACGCGTTATCAGCACGTTGCTCTACCTACTGAGCTATCGAAGTATATATAATGGTGGGCAGGGTTGGACTTGAACCAACTGAGCCTTTCGGCACCTGATTTACAGTCAGGGGCGCTACCAGTTACGCTATACCTGCCCGAATACTGGTGGGAAGGAGTGGAGTCGAACCACTGTCTTCGGTTTTTCAGACCGATACGCCAACCGTGTACGTCACCTTCCCATATAATAGCTATCTCTAAAAACGGTACCGATGCAAGCATCAGTTCCTGTAAACTTAATAGCCGAAGTTTTGAGCTCCTTTCGAGTCGGCTTGGAGGGCCGTGGTGCTCCGTGATGGACTTGAACCAGCCAGCTATCGCTTATAAGGCGATTATTCTAACCTTTGAACTAACAGAGCATATATAAATTATAAAAACGATAGATTGGTTAGTTATTAACATCAAAGCTTACTTACGCCTAGACACTGCTAGTTGGTCTGCGTTGCCGCTCCTCGATATCCACACCTCAGTTTTAATGGAAATAACTAACCGCAAAACCGCCGCTTCATATAAGCAATTAACAAATGCCCAAACCTCAACCAGTATGCAAAACTACTGTTTAACCGCTTATATAAAACTAAAAAACACAATAACATTTGAGACACATTAACCGATTCACTATTTTGCTTTACCCCGATTTAACGTATCGGTAGAATTATAACGCTACTTAAATATCTAGTAGGTACTAGCACCGAACACAGATATATCATTTCACCGTGAACAGGTTTATCACTCCTTATTTAAGTAGATACCATAGGCACCTTCACCCATAGGAGGAGTTACCGTGGGGTAGCCTAACGACGATTTTGGCTCTTGATATAATGGTAAACATTGTGGTTTGCTTTACGCCGCCTATATTCACATCATATGGTAATCATTTTTTTTGGTGGGCAAGACGGGACTTGAACCCGTACCCCGAAGGAGAGGTGTTTGAGACCTCCGCGTCTGCCATTCCACCACTTGCCCAAATAGGAGGGAGAGTAAAAACTCTCCTATTTAATTGTGAGATTCTTCAATACTTTTTAGAATGCCTTTGTATATAGAATTTACTTTGTAAAGCCATTCCTCGCTGCCATTATAATATTTATTAACGTGCTGGAGTTTATATCCTCCACCAAAATATCTTCCATTTTCTGAAAGATAATTGATTGATAGAAACTCAGCTACATAATAAATACACTCTTCAGGACTGTCAAAAGACATTTGACCAAATCCAAAAAGATTATTTTCTCTGAATTGGTATCTGCCCCAGCCTGATTCTAAGGCCGCTATAGAAGCAAGATAACACGCATTAACTCCATAAAGTTCTTCAGCTTCTAAGAAGTAGGAAGCTAGAGGAACTAAGTCATGTTTAAGCGCCGCAGCCAATTCTTCAGCAGTAACATCACTTGGACAAAGCAAGCATTCTTCATATTGACAAATTTCTTTTTCGGATTCTTCTACTATAGGAATGTCTATTTCTGGAGGAGAGATCTCTGGTTCTGAGACAAGAGAATTGTTTTCTGGTGTAGTAGGTTGATTTTCTTTAATGGGTTGCCCTAAATAAACCGCTAGCGCCAGTAACGCTGCACAAATAGGTATTGTTATAGTAAGGAAAATCTTATTAGACATATATTAGAGCGGGTAGTAATCTGCGCTTACGATTCTTGAGCAGCGAAGAAGCTCTGGATTCTGACTAAAGATTTTACCCATTTTATCAGGGGTATCAGACACTACACCTGCAGCTTTGTAGGTTTTCCAAGAAGGACTACTCTCACTACCTTTATTCTCTTCCATTACTACTCTGTAGAAAACAAAATTACTTTTCATTTTTGTACTCCTTTGTATTAATTTATTTTTTAAGGATGGAGCTGACGACAAGAATCGAACTTGCAACCTATGCATTACCGGCACCAAAAAGTGGAATTGAACCACTATCTTACCTGCCTAGTGGCGGGTATATTTTCACCATTAAACTATTCTGGCAAGTGCATGGCTCTGCCAATTGAGCTACGTCAGCAAATCGAGGTCGTCCATTCTATAAAAAATGTTGGTTAATCATATTATAGAATGGGCTCAGTTATAACTTCCAAAATAGATTTCGTTCATAGGTAACCACTTCTACAAAAGATATCCGCAAACTTAAAGATTTTAAAGTTTTTCTTAAAAGACCAGCTTTGGTACGCTTACAACTGTGAGCATAGGCGTAGGTGGTTCATATAAAAGTCAAGCCTATTCAAGGAATGACCGATGGTAGAGGTGGCTGGATTTGAACCAGCGAGATGCAGGAGTCAAAGTCCTGTGCCTTACCGCTTGGCGACACCTCTATGTCTGGGCTGTTTACGGTACAGCCCTAAACCGTGCTCAAAAAATCAGGAGAAAATCAACATCCAGAGCCATGCAAGGAAGCCAGGGGCTCCAGTATTCGGATTTGCTTCTTCAACGACTTCATCTTCTACTTCTTCAGCAGGGAATTCTGCTTCGCCTACCTGAATAGAATACTCACCAAGAATGGTGCCTGCTTCGCCATCAATTACAAGTTTGACAGAAGAACGTACTTGCTCTGCATCAGCATAATCAATTTCAAAGGAAGCATAAGGCTGTCCATCTTTATAAACAGTGTAGGTAACAATATCTTTTTCTTCGAGTTTAAGACCAAATGCTTCGCGAAGAGTGTACCAAGTATATCCAGTATCAATAGTAACCTCGAATTTAGATTTAATTACCTGGTCGCCATAGAAACCAAATACTACTTCTTCAATTTCACCATCTTTATTAGCATCTACTTCTTTAAGAGGATATGCTGCAAAGTTTACACCCTTCTGACCAGCTGCAATGTTTTTGATTTTAACAGTCATATCAGCAGATTCTACCTTAACATCTTTACCTTCGATTGCACGGAAAGCAGTGGTGGAGATTACAGTTGCATTAGGTACGGTACGAAGGTCGCTTACATCGTATTTGTCGCCATAACCTTTAAGTGCAGTTTCATAATCAGAATAACCAAGGTCACCACATTCAAGAACTACTTTTTTGTCTGCTGCAGCCCATTTTACCTGTTCATATTCAAAAATGGTTACATCAGAAACTACTTTAATGGTTGCAGATTCATCTTTTTTGGTAGCAACGTTAAGCGCTTTGATTACAATTTTGCCTTCTTTGTAGGCAGCGGTATAGTTATCTTCTACCTTAACTTCAATGATGTTGATATAAGCACCATCAACAGCAACTTTATTCTGAGTAGTTTTCTCTGCTTTGTTAAGTTCTTCTGCTCTTTCTTTAGCTGCTTCATAGCTCATTGCTCCCTCGATAACATCATTGCCTTTTTTGACGCAATAGGAAATACCTTCAATCGGCATATGTTTTTCAGGATCATACTTAAATACAGAAGCTTCTACGCAACCAGAATCCATTACAGTAATATCTTTATACTCAATAGTCGGGTCAAGCATGAGGTAGTAAGTACCACCTTTACCAGCAGTAAATACACTAGCATTTTCGTCATCAAGGACAAGCTGAGGGAGTTCAACAAGTTCTTTTTCTTCTGGCTGAAGAGGTTCAAGCACAACAGTGTCTGCAAAGCTAGTAACTGCAAGGCCAAGAACCATTACAAGAGCAAGAAGGATAGAAATAAGTTTTTTCATAAGAATAACTTTCCTTTCTTTTTTTTTCTTTTGTTTTATTAAGTTGTGTGTTTTAAGTTAAAAGGGCCTGCGTCCGAAAAACCTTGTGTGCACCCAATAGGTTTCCCACAGAAATAACAGCCTAAGCGCGACCAAAAGCCATACAGACGTGAGCATAACCAACAGGCCTAATTTGGCGAGAACGGAGGGGCTCGAACCCCCGACCCTGTGGTTAACAGCCACATGCTCTGCCGACTGAGCTACGTTCCCATACATTAGTTTTTCTACTTATTGGATAACTAAAAACCAACCCACCTCTTATTCCAATCTTCGCTAGTAGCGCACTAAGATATACATATGTCTCCGTCATTATTTAAAGTCGTGCGACCTTACGACACATCAATTCAGGCAATTATGGTTAGTTCCCTACTATACAATGTACAGTTTTTTAAAGCTACTCTGCTTCGCTATTGGCGGAGTGGGAGGGATTCGAACCCTCGCTGCAGTAAAACTACACTAACGCCTTAGCAGGGCGCCCTCTTGAGCCTCTTGAGTACCACTCCATATTTGGCGGGGGAGGCAGGATTCGAACCCGCGAGACGGCTCACACCGCCACAGAAGATTTCAAGTCTACGCCGTTATGACCACTTCGGTACTCCCCCATATTTATAGGCAGTTTTAATTCATACCTAGGAACACACTATCGTTCATAATTAACAAGGCTCTCTTCATACGTATTTAGATTTACAGTCTAAGCGTTCAAAAAAGGAGTTGCTGTCAGAGCCTTTTATTATTTAACCTTTCAAAGCAGCCTCAATAGGTGCATATCTTTCAGAGCTAATAGTTTCAAGCAAACACTCAAAAGGATCAGTTTTGCCGCTCATTACCATCTTCGCAACATTCACAGAAAATCCAGAAACAAGCGCTACGCCAAGTTCATTTTCTTTTACAGGAATGGTACCAGTGCGAGAGTTGACATTCCAGAAGATCATGCGAGGGATCAAATACCCTGCAGCTGCATATTTTTTAGCAATTACCTCAAAGAGTCGCTGATCAGGTCTATGGCCATAGACTCCATTGCAAGTTGCACAGCTGTTAAACTCCATATCACTTACAATAAGAATGTTCTTAGGCATATCTTCCTGATTCATATGATTGTTGATCGCAGTAGTCAGAATAAGGTCAAATACCTTTTCAATGTTAGTATCAGCTACCTCACTATGAGTAAGTGCAATCTGAAGCTTATCGTGGAGCGAATCTGCTTTACTGAGGTCAACAAGCTGAGGGCGATTGGAGAAAGTAATATACTTATCTTTAAACTCACCAGAGCTACGTTCAGCAAAATAAATTGCTAGTGCGTTTGCTACTTCAAGAGCAGTTACTCTAGAATTACTATCAACAGTCTGAGTCATAGAACCAGAACCGTCAGCAACAACAATAGTATTTCCACAACCCTGTACAGTGTCAGGAAGTGCTTTCCAAAGAGCTTCAATTGCAGCGTCTTTTGCATTTAATCTAGAACTATACCAACTAGTTGAAGAATACTTATGCACAATGTCGTGAGGGAAGAGAGTAGAAGCATTAATCTTAGTCTCACCTTTTACAAGCTTACCAAGATATTCTCTACGACGTTCTTCGTCATTACGAAGGAAAGCATCATTATAAACAAGATTTGCACGAGAAGGTACCGCTTCGTATTTGATTTCAGACCAGTTTTTGCTGGACATCTTGACTTCTACTACATCAAGGTATTTACGGAATCTGCTAAGAGCTTTACGATATTCGCGCTCAGTAAGTCCAAGTGCTTTGTAAATCTGTTTAGCATACTTTTTAGTCTGTGCCGAAGAAGCGTTACAGGAAGGGAGCCACTTCGGGAGAAGTGAAATAGATTTTCCTGCTTTCATATTGTTAAGGTCTTCAGTAAGCTGCTTATCTACAAGTTCAAGAACTACTTTTGCAGATTCTTTGTTGTCAAGCAAGCACCAAAGGTCATCATATCTAGCATACTCAGGAATAAGGTTAATCAACGGAATAACCATCTCAGGATTGCTATTAACAAGGTCTGCGAGCACTACTCTAAACAGTCTGCGCTCACCAAGACCACCACGAAC
>JAEIGA010007791.1_pt1 | contig 16246 bp, 14 predicted proteins | sample 9270691 | NCBI WGS metagenome assembly JAEIGA01 (sample SAMN17057246, study PRJNA624740) | gut metagenome | biome: biome; isolation source: fecal sample | host: Bos grunniens | place: China: Xizang | collected 2019
ATAGGTGATGTGCATTGTGAATTTGCATCCATTAAGTCTGAAAACGGGAAGCAAAGGAGTATAACAAAATAAGGAAAATCTGAAGTTGAAAACTAATTTCGGTTGTTTGTTTTTCTTTGATTGGGATTAGGCGAGCTTGCCCTTTACCTGCGGATAGCGTATGATATGACCAAGTATAAGTGGGATACTATTGCGGAGCAGATGGTGGAGGTGTATGAGAGACTGGATGGCTAACTCTATAGTGTATGAATGAATTTCTAATTTTCTTTTGAAAATATTAGGCGTATAGGTCATTTTGCAGGCTGTAAACAAGTATGTATTGTTCAATAGGTCAAATTGCAGGCTGAAATTGTAGCATGTAATTTGTCTATATCAACAGATGCTATTACTTTTGCTCCGCAGTCTGAAGCATAGCGGAGCTCTGCTGGGGAGCAACTCCGTGAGGAATAGGATTGTAATGCGTGAAGCATGTTAAAACAAATGGGGGCTGTCCGAGACGGGCTGTCCCCATTTTGTTGCAGTAAATATGCTACTCGCCATTCAATGCCAAGAAAACCCCATCAATAAACCGCTTGCGGTTTTCTTTCTTCATGCCACTATGAATGTTGAGATGTTTCTTTAAATCAGTAAATGTGCCCTCTATCTTGTTGTTGGTATTGGGCATGCCATTTACATGCTGGTAGGTGAAGAGGTATGGCAAATAGAATTCGATGCTCACCATTGCAGATCTTGTTCGCTGATGGGTATAATATGTCTTCTGTGTCAGAGGATTTTGAGTACGTTCATTCAGGAACGTCTTCCACTTGTCCTTCCACTTTTGGAAGTCTCTCTTAAAATCATCTTCTTTAGCATCTTTCAGAGTGCGCATCAATTGCTGAAGTTCCTGACCTGCAAGCAGTTTAGGATTTTTTGTAATCTTACGTCTGACAATGGCGCACATGTGATAATGGCACATCTGTATCTTATAACCGGCAAACACTTTGAACAAGCTCTGAATACCATCTATCACCATTCCATTCAGAATGTAGTCATTCTTTTCAATCTCACGAACTGCATCTACATAGTCAGACACATGCTCATGGTAAATGTGTTTCATATAAAGAGGTTTGCTCGTATTCGTGTCCAATGCGGCAATGACACCGCAATTGCGACCAAAGTAGGTCGCGTCAATGTTGACTATGCCGTGTCCGCCGATTTTAGGGTTATGCCATTCAACTGAGACGTTCTTTAAAAGTCGCTTGATGGTAGATTCACTTACTTTATAACGTAGAGACAACTCATGAATTGTCTGTTTCTCTTCCGTATAGGCTTTCCAAACAACATTGCTCTTAAGATACATTCTACCTCGGAACTGGTAGCCACAAACCATGCATTTGTACAACTGGATTCCTTTACGCACACCGTTTTTCTTTGTTATCGGAGAGTGGCAGTTGGGACACTTTTTTTATTCATTGGAATCTCGATTTTAGGGATTTTGAAATGCACGCAAAGTTACTGTGAATCGGACAAGTCTGCAAGTGTCAGCCTGCAAAATGACCTATTGAGCATTTTCAAAAGTAAATTTTGTATTTCAAAGATTTGAAATGGCCACATCACCTGTGTTTATCGGGGATGTGGCCATGTCGCAGCCTGCAATTAGACCTATAGGTCAAATATTATGCGGCTCAAATTTGAGCCGTTTTTTTTAAGAGTTTTTGAAGATTTGCACAAACGATATTGTATAAATTTTGTTTCAACTTTATGAAATCACATTGAAACCATTATCTTTGTGGTAAAATCAACAGTTTATGGAGCAGACGTTAAAAAACTTGCCAATCGGCATTCAGGATTTTGAGAGCCTTATAAATGATGGCTATTTGTATGTGGACAAAACGGCTTTGATGCATAGTCTTGCCTCCACTGGTCGTTACTATTTTCTATCTCGTCCCCGTCGGTTCGGCAAAAGTTTGCTTATCAGTACTTTGAAAGCCTATTTTCTTGGTAAGAAGGAGTTGTTCAAAGTATACCAAGGCAGAGTTTCATACTTCCAACGGCAGAGTAGATATGACCATAGAGACGGCAGATTATGTCTATATTTTCGAGTTTAAATATAACGGCACAGCAGAAGAGGCGATGGAGCAAATCAAGAAGAACTATGCTCAGCTATTTATGGCAACCGGCAAGAAGATTGTTTTGATTGGTGCGAATTTCAGAGGAGAGACAAGGAATATTGACAAGTATTTTATTGAAGACCTGTAAGAATAGGTGTCAACCAAGTGTAAAAAGAATAGGGCGAGTTTTTAATCTTGCTACATTCAATATAACAATTGTAAGGAATAAAAAAGACAATATGTGTAAATATGATTATTTAATAGTAGGCTCCGGATTGTTTGGGGCGACATTTGCTTATATGGCAAAAAAGGCGGGAAAGTCTTGTTTGGTTATTGATAAGCGTCCGCATTTGGGTGGAAATGTTTATTGTGAGAATATAGAAGGAATCAATGTGCATAAATATGGTGCTCATATTTTTCATACGTCCAATAAGAAAGTGTGGGACTTTGTGAATTCAATTGTAGAGTTCAACAGATATACCAATTCGCCCGTCGCAAATTACAAAGGGAAATTGTTTAATCTTCCGTTTAATATGAATACGTTCTACCAAATGTGGGGCGTGGCAACACCGGAGGAGGCGAAAGCAAGGATTGAAGAGCAAAAAGCAGAGGCTGTGGAGAAAATGAAGTCTGAAGGTGTGGTTGAACCTCGTAATCTGGAAGAACAAGCGCAGTTGCTTATCGGAAAAGATATATATGAGGCGTTGATTAGAGATTATACAGAAAAGCAGTGGGGAAGAAAGTGTACAGATTTACCGCCATTCATAATTAAACGTTTGCCGGTTCGTTTTGTATTTGACAATAATTATTTTAACGACTTGTATCAAGGAATTCCAATGGGCGGTTACAACAAGTTAATTGAAGGCTTGTTAGATGGCGTAGAAACAAAAGTTGGTGTTGATTTCTTTGAGAATAGAGAGTATTGGAATAGTCAGGCAGATAAAGTCGTTTTTACCGGAAAGATAGACGAGTTTTATGATTATCGGTTTGGAAAATTGGAGTATCGTACTGTCCGATTTGAGGAGGAAATTCATGATTGTCCTAATTATCAGGGAAATGCGGTGGTGAATTATACTGAAAAATCAGTGCCGTATACCAGAAGCATAGAGCATAAGCATTTTGAGATGTTTGGACAAACTGTTTATGATTGTCCGAAGACAGTGGTGTCCAAAGAGTTTTCGACAGAGTGGAAAGAGGGTATGGAACCATATTATCCGGTTAATGACGATAAAAATAATGCCTTATATGCAAAATACAAGTCGTTGGCAGATGCAGAGACCAACGTGATTTTTGGAGGGCGTTTGGCTGAGTATAAGTACTATGATATGGCACCTATTGTGGAGAAAGCAATTTCATATTGGGAGTTATGAGATGCTATCTTTCTTATGACAAATTAAGGAGTGTTCTATAAGTTCCAAAATTCTGTGAAGTAAATTTATAGAACTTATCAAAAAATATCCCTCAAAAGTTTTTTATCAAAACCTTTGGGGGATATTTTATATCTTGATTTATACTATTTTACCACCTTATAGGCTTTTTGACTACCACACGAAGTGGTAATAAGTAAAATGTAATTACCACTAGGTAAATCGCTTGTATCGAAAACTACCGGAAGAAATTTGTTTATGTTTTGAGACTTTACAATCGTTCCATTTATTGAAATTATTTGAATGGAGGTTTCTTCTCCACAATTTGTTTCAATTGGATCTGCAATAATATAATCCTCAAAATGAGAAGGGTAAACGTTGTAGTTTAAGTCATTATTCGATACAGAAAGGGATGTATTCTCTACCGGATCTTTTTCTGCGACGATAGAAGCAATGGCAGCAACAAACGGAGCATTATAGTCGCAACCTCCTTCTGTTTCAGTATAAGAAGAACCTCCCTCGATAATATTTTGGAATACACCCGGAGACGATGGTCCACCAATAAGAGCTCCGCTGGCAAACATAAAATCACAAGAGTTCTTAACATTTGTAGGTGGATTGTCATTTCGTCCCATGGCATTTCTATGATGAATTCTGAAATGCATATCACCTTTATAACCATGTAAGAAAGTATGGTTAAATTCGTTTTTACCTAAGACATAGTCAATAACTCGAAGATTAAAATTCTTTATTTTTTCACAATTTTCATCACTTGTAATCACTCCATCTTCAACAAGTTTTAAGTAAAGAGCTGCAGATGTTGCACCTCCACAAGCCAATTTATTAGTACCCCATTTACTTAGATAATATGGGAATCCGTTAGAATCTTTTTCTCCGTTCGGGATATGGAGTGTCGTTACATTTTTTCTAAGAAATTCGGCAATTACGCCACCTTGTCCGTTTCCTGCAGTTGGGTCTGCTTTTATGATATAGTAATAAGCATAATCCGACATAGTATCCCAAGCCAGAGGAGAATTGGATTCCCATTTCCCTTGCAAGTAACCCAATGCTTCTGATTTATAATTATCATCGCCAGTTACCACATACAAAAGAATCGCTGCCAAACTTAATTCGTCTGTCCATTCTGTATTTGGTGCATCATAAAAAATAGGAATGCTAGCATGACTAGATTTGTGTTTTACTGCATAATTATAAGCTTTAACAGCATATTCTTGGCATACCTTTTTATACTCATTATCAGGATAATGTTTAGCCATTAAAGCAAGAGCTGCTGCATATCCGGCAGCTTGAGGACCTCCTTTTTCCGATGTTGTCCAAACTGCACGAGGATCCCCTCCTTTATCCACACTTAAATCGGACTGTGCAGAGGATGTTCTCCATTCATCATGGTCGCAACGATCTCCAATGTAATAAACGAATGTATTGTCATCAATGAAAGATTTAATAAAGTAGTCTGTTGCAATTTTAGCTTCGTCAAGAACATCAGGGATGCCATTAGGTGCACCATATTCACCATCATAGTTGTCTTGAAAAGCGGCAGGCCAAATGTCATAAGCGATTAATAGTGAAGTTGCGGCATATCCCATTGTAGTTGCAACCTTGATATGGTCTCCACAATCGTGCCAACCTCCGGTGAGATTATAATTACCATTTCCCCCTCCGTTAATTTTTCCTTGTCCGTCTTTAGTGTGACAATATTTTTTACTTACACTATTGTTGTCATGTAACATCCAATTATGTGTATCACCGCAGCGTTGACCACCGAAAAATTTCAATCCCATGTTAATAGCCTCTCTGTAGTCTGATGAAGAATAAGCTGCAGAGTAGGAACCATAGTCGAATGCTCCGGCACTAGAGACTGAGAGTAGGGAACTTATTAAAAGAGTTTGGATTTTGTTTTTCATATCTATTTTGTTTAAGATTGTGAGTAAAATAATGGTTTCTTAACTTTAAACAAGTTATATAAATCAGGTCGAGAAAATTGAAAATTTTAAACTTATTTTTGATGCTTTTGAATTCATTTAAAACAAAATGCCAAGCAAAAGCATTTTTGCCTAATTTATAAAAATTACTTTATTGAAAGATGTGTACCCATTTGATGAGTACACATCAATTATATTCTTAGAATTCAGCAGATTTCGGCGTTCTAGGGAATGGAATAACGTCTCTGATGTTTTGCATTCCGGTAACGAATAGCAACAAACGTTCGAATCCCAATCCAAATCCTGAGTGAGGACATGAACCATATTTACGAGTATCCAAGTACCACCACATATCTTTCATCGGAATATTTAGTTCTTGAATACGAGTCATAAGTTTATCGTAATCAGCTTCGCGTTCAGAACCGCCAATGATTTCACCGATAGCAGGGAAGAGAACATCCATAGCACGAACAGTTTTTCCATCTTCGTTTTGTTTCATATAGAACGCTTTTATCTCTTTTGGATAATCTGTCAAAATAACCGGATTTTTGAAATGCTCTTCTACCAAGAAGCGTTCATGTTCTGAAGCCAAGTCGCATCCCCAGTAAACAGGGAACTCAAATTTATGACCTTTTGAAACGGCATCTTCAAGGATTTTAATTCCTTCTGAGTAAGGTAGTCGGGTGAAAGGTTTTTTCAATACACTTTGCAAGCGTTCGATCAAACCTTTATCGATCATATCGTTCAAGAATTTAATATCTTCAGTACAATTATCCAAAGCCCATTGTACGCAATATTTGATAAACTCTTCCGCAAGGTCCATATTGTCGTTAATATCGTTAAAAGCGACTTCCGGTTCAATCATCCAAAATTCAGCCAAATGGCGAGGAGTGTTTGAATTTTCTGCACGGAATGTAGGTCCAAAAGTATAAATTGCACCCAAAGCAGTTGCAGCTAATTCACCCTCTAATTGTCCGGAAACAGTTAAACTCGCTTGTTTTCCAAAGAAGTCACTATCATATTTGATAGAACCATTTTCGTCCTTCTTTAAGTCATAAAGATTCATCGTGGTTACTTGAAACATTTGACCGGCTCCCTCACAGTCAGATGCTGTGATAATCGGAGTGTGGAAGTAAAAGAAACCCTTCTCATGAAAGAATTTATGGATGGCAATAGCCATGTTATGACGAATGCGAAATATTGCTCCAAATGTATTTGTACGAGGACGTAAATGGGCAATTTCACGAAGGAATTCCATTGAGTGTCCCTTTTTCTGTAAAGGATATGAATTAGGGTCTGCTAAACCATATATCTCAATTGAACTAGCTTGAATTTCAACACTCTGTCCTGCTCCAACAGATTGAACCAATGTTCCTACAACACTTATACATGCCCCGGTTGTAATTGATTTCAGCATCTCTTCATCGAACTTCTCTATGTCAACTACAATTTGAATATTACTGATTGTGCTACCATCATTAAGTGCAATGAAGTTTACGTTTTTGTTTCCTCTTTTTGTACGTACCCAACCTTTCACATTTACCAACTCACCGAATGAGTTCATTTTGATAGCATCAGCTATTTTTGTTCTGCGTATATCCATTTTTTTTGAGTTTATATTTTTCTGCAAAATTAACATAAACTTTTGAAAAACAGAATTAGAAGTTGTTTAAAATTTATTACAAACAAGTTATAAATTAATATTTTGGATTCGTGGTGTTTGCTTTTGACTCTTTTTTCTTTCTATTTTTTTTGTTTTCAATGTCTTATCGGTGCGATTTATTAAAAATGCCTATAAAAACTTCCAATCCCGGCTACGCCTCCAAAATTCAACTTCTTTAAATAGTCGATTTTTTCCGGTGTTATGCCTCCTAATGCGATTACTTTCTTATCTATTATCCCTTCTTCTGATGCTTTTTGTAACTCTTTATGATTAAATCCTGACTTATAGCCAGATTTAGATATACTATCAAAGATGGGACTTAAAAAAAGATAGTCATAGTTGCTTTTATGTTTTAATATCTCTTCTAATGAGTGGCAAGATCGTGTTTTAAATCCCGTGTAATCAGAAGGAAGAATTGTTATATTTCTATTTGTATGGATCCCTTTTAATGAGAATTCAAAATACAATTCGGGATGATCATGAATGATAATTTTCTTTCTTTGTTCTATGTTTAGTTTTTCTAATAATTTGCGACATTCATTAATGTTGGATTCTGGTTTTCTAAGATGTATGATGTTGATGCCTCTTTCAAGTATCTGCTTGATTATAGAGGCATCGTCATCTGTAACTTTCGGAGTTGATATTGCTATAATTTTCATTTCTTAAGAAGATTGTTTATGGACGTTCCTCAAGGCAACTTCTATAAATTACGATTCCTGTTTTTTATTTTTAATATCAAAAAAGAATAATAATAAGGGTTAAAAAGCGCCTTAAAGATGCCGAAAGAAAAGAGTGAAGTTCAAAGTCAATTTAGCAATAAAATTTAAACGACTTCTACCATCTTGCTTCTATTCATTCAGTTACGATGCCCGCATCGCTCCTTTATGAATAAAAACAATCTAAATAAAATGCTCTTCAAAATCCTCTCGACCTAATTGATAGAACTTACCTTAAGTTTCTCTATTATAAGGTCAGCCACTTTCTTTCCAGAGAGGAGCATTCCGCCAAAGATTGGTCCCATCCGAGGCGTTCCACTTACAGCAGACGCAGCCATACCGCAAACGTAAAGTCCAGGGTAAATCTCCTTTGTACCATTTACAACTTCTTCTTCTCCTGCAACAACATCTAAAGAACGTTCACCGATAACTTCTCCTGAATCTGTTGCAAGGCGTATACCGTTTTTGCGTGCTACGGTACGACACATTTCGCTGTCATGACCGGTACCATCAACAACACATTTGGCCATGATATTTAGAGGATCAACATGCATTCCTTCTCTTAAAACTGGAGTCCAATTTACAACTACACCGCTAACGACATTGTTCTTAAAAATAACATCTTCAACAGAATAGCAGTTAAAGATTGTTGCTCCGGCATGGACAGCTTTGTATAGTAGGGCTGAAGTACTTTCTACGGAGTCCATTACGAAAAGATTGTCGTTGTATGGTTCGTGGTTAATATCAAAATCCTTGATGATGTGCATTGCCTCTTTTTGAACAACTATTTGATTGAACATCATAGCTCCACCCCACATACCCCCGCCCGGAGATAATTTTCTGTCAAATTGTGCTACCTTTAGTCCTGCATTAGCAAGATAATAAGCAGCAACAATGCCAGAAGGACCGCCTCCTACGATAGCAACATCCAAATCCAAATTTCTTTCTAATTTTTTGAAATAGGTACTTATAATACCTCGAGATACATTCTTTTCAATCATAATTTTATATTTTGTATTGTTAACTACTTTTTATCGCATAACGTATGACTAATTTTCATTGCACAGAAGTTTGGCCCGCACATGGTACAATACTTCCCATCCACATTGTTGGTTGATTTATAGTATTCTAATGCTTTCTCAGGATCTAAACTGAGATTAAATTGGTCTTTCCAACGGAATTCGTAACGTGCTTTGCTAAGGGCATTATCTCGCACCATTGCACCAGGATGTTGTTTTGCAAGGTCTGCTGCGTGGGCTGCCAACTTAAAGGCAACAACTCCTTCTCGAACGTCCTCCTTATTAGGAAGAGCAAGATGTTCTTTAGGTGTAACATAGCAAAGCATTGCAGTTCCATACCAACCTATTTGCGCAGCACCTATTGCAGATGTTATGTGGTCGTAACCGGGCGCTATATCCGTAACCAATGGTCCTAACGTATAGAATGGAGCATTGTGACATTTTTCAATTTGTCGCTCCATATTTTCCTTGATTTTGTGCATTGGAACATGTCCGGGACCTTCGATAAAGACTTGTACATTTTTGGCCCAAGCTCTTTCAACAAGTTCACCCATTGTGTCTAATTCGGCAAACTGAGCTTTGTCGTTTGCATCAAAAATACTGCCAGGTCTTAACCCATCCCCGAGAGAAAGAGCTACGTCATACTGTGCAACAATATCACAGATGTCGTCAAAATGTTCATATAAAAAATTCTCTTTTTTGTGGGTTTGACACCACTTTGATATAATACTACCGCCACGACTTACAATGCCAGTGAGACGCTCTGCTGCAAGCATAACATTTTTAAGGCGTATGCCACAATGAATGGTGAAGTAATCAACGCCTTGTTCGCACTGCTCGATTAGTACATCTCGGTAGATTTCCCAAGTAAGGTCTTCAGCCTTTCCATTCACTTTTTCCATAGCTTGGTAGATGGGAACTGTGCCAATAGGTACCGGACTATTTCGTAAAATCCATTCTCTTGTTTCATGAATCTTAGTTCCTGTCGATAGATCCATAATGGTGTCGGCTCCCCATTTGCAACTCCATATGGCCTTTTCTACTTCTTCTTCAATACTTGAGGTGGTTGCTGAATTTCCAATATTAGCATTTATCTTTGTTAAGAAGTTACGACCAATTATCATTGGTTCGGCTTCTGGATGATTGATATTTGCCGGGATAACGGCTCTTCCTTCTGCTACCTCTTTGCATACATATTCTGGGGTGATGTGGGTTTCTATGCCTAACATCTGACAATTCATATTTTCACGAATTGCTACATATTCCATTTCTGGGGTGATGATCCCCCTTTTTGCATAGTACATTTGGCATATATTATCGGAATCTTTTGAGGCTCTCTCTTTGATCCATGATTCTCGCAAATGTGGTAACCCTTTTTTTAGGTCAATTTTTGTGTGATTATCCCCGTAGGGTCCTGATGTATCGTAGATATAGATAGCAGGATTTGTTTCTTCGATTCTATTGCCATCTACAATGCTAATTGTTGGCATTTGTGTTACTTTTCGCATACCAACTCTGATACTCGGGTGAATAGTTCCGTTTATATAGACTTTTTCTGCCCCGGGATATGTAATTTTTAAATCTGATTTCATGCTATATATTTAGTAGTATTATTTTTTAGTTGTTCATTTCTGAAAAACATAAATTATGATTATAAAAACTAGCTTTAATTATATCTGTGATATCTTGCATCTCTTTCGTCGGATTATCTGCATTTAGAATGCTACTACTTAAGGCAATTCCATCTATACCACATTTAAATAAATGAGGAATATCTTCTTTTGTAATCCCGCCTATGGCGATGAGTGGAATCTGAATATTATTATATCTCATTTTTTTCTTAATCTCAACATATCCTTCATTCCCCAATATTGGAGCTAGGTTCTTTTTAGTCGTTGTGTAGCGATAGGGACCACACCCGAAGTAATTTGGTCTCGCTCCCTCCATGAGATGTAAAATATCCTCAAACGAATTTATTGTACTTCCTATAATAAATTGTTCCCCGAGTATTTTTCTTGCTTCTGCAATCGGCATATCATTCTTACCGAGATGAACACCATCAGCTTTTATTTTTTGTGCCAACATAACATTATCGTCAATAATAAAAGTAGCTTCGTAATCCCTACACATTTTTTTGACAATAATAGCGGTCTCCTCTAACACAGAATATTCAACATCCTTCATCCGAAGTTGTATCCATCGGCATCCTCCTTTCAATGCAGTGCGAGCAGAATCGATGTAAGAATACTTTTTGTTATAATGAGTGATGAATTGTAAATTGCATTTATCTAATTTCATTACTTAACATCCTTAGAGGATTGAAATTATGATTTACAGGTCCATGTCCGTTCCCAATTTCGTATTCGGCACCGGAAATTATAGCTTGCTCTATAAAACTTTTTGCAGATTTTGCTGCCATTGTCAACTCCTCTTTTCGTGCAAGAGCAGCTGCAAATGCGGCAGAAAGTGTACAACCTGTGCCATGCGTATTTTTTGTTTGAACTCGTTTGGATGGAAGTTGAGTCATCATTTTATCTTCTGCATTGAAGAAATAATCCACCAAATTCTCTCTATCAAGGTGTCCTGCTTTTAATAGTACAGATACATTGCTGATATTGGATAAATTACGAGCAATTTGATCAAAATTGCTTTCTTCGGAAATTTTGCATCCTAAAAGTATTTCTGCTTCCGGTATGTTTGGAGTGATTACACGACTCAAAGGTATTAATCTGTTTTTTATAACTTCGATAGCATCAACCTTTGTTAGTCGATGTCCGGATGTAGATACCATAACAGGGTCAAGCACAACATTTTTTATTTTATGTTTTTCTATTATGTCTGCTACCAAGTTTACAACTTCGGCAGAATGGAGCATTCCGATTTTTATCGAATCGACCCCGATATCTGAGAGTACAGCCTCAATTTGACCTTCTAAAATATCTAGCGGTATTGGATGAACAGCTTGAACTCCAATTGTATTTTGCACTGTTACTGCAGTAATAGCGGATGCTGCATAACACCCCATGGCGCTGATCGCTTTTATATCGGCTTGTATTCCTGCTCCGCCTCCCGAATCACTTCCCGCAATGGTTAGAACTCTATAATAACTTTTTTTCATATCTAATGATTAAATTTAAAACTTCCTTTATAGCCACTCTTCTATCGAGTGTGTATAATTGTATGATTTTGAATCTCCATAATAGCCGTAATCCCAAAATGCATATTCATATAGGGCTGCTTTTAAATAGTAATAATCCATTTTTTTTAGGGTCTCTTTATCTGCTTCTGTTGCCCATCTGTCAATCATTTCAAGTACTAAGTTTACTCCGTTTGTAAACTCTTCATTTCCATATTCAAGAATCCATTCTTTGTACGGATTATTTTCCAATTGCGCATGATTGAGTATATGTAGTCCTACGCGATTGTAGATCCACATACACGGAAGTACTGCTGCTAATGCAATGCAACGATTTCCGTTGTTGATACCATTACAGATGTGTTCATTGTAATCAATTGTTACTTTTGATGCTTTAACTTCTGTTTTAATTCCATATTTATCTATCAAAAGATCATGCATGGCTTTTTCTCCTTCCATACCACTTTGAGCAAATGATAGAAACAGCTCTTTGTCTTCTTTATTATCCATCAAATCTGCCAACATAAACATTTGATGGTAATAGTTTCTTAAATAAATTTCATCCTGAGCAATATAGCGTCCGAATACTTCATCACTTAAAGTTCCGTTCGCCAATTCTTTGAGAAACTCTTGTTCGAGAATTGTGTTATATATCTTTTTTGATTTTTCCCAAACCTCTTTACTCCATATTCTTGTTTTGTTGGAATCTACTATTGTTTTTAATTCTGAAGTTGCTTTCTCAATATTTTCTGCAGAACAAATTGCACTTACAACTGCAATACCATCGCAGCCGGTTTGCATAACATCAGCTGCTGTTTCTTTATTCATTCCTCCTATTCCAACTGTTGGATGGATTGATTTTTTTACTGCGTCACGTAGCCCATCTAATCCGAATGGTTTTGCGGTGTCTGTTTTTGTTGGTGTACCATAAACGGGTGAAATACCAATGTAATCTACATCAAGAGTGTTTGCTTTTTCAATGTCTTCAAGACTCTCAACAGAAAGTCCGATGATTTTATCTTTGCCAAGTACTCTTCTTACATCTTCATAGGCCATGTCGCTCTGACCAATATGGACGCCATCTGCATCGACAGCAAGGGCAACATCTACTCTGTCGTTAATAATTAAAGGTATGTTCAGTGGTTTCAATACTTGCATAAGCTTACGAGCCAATGCTACAAATTCACCGGTGGAAGTCTCTTTTTCTCTTAGTTGTACAATTGTAACTCCGCCGGCAACCGCTTTTGAAACAACTTCTTCTAAAGATCTTCCCAAAGACAAATCTCTGTCTGTTACTAAATATAATTTTAAGGAATCTTTCATATCTTTATAAATTTTCAGGTGTGAGGTTATATAGTTCGTCCAAGAATTGTATTTGCATCGTTCCATTCCCTTTGGCATCTTTTGCAGCTCTTTCCCCGGCAAGACTCATAACAGCCATTGCTGCAGTAGCTGCAATCATCGGGTTAGACTCAATTGCGGCAAACGCTCCAATAAGGGCAGTAGCGGTACATCCCATACCTGTAACTGTTGTCATAATTGTTGCTCCGCCTTCAACTGTATAAACTTCATTTCCATTGGTAATGTAATCTGTTTCTCCGCTGATAACAACAACTGCTCCGGTCTCGGTCGCTAGCTTGCGGGCTGCCGTTAGAGCATCATTACTTGATGCGCAACTGTCTACGCCTTTACTTTTAATACTTGCATCCATAAGTGCCATAATTTCACTGGCATTTCCTCTGATAATAGTAGGGTGACAAAGGTGAATAAGTTCTAGAGCTACTTTGGTGCGCTGACAGGTTGCACCGGCTCCTACGGGGTCAAGAATTATTGGTTTCTTTTTATGAAACGCACTTACTCCTGCGATTTTCATACCTTCTATCCATTCTTTATCAAGAGTACCAATATTGATTACTAATGCTCCGGCTATTGTGGTCATCTCTTCCATCTCTTCTTTCCAATGAGCCATAATAGGAGAGGCTCCAATGGCTAATAATGCATTGGCAGAATTATTCATTACTACATAATTGGTAATGTTGTGCACGAGCGGTTTGTTGGATCTGACAGATGCAATCGCTTTCGATAATAAATCGCTAGATATTGAAGTTCTCATTATTAAAATATTATACAACCCAGAGAACACGGCTTAGGATAAGCCTAAATTAAGAATTGCGATACCGTTTCCCTGCGCTGTTATTATACATATCAGGTTCTTAGGGTATAATCTCAGCCAAGCATAAGTGCTTAGCACCCCTAACAGCACCGCAAATTTAATAATTATTTTTTTTGTTCTGTAAAAATCTTGATAAAATTTTGTAGTTATAGACACTTGCAACTATATATTTTCTTAAGGTAAGTTATACAAATTAGGTTAAGTTGATCTTGAAAGACATTGTATATTGAATTCAAAAACTTCCGAAAGTACTTTTTTTAGTTAAAATCTACTAACCATAATTAAAGAAGTTAACTAAAATAATGGGATCACCGTAAAATTATGGTGATCCCGGATCTTCTATCTTCTTTTTACGCTGTCCCATACCACAAAGATAGTATATTTTCAAATCTTTCCCACCGAAATTTTACGGTGATCTAAGGTTAGTCATTTTTTTTACATCTCCACCGAAATTTTACGGTGATCCGAAATAAAGTATAAATAGGTTGCATAAAAAAAGTGTAAACCAACTGATTTACACTTTTCGCTGCGGAGAGAGAGGGATTCGAACCCCCGGTACCTCTCGGTACGGCGGTTTTCAAGACCGCTGTAATCGACCACTCTACCATCTCTCCAATATCTTTATTCTTTTACAGAACGCTTTCTGTTTTTTTTAGTGACCCAGCAGGGGATCGAACCCTGGACCCACAGATTAAGAGTCTGTTGCTCTACCAGCTGAGCTACTGAGTCTTAATGCACCACCGTACACTGTTAGACTTTGTTTTTGTTTAACGGGTGCAAAGATAGATGCATTTTTTATATCTACCAAATTTTTTTATAATTTTTTTTTGAGTAATTTTTTGTTTTTATTTTTGAAAACAACTTATTCTCTTTATTACTAAGAAAATAAACCAATCAGGTAAATGTTTAATTAATGGAATGAATAGATGATTAATCCAGCCCGGTATGTATTGTTTTTTCATTTTGAACATTTTCTTCAATGCTTTTTGAGCTAACTTTTCCGGTCGCATAGATACTCCAATACCAACTGCAATCTTTCTCCAATAATCACTTAAACCATATAATCCGGTATCTACTGCTCCTGGGCAAATGGCAGTAACCCCAACATTATGAGGTTTAAGTTCGTACCATAATGAGCGAGAAAAGTTTAATATAAATGCCTTGCTGGAGTTATATACGTTAATACCCGGCATTGTCATCCAAGCAGACATAGAAGACATGTTTAGAATGTATCCTCGTCCTCTTTTTTTCATATCTTCTCCAAATAATCGACACATTTTAGTAACCGTGACAATGTGAAGTTGAAGCATGACCTCAATACGTTTCATCTCGGTTTTTATCAACTCATTAAAAAAGAATACTCCTGCGTTGTTGATTAATATATCTATCTCATAATTGTTCTCTTTACAGTAGGTATGTAATTCTTCCGCAGCATTGTCTATCGCTAAATTTCGATATAATCCAATCGCTTTTATACCATATTGTTTCGATAGTGTTGTTGCAACTTCCGCAATTTCTTTTTCTTGATTGCTAACTAATATTAAATCGTGCCTTTTTTTTGCTAATTCTGTTGCATATTGCAATCCAATTCCGGAACTTGCCCCTGTAACTAATGCTAACATGTTTTTTTCTTTTATGATTAATTTTTTTTATCGTAGGTAAAGTCTATAAATCGGTTCGCGATGATTTTATATCTATTACGACTTCTTTTAATGGTTATTTAGAGAAAATACCTACTTTTTTCGAGAACAAAGATAATTAATTATTTTCTATGACGATGCTTCTATCAAACAAAATATACCCATTAAAGACTCTTTTGCAGATTGGGTGCTTTCAGAATAGAAGTTTATGGAGAGTTTTATAAATTGATTGTTTAAAATCAGAAGGGTGGGAATTGGGATGATAAACTTTTCAGTTTGCTTTGAATAGTTTTTATAATTTATTTTTTGTTAATTGATTATCTTGTTTATGCAACTTCTTCTTTCGATTGGAGGTTACTCGAGATTAAATCAAAAATTCTGGAAATGGATTTATGGAACTCACCATATTTCAATTATAATTAGTATATTTGCAGAGTTTTGTTATTACTATTTTGATAAAGTAGTTAGACTATCATTATTATGAGAAAGTTTGTAAATA